>JGI26060J43896_10000343_pt1 | contig 16849 bp, 17 predicted proteins | sample MarorgKNORR_S2LV_6_FD_43896 | JGI IMG/M metagenome (IMG submission 43896) | reverse complement strand
GGTGGCCGAACCGCTGGTCCCTCGCGGGGCCAGCGTGGTTGCGGTCCTCCCCGAACACGCTTTGGGGGCTTTCCCAGGTTCTCGACCCTCCGCCCTCGACCAGGGCCTGGGCCCCAGTTCCGGTTGGCTGATCGGTTCTCCGGTTCAGGATCCCCTCGCCGTGTTCGGCGTGGAGGCATGGTGCACGTATGACGGCCCCGAATCAACAGGAGGAGGGGTATTCCCCAGTTCCGGTGGGGATTTCCCCAGCAAATCGATCGGACTCCACAGCCTCGTCCACAGAAGTATCTAAATTCGGGCCCCGGAGAGGCTTCAGGTGACGAGCACGGCGCCGGTGAGGAGTGCCCCGAGGGCGGCCAAAGCACCGAGGGCGCCCGTGGCTCCACGCACTGCGCCACTGCGCGTCGTGGAGTGGATAGCTGCTGCAGCTCCGGAGAGGCAGAAAGGAGCAATTTCACCATGAGGGCTGTGAGGTACCCGGTGTCGCGGTCGCCCAGGCTGATGGCGAAGAGACTCCAGATGCCGGTGGCAATNCAGGCCGAAGCAGGGCCACGCAATCCTCGCGAAGCGAGCGGCAGCNAGGCAGGGAGCGTCCGGTCCCAGGGTTAGGAGCAGNGGCAGGAGGCCCACCATGACCATCTGGCCGCTGATCCATATCCGGCCACGTCCAGCAGGTAAATGAAGACGCGGATGCTGTCGCCGTCGACCATGCGGATGGTCTGCTCCACGCCAGCGCCATCGCCCCGGTCAGGCCACCCAGTCCTCTCGATCGATCAGGACGGACCTGAGCAGGCTCGGCTGGTCGGTCATGATCCCATCTACTCCGAGGTCCAGGAGCCTGTGCATCTCGTCGGGGTCATCAATGGTCCAGACGTGGACCTGGAGGCCCCGGTGGTGTGCATGGCCCACGAATCGGCGGTCCACGAGCGGGATGCGTCCCTGCCGTACCGGAACCTGGAGGCAGTCGGCTGACGGTCGGCCCGTGGGCAACCCGAGGCTGGAAAGTCGGACCCGGGAGACGGCCAGGGGTCCGGCCGACGTGCAGAGTTTCGCCCCCAACAGGTCCCGGCAACGCCGGAGGCGTCGGTCAGAGAAGGAACCGAGGCAGACGCGTCCTAGGGCATCATGGTCCTTCAGGACGGCGGCCAGCGGGGCGACCACGCTGTCGTCCTTCGGATCGATGTTGATCTTCACGCCAGGGAAGGAGGAGAACAGGTCCCCCAGTAGCGGGATGGGTTCGGTGCCGTCTATACGGGCCTCGGCCACCTCAGCCCACGACAACTCGGAGATGCGACCTGCCCGGTCGGTGACACGGTCCAGGGCGACGTCGTGGAAGGCGATGACCATCCCGTCGGCGGTGGCGTGGACGTCGGTCTCCAGATAGGCGAAGCCGAGGTCCACAGCATGGCGGAATGCGGCCAGGCTGTTCTCCGGGTGTGCCTCGGTGCCGCCACGGTGGGCGAAGGCGAGGGTCCCCGGATGGTCCAGGTAGGGGTGGCGCACCGGCTGGGGCATCGCCGCGACGGTAGTGCCCCGGGGAGGTGACGGGCGCCCGCTCCAGCCGGCACCGGTGGCTCCGCTCCCGGGGCGTACCGCCGCCTGATCGGTATCGTGGGCCGATGGCCCGTCGCACCAAGATCATCGCCACCATCGGACCCGCCTCCGAGGACGAGGCGACCATCTGCGGATTGATCCGTGCCGGAATGGACGTGGCACGGCTGGGCCTGGCCCACAACACGATCGACGAGGCGGCAGCCCGGATGGCCGACATCCGCCGCATAGCGGCCCTTGAGGGTCGCTACGTGGGCATCCTCGTGGACCTGCCCGGGCCCAAGATCAGGGCAGCTACGTTCGGAACCGATCCGGTGGCCCTTGTCGAGGACACCCAGGTGAAGCTGCGTATCGGGAGTATCCGGAGCGATGCGTCCGACATCGAGGTGGACTACGAAGGCCTGCTCGCCGACGTGGAGCCCGGTGACCGTCTCAGCATGGGCGACGGTCGGGTGATCCTTGAGATCCTGGATGCCGACAGTGATCGACTGACAGCGCGCGTGGCACACGGAGGCGTTCTGAACGGGAGACCGGGCCTGCACATTCCGTCGGACCGCCTGTCCATGAGGGCCCCCACCGAGGAGGACCTGAGGGCCGTCGAGCGGTTCGTGGAACTCGACGTGGACATGATCGCCCTTTCGTTCGTCCGGTCCGCCGAGGACCTGGCCCGGTTGCCGGTGGCACCGCACCCGGAGGGACCGCTCGTGGTCGCCAAGATCGAAACGAGGGCGGCCATCGACGACCTGCCTGCGATCATCGCGGCCTCGGGAGCGGTGATGGTCGCCCGCGGCGACCTCGGGAGCGAGTGCAACATCGAGGAGTTGCCGATCCTCCAGAAGGAGATCATCAAGCAGTGCATCGCCCTGGGTCGACCGGCAATCACCGCCACCCAGATGCTCGAGACGATGGTGACGAACCCCGAGCCGACAAGGGCCGAGGTATCCGATGTAGCCAACGCCGTATGGGACGGATCCAGTGCCGTGATGTTGTCGGGGGAGACGGCCATAGGCGTGGATCCGGTGAACGTGGTCGAGACCATGGCACGCATCGCCGAGAGGGCCGATCGTGCATTTGACCATCGAAGCTGGATGGCCGAGTTGTCCGATCTGCGAATGACGGACACGGACGATCCGGACTCCTCCATCACCGATGCGATGACCCAGGCCACGGCGCGTGCCATCGACGAGCTGGGCATCCAGACCATCCTGTGCATCTCGGGAAGTGGCTTCACCATCCGTTCTATGGCCCGATTCCGACCTTCGGCACGCATCCTCGGCCTGAGTGCCAATGAGAGGACGGTCCGCCAACTGACGCTCAGTTGGGGGACCGAGCCGCTGTACCTTCCTGAGCAGGGAGACATCGCCCTTCGTGTGGCAGCAGCCCTGGTGGCGGCCCGGGACCAGGGCGACGTGGCTGCCGGTGAACTAGTGGGAATCCTGGCCGGGACAAACATCCGGTCCCGGTCTACGAACGTACTGAGGATCGAGCGGGTGCCCGAGGCCTGAGGCTGGCTGCCCGATCAGGCGGCGGTGCAGTTGGGGTTCAGCTCGGCGGGGACCACGAGGGGTTGTCCGAACACTGCGCAGGAACAGTCGACGGCGCAGTCCGCAAGGTTGGCCCGCTGTTCCCATAGCCCGATGGACAGGGCCGCCAGCACTACCACCACCACCGCCCTCAGGAGCAGTCGTCGGATGATCCGGACGGCCAGGACTAGGGCGATCAGGGATACGACGATCGCCACGGTGGAGGCGGATCGGACAACCTGGGGATCCGCCCAGGCCGGTAGTCGGAGGAGCTCCGGCACCTCGAAGCGGTCCAGGAACTCGGTGGGCACCGGCCGAGGCTAGCGCCCAGGTCGCTGGCTACAGGGCCGGGGTAGCCTCGACCGCCATGACGATGGACAGATCGGTCAACCTTTCCGGCAGCGGCCCACCGGAGACGATCCTGGGCCCCGAACCTGCCGAGGCCGATGACCTCCTGGGCATCGCCGCCCAGTTGCAGGGGCCCGACCGTCGGGCGGCTGTCGCTGCGGTCGTCAGCAGGTGGCCCCGCCACCTGGGCGCCTGGGTGCTGCTGGGTGACCTCGGCCGCGACACAGTCGAGTCCTACGCCTCCTACCGCGTCGCGTACCATCGGGGCCTGGACACCCTGCGGCAGAGCGGATGGCGGGGATCGGGTTACGTCAGGTGGGATCACCCGACCAACCGGGGGTTCCTGAGTGCCGTTGCCGGCCTGGCCCGGACAGCCGGGGAGATCGGGGAGACCGACGAGGAGGAGCGTTGCGAGTTGTTCCTTCGTCAACTGGATCCCGCCTGGCCCCCAGTGGATGCCCCGTCCGCTGGGCCGGGCTGAGCCCACAAGGTGACAGGGCCGATACTCGGCACCGTGGGTGGTGCGGTACTGGCGGGTGGTTCCAGCCGGAGGATGGGCCGTGACAAAGCCTTCCTAGAGGTTGCTGGAGTTCCGTTGGTGGCTTCCGTAGCCGGGGTTCTGGATGAGGTAGTGGACGCCGGAGTAGTCGTTGTGGGTGGAGACGTTGATGGCCTCCGGAACCTCGGGCTGAAGTGTGTTCCGGACCTGTATCCGGGCGACGGGCCTTTGGGGGGAATCCTCACGGCCTTCCACCACTTCCGTGGGCATTGCGACCACCTGGTGGTCCTCTCGTGTGACCTCCCACGAGCCTCCGCGGCGAGCGTGGGCGCCTTGCTGGAGGCCGTCGCTGAGGTACCAGCGGTCATCGTGCCGGTGCTGGAGGGCCGAAGGCAGTGGATGCATGCCTGCTGGCCCGTTTCGGCCATGGCCCTGCTGGAGGGTGCCTTCGCTGCGGGGGAGCGGGCGCCTCGAATGGCCCTGGGCGACCTGCCGGTCGTGGAGGTGGCCGGCCTGGATCCACTCTCCCTGCGCGACGTGGACAGCCCCGAGGACCTGGACGAGTNGGGCCGGGCAGGCCTGTAGGGTGCGCGACGGCTGGGATGGGGAACCTGATTCGGGAGTGGAACGTGGACGTGCCGGAGATCGATGTGGATGAGTTGGAGCGTCGACTGGCTGCCGGGGCGACGCTCGTGGACGTCAGGGAGCCCGATGAGTACGACCAGGTCCGGGTACCGGGTGGAATCCTCGTGCCACTCCAGAGCGTGCCGGAACGCCTCGATGACGTACCCGCCGAGGGCACCTTCTTTGTGATCTGCGCCAAGGGCGGTCGGAGCATGGCGGCGGCCGAGTTCCTTCGGACCGAGGGACGCGATGCCGTCAACGTGGCCGGAGGAACGACGGCGTGGGTGGATGCCGGCCTACCCACCGAGTCGGGGAGTCCGGCCTGACCGGGCGACCCGATCCGACGTATCGCCTGGTCGTCGAACAGGCTGAGTTNGAGGACCTGATCGGGACCCTCGCCGGTCAGCAACGAATAGCGGTCGATACCGAGTTCCACCGCGAGAAGACCTATTTTCCGAAGGTCGCCCTGATCCAGATCGCCTGGGAGGGCGGCCTGGTCCTGGCGGATCCGCTGGANCTGGACCTGGCGGCTCTGGCCGGTCTGGTCCAGTCCGACCTCCTTGTGGTGATGCATGCCGCCGGTCAGGACCTCGAGGTGTTCGACCGGGTCTGCGGGGCAGTGCCGTTGAACCTCTTTGANACGCAGTTGGCGGCCGGCTTCATGGGTATGTCCTCGCCATCCCTTGCTTCGCTCCACGAACGGGANCTCGGNCTCCAACTACCAAAGGGGGACCGCCTCACCGACTGGCTGGCGCGACCGTTGACCCGTTCGCAGATGGACTATGCGGCCTCTGACGTGGCCAACCTGCTTGAGATCCATGACCGCCAGGTCGCCAGGCTGTCCGCTGACGGCCGACTGGCGTGGGCGGAACAGGAGTGCCGGGAGATGCTCGAGCGTGAGCGAGGGCGGCGTGTTCCGGAGGATGCCTGGCAGCGGATCAAGGAGGCACGGCAGCTCAGGGGCCATGCGAGGGACGTCGCACGCTCGGTGGCCGCCTGGCGTGAACGACGGGCCGCAGAGGTGGACATTCCGGTCCGTCATGTCCTGCCGGACCTGGGGGTGGTGGCTGTGGCGCAGAGGGCCCCGGGATCCGTAGCGGACCTGAAGGGGGTACGCGGTCTCGACGGGCGACACCANAAGGGTGCGGTGGCCGAGGGGATAGTCGCAGCCGTGGCTGTCGCCGGCGACCTTCCACCGGTGCAACTGGATCCCCACCGGTCGGGTGGTGGACGTGACATCCGCGCTGGCGTGACNNTGGTCTCGGCGTGGGTGGCACANCTCTCACGCAACCTGGACCTGGATCCGACGTTGGTTGGAACCCGTAGCGACATCGAGGCCCTGGTTCGGGGCGACGACGATTGCCGCATGACCAGTGGGTGGCGGCACGAGGTCGTCGGGGGCCCGGTCGACGANCTTCTNAGCGGTCGGGCGTCCCTGGCCTTCGATGGACGTGGTGGGCTGCTGCTGGAGCCTCGGGGGGCCTGAGCGGCGCAGGCCGCTCTGGCGAGGGCCGTGCCCGACCTTCGTGTTTCGCCGTCGGTAGGGTGGGCGACTGATTAGTTGACGAAACTTGACCTGGAGGGTCCACGGTGAAAAAGGGCCGGCACCGCCGTTACGAGGAAGCAAGGGCGTTGAAGCAGAACCAGGACCTGGACCTGGATTCGATCTTCGACAGCCTCCAGATCGAGGACCGGGAGGACCAGCAGGATCCCCCGGCCATCGACGGGTTGGAAGACGAAAGCGACGAGGGACTCGAGGAGTCTCTGGAGGAATCCACCGAGAACGCCTGATCGGCGGTGGCTCAGCCGCCGCCCGTCTCGTCCAGGATCTCGTCCAACTTCAGGATGTCATCGGCCGAGACCATGCCTATNAAGGCGCCCTCCGCATCGGTCACGGCGAGGACGTCCACNTCGGCCTTCTCCATGGCCACGACTGTGTCCCTCAGGGACCANCCGGGTNGCGCCGAGATTTGCTCCTCGGACAGGAGTGATCCCACGGTGGTGTCGTCCCACGCCGAGCGTTCGATGNTGGAGACCTCGGTGAGGCTGATCATTCCGAGGTAGAGGCTTCCATCGACTACCGCCACGGACCGCTCACGTCGGCCCAGCACGTGNAGGTACATGAACTCGGCCACGGTGGCATCAGGGGGCACCGTCATGACGTCGGTATCCAGGGCGGAGGTCACNGGCAGGGTGAANCTNCGTTCCAGGTGTCCGAGACGGACGCTGTGCTGGTGTTCCGCCACCGACCACTTCCCCGCCACCAATTGGCTGACCGCGGCGGCCACGAGCGCCGGGACCACGAAGGCCCCACCCGTCGACTCGGCTACGAACATCACGGCCGAGATGGGTGCGCGGTAGCCGGCACCCAGGAAGGCCGCAAGGCCCAGCGTCGGATAGAGGCCTGGCCTGTCCGACCCCAGGATCTGCCCGGTGAACTGTCCCAGGATGACGCCCTGCACGGCCAGGGGGATGAAGAGTCCTCCAACGCCGCCGGCAGCCAGGGTGATGATGGTGGCCGCCAGCCGCAGCCCGAACAGGAGCGCTATCAACCCGAGCCCGTTGGACGGGTTGACGACCCAGTCCATCGCCTCGAATCCGGGACCGATCGTGAGGGGAGCGTCGAAGAGGAAGTCGGATGCGAAGACCAGGCCGGCCAGGGCGGCGCCTCCAAGCAGGGAACGTCGGACGAAATGGTCGGTTCTGGACTGCGTCTTTGCCCACCGGGCCAGCCATGCCATCGAGCGGCCACCCAGGCCGGCGAAGATGCCCAGTAGTAGGGCTCCGAACACGTCGTTCACCTGGACGGCGGTGAACAGGTCGGCCAGGTCGGAAGCCTCGAACCAGACGATCCTCTCGGACGAGGCGATGGACAGTTCCTTTACGTTCAGCCCGATTCGGTTCAGTGGATCGTTCAAGAACGGGATGACCGACTCGTGGCCTATGAGGTTCACGTAGACGACGTAGCTGGTTGCCGCCGCCAGCAGGGAGGGAAGGAGGGCCCGACGGTTCACGTCGTCGCGATACGGGGCCTCCAGGGCGAAGAGCACACCGGTGGCCGGTGCCTTGAATACGGCCGCCACGCCGGCGGCTGCTCCGGCGGTGAGGAGGATCTTGACGTCGTCGCGCCGCAACCATCGACGGAAGCGACCCCTCATCGCCAAGCCGATGGAGGACCCGGCGTAGATGGAGGGGCCCTCCAGGCCGAGAGCGCCTCCCAGTCCTATGGTCGTGAGTCCGGCCAGCAACTTGAGCGGAAGGTCCCGGAGGGGGAGGTGCGGAGACCGTTCGTGGAATGCCCTATTGAACTCGTCCGATGTGGATGACGACATGGAGCGCCCTGCGTAGCGCAGGATCAGGCTCGCCAGGATCAGGCCCAGGGCGGGTGCCAGGGCGATCTGCCAGAGCGGGCGGTGTAGGATCCTGTCCAGTAGGACGGTGTCGGAGAGGTATTCGAAGCCGGCGATGACGATCGCTACGATGGCTCCGGTGGCGATGGACAGCGCCAGCACCGGGGTGTCGCCACGGGTAGCGATGTTGCGGAGCCAATTCACGGGGTTCTTCCTACAGCCTGGCGTGAATGGATCCTCCGACACCCGCCAGGCTCCGGCCGGTAATTCGCTGCACCGTCCAGGCGGCAGACTGGTCCCATGCGACGGATGTTTGGACGAACACAGGATCCCCTGGTCAGCGCCCTCGTCTCCGCCCTTGACGCGCAGCGGGTCCAGACCGGCGATGGTGCCCGTCGGCTCTACAGCCGTGACGCCTCGGTGATCCGTGGCGGACGGGCCGGTGTGGTCTGCTTTCCCGAGACCACCGAAGAGGTATCGGCGTGCGTGGTGGCTGCGCTTGCACACGGACGAGACTTCGTGGCCCGCGGTGCCGGAACCGGGTTGGCGGGCGGGGCAGTGCCCTGCGACGAGCCGGTCATGGTCGTGCTCACCCGGATGGACCGGATCCTGGAGGTGGACGTGCCCCGCCGCTTGGCCTGGGTGGAACCGGGGGTAGTGAACCTCGACCTCAGCCGTCACCTCTCCGGGACCGGCCTCCACTTCGCCCCGGACCCCTCCAGCCAGCAGTCCTGCACGATCGGGGGGAACGTGGCCAACAACTCCGGGGGCCCGCACTGCCTGCTGTACGGGGTGACCAGCGCCCACGTTCTCGCCGTGGAGGTGGTCCTGCCTGATGGAGAGGTCGTGGTGCTGGGAGAGGAGGAGGGCGACTCGGTGGGCTACGACCTGCGCGGGGCGTTCGTGGGCGGGGAGGGAACCCTCGGGATAGCGACGCGGATCTGCGTGCGCCTCACCGAGGATCCGCCGGATGTGGCGACCCTGCTCCTCGACTTCATGAGCGTCGGCGCGGCTGCAGAGACGGTCAGTGCCATCATCGCCGCGGGGATGATCCCGGCGGCCCTCGAGATGATGGACCAGCGGGTGGTGGAGGCCGTCGAGCCCTTCGTGAACGCCGGCTACCCGACAGATGCCGCCGCCGTGCTCATCGTCGAGTTGGATGGCCAGCCATCCGGAGTGGCCGACGAGATCCGACAGATCAAGGAGCTGGCCCGTGTCCACGGGGCGCGGTCGGTACGGGTTGCGGCCGAGGAGGGGGAGAGGGAACGCATCTGGAAGGGGCGCAAGAGCGCCTTCGGGGCCATCGCCGTCATCAAGCCCGACTACTACCTGAACGACACGGTCATACCCAGGACGAAGCTGGCTGAGGTGGTCGAGCGCATCTACGAGATCGTGGAGGAGCAGGACCTCATCGTGATGAACGTGTTCCATGCGGGAGACGGGAACCTCCACCCTTTACTCCTGTTCGATGCACGGGAGGCGGGGGTGATGGAACGGGTCCTCGCTGCCGGCGAGGAGATAGTGCGTGTCTCGGTGGCCGCCGGTGGGGTTCTGTCCGGTGAACACGGCATAGGGCTGGAGAAGAAGCGCTTCATGTCACTGCAGTTCAGCCCCGCCGACCTGGAGGCCCAGCAGCGCCTCCGGTCTGCGTTCGACCCGGTGGGCCGTGCCAATCCGGCCAAGGTCCTGCCGACCGGAGCCTCCTGTGGTCACGTGACCAGCCTCGGACGCCTACCGGACGGGGCATGGGTATGAGCGCCGGGGATGCGTGCATGGTCGCCTTTCAGTCCGACGTGGGAGACTCCGGAGCGGTCTGCGTCCGCGGTGGCGGTACCCGTTGGGAAGTTGGGGGCGGGCCGGACGGAGCCAGGGAGGTGTCGGCTCCCGTCGGGATAGTGGCCTTGGATCCTGCTGAGATGACGGTCATGGTCGGGGCTGGAACGGCCCTGTCGGACCTGGCCGGCGAGTTGGNGATCCATGGCCTGGAGGTCGGCATGAAAGGCCCGTCTGGAGCGACNGTGGGTGGTGTCCTGATGGTTGGNCGCAGCGCCATGCGTCGACGCCGTGTGGGGACGATCGCCGACGTGCTTCTCCAGGCGGACTGCGTGGGCGCNGACGGCGTGGCCTTCACCGCCGGTGGCCCCACCGTGAAGAACGTGACCGGCTATGACCTGTGCCGCCTCNTGGTCGGATCNCTNGGAACCCTGGCCCTGGTGGGGCGGGTGATNCTGCGCACCCGTCCCGTGCCNNCCCGGTCTCTCTGGCTGGTCGGTGAGGCGGAACCGGAACGGGTACTGGACGCGACCTACCGGCCGTCCTGTGTGCTCTGGGATGGTGTGCGGACGTCGGTACTCCTCGAGGGACACGGCAAGGACGTGGACGAGACGGCAGGGCGGCTGGCCCTCCTCGGGTTGACCGCGACGGAACCGCCGGTGCTTCCCCCCGGTCGGGGCCGCTGGACCGGGCGGCTGCCCAGTGGCGGGGTACTCGAGGTCGGATCCGGTGTGGTCCACCAGGCAGACGACGGAGGGCCACCAAAGGTGCCCGACGGCGTCCGCCGGTTGGCGAGTCGAATGCGGTCGTCATTCGATCCATCAGGTCGGCTGAACCCCGGCCGGGATCCCTACCGGGTGGCGGCATGAACGTTCCCGGACCTCTCGGCCTGTCGGGTGACTCCCTTGCGGCCTGCGTGCAGTGCGGCCTCTGCTTGCCGCACTGTCCCACGTACCGGGTGACCGGTGACGAGAGCCGCTCGCCTCGTGGTCGCATATCGTTGATGGCGGCAGCGGAGTTGGACGGCGCTCCCATGGACGACGAGTGGCTGGAGGCCATGTCGACCTGCGTGCAGTGCCTGGGTTGCGAGACGGCGTGCCCTTCCGGGGTGCCATTCGAGGAACTCATCACCACGACCCGTGAGGTCATGTCCAGTGACCGTCCGGCGCCCCTGAGGCTGAGGCTCGGTCTCCGGCTGCTGGGCCGACCCCGTCTCCTGCACTGGGGGGTGCGGACACTCGCCGTGCTCCAGCGGCTGGGCCTGGTCCCCCGTAGCGGCCTCTTCCCGGCCCGGCTTCCCCTGGGAGGCGGACAACGCCGCTCGACGCCCGGTGGTGATGTTCTGCTCTTCACGGGTTGCGTGATGGATGCTTGCCAGCCGGAGATCCACGACGCCGTGGAAGATGTACTGGTGGCGGGAGGCCGCAGCGTCGAACGGACCGGGGAAGCCGTGGGGTGCTGTGGGGCGCTGCACGGGCACGCCGGCCTGCGGGGGGAGGCGATGAGGAGAGCCGAGGCGGTCATGGCTGCTCTGCCGGGGGACCGACCCATCCTCGTGGATTCGGCGGGCTGCGGCGCCGCGTTGAAGCGCTACGGGGGACTGCTGGGGACGCCGGCGGCGGTCGCCTTTGCTGAGAGGGTGTTCGACGTGCACGAATGGCTGGCTGCCAATGTGGAACTGCTGCCGGAGCCGTCCGGGCTGGTTGGCCAACCGATCGTGGTCCAGGACCCGTGCCACCTGCGGCACGCCCAGGGGGTCCACGGAGCGGTCCGTGAAGTTGTGGGGCCATACGCCACGCTCGTCGAGCTGGACGACGAGGGGCTCTGCTGTGGGGCGGGTGGGGCGTTCCAGATGTTGGAGCCGGAACTGGCCGGTGGGGTGCGTGAGCGGAAGTTGGCTTCGATCGGCCGTGCCTTCGAGCGGTCAGGTGCCCGTACGGTGATCAGCGCCAACCCCGGCTGCGCCATGTACCTCGCGGCTGCCGGAGTGAAAGTAAGGCACCCAATGGAAATCGTCGCAGAGGCCCTGGAGGATCGCCATGGCCGGTGAGTTCGCCGAGATTCGAGCCCGGCTGAAGGCCATCTCCGAGGAGTTGGCCGACCTGGCCATACTGCGCCTACGCGATTCGATAGACGCAGGGGGAACCGAGTTGCCCGTCGACGAGCGGAGGCTCACCCGAGCGCGCCGAGCCGTGGAGAAGGCGGCCCACCTGCTCGATGAACCCGACGACGCTGGATGGTGACGCCGCTCGAGGTGCAGGCCCCGGTGGTCAGGCGCTCACCAGCGGAATGAGGGTTCGCCCGTCGTCCTCCCGGAGGACCGTGAGTCGGTGCCCCCGCTCCACCTTGCCGTAGAGGGTCGTTCGCTGCTCGAGTGTGCGCTCCAACGGCGCCACGAGGCCCTCGAGGTCCTCTTGGCGGACCTGCTGGCCGTGCTGGGCGCCGGCGGCACGCGAGATGTTCTCGTCCATGAGGGTCCCGCCCAGGTCATTCACCCCGGCCTGCAGTAACTGTCGGACGCCGTCGAAGCCGATCTTCACCCAGGAGGCCTGGATGTTGTCGATGAGGCCGTGGTATGCGATGCGGGCGACCGAGTGCATCAGCAGGTTCTCCCGGAAGGTCGGCCCCCTGCGTGCCTTTCGTTGCAGGTAGATCGGGGAGGCCATGTGCACGAACGGAAGGCCCACAAATTCGGTGAACCCGCCCGTCTCCTCCTGGAGGTCACGGCATCGGAGCAGGTGGCGGACCCAGTGCTCGGGTCGCTCGATCGAGCCGAACATGATGGTGATGTTGGATGCGATGCCTACCCCGTGGGCGGTGCGATGGGCCTCGATCCACTCCTCGCTGTTGATCTTGTCCGGGCAGAGTTCCGCTCGGACGTCGTCGTCCAGTATCTCGGCTGCCGTGCCGGGCAGTGACCGCAGCCCGGCCTCCTTGGCCCGCCGCAGGTAGTCGGCCAACGGCTCGCCGAGTCGCTGGGCGCCTTCGGTCACCTCGAGGGCGGTGAAGCCGTGTACGTGGATGTCGGGCACGGCTTCACGGACGGCCCGCGTCACGTCTATGTAGTAGTTGCCGTCGAAGTCGGGATGGATTCCGCCCTGTAGGCAGACCTCGGTGGCACCCATCCGGGCGGCATCGGCTGCCCGGGCGGCGATCTCGTCCATCTCCAGCAGGTACGGGGTGCCCCTCAGGTTGAGGGAGAGAGGTCCCTTCGAGAAGCCGCAGAACCGGCACTTGTAGGTACACACGTTCGTGTAGTTGATGTTGCGGTTGGCTACCCAGGTGACCGTGTCGCCGACCGCCCTGCGACGCAGCTCGTCGGCCACCTCGGCCACGGCGGCCACCTCCGGGCCGCGGGCGGCGAAGAGGGCCAGTAACTCGTCGTGTTCCGCCTGCTGTCCGTCCAGGACGCCGTCGAGCACCTCGCGGAGATGGCCTCCAGCGGTCGCCGTCGCCGGCACGAGGGTCGGCGGGCTGATCGGACTTCCGGAGTACCACGTCGTGGAGCGATGTCCTACCTGGCGGACCTCGGCGCCGTCAGATGCAGTGACCATCTCGATCTCCTCGGGGAAGACGGCTCCGGGATCGTCGCGCCCCAATCCCTCCGAATCGCTCCGGTCCATCACATGGAAGCGGAGGTCTTCGTGGATCCAACGGGCGTGGTTCCGGACGTACTCCGGGTACACGGTGAGCCGAGGGGCGAGGGCTTGGCCACGTCCCTCGGTTACCTCCCGGAGGCGATCCAGGTCAGGCCAGGGCCTTTCGGGGTTCACGTGGTCGGCGGTGACCGGCGAGACGCCGCCCCAGTCGTCGATCCCTGCGTCCAGGAGTGTTCCGAAGTCGTCCGACAGGTTGGGCGGCGCCTGGAGGTGGACCTCCGGGGGGAGGATCAGGCGGGCCAGGGCGATGGCCTCGAGGTACACGTCGTTCGGGCAGGGGGAAGCGGAGTGCATTGCCGTGCCTTCCTTGGGCAGGAAGTTCTGGACGATGACCTCCTGCACGTGGCCGTGGTGCCTGTGGGATGCGGCGATGGCCTCCAGTGCGGCGATGCGGTCGTCGCGGTCCTCGCCGATTCCGACGAGGATCCCGGTCGTGAAGGGGATGGCCAGCCGCCCGGCTGCCTCGAGAGTCTCAAGGCGTCGGCTCGGTTCCTTGTCCGGGGCGCCCCGGTGGCAGTCCAGGTCGGGTCGGAGCGACTCCAGCATCATCCCCTGGGAGGGTGCGACCCTGCGGAGGGCTGTGAGCTCGTCGGCATGCAGGGCGCCGGCATTGGAGTGGGGAAGGAGGCCGGTCTCGTCCAGGACCAGCTGAGCCATCTCGGCGAGCAGGTCAAGCGTCGTTGCATGTCCGTGGCGGTCCAGCCAATCTGCGGCCACCGGGTAGCGGAGCTCTGGACGCTCTCCGAGGGTGAAGAGTGCTTCGTGGCAGCCGGCGGCGGCTCCCGCCCGGGCGATTGCCAGGACCTCTTCCGTGGAGAGGTAGGGGGACTGCAGGCGGGCCGGTGGCTGGGCGAAGGTGCAGTAGCCGCAGCGGTCCCTGCAGAGCATGGTCAACGGGATGAACACCTTGGGGCTGTAGGTGACTCGGGTCCCGTGGTGGAGGTCACGGACTTCCCTGGCTGCGGCGAGGAGGTCCTCGCCGCGCAGATCCTTGTGGGGGTTGGTCATCGATCGGCTCCTGTGGTCTCGGTCATGCGTCCCGGTCCGGGGCGGCTTCGTATGTGCTGGGGACCGACCGGCTCATGGCAGGCTGGGCAGGAGACGGCCTGGTCCAACTGCGTGCCGCAGCTGTCGTGCACGAGAAGCGTGGGAGGACCGTCCACGGCGTACCACCGGTCGCCCCAGTGCATCAGTGCCACCAGTGCCGGGGAGAGGTCGGCTCCCTTGGCGGTAAGGCGGTACTCGTGGCGTACCGGCCGGTCCTGGTACGGCACCCTGTGCACGATCTCGAGGTCGACCAGACGTTGGAGCCGGTCAGTGAGGAGGTTTCGGGCGATTCCGAGGTCTGAGCGAAGGTGCTCGAAGCGGCGGACCCCACGGAACAGGTCGCGGAGGATGAGCAGGGTCCAGCGGTCGCCGACGGCTGCCAGGGTGGCTGCGATGGAACAGTCGACACCGACGACGTCGTCTGGCATGCNCGGAGCGTAGCAGTCAGTTGCTAAATGCAACTAACTGAGAGGCGTTTGCCCCGGTGACGCGCAGAAGGTCGCTGCCTTCGCTCCAAGGTCGGCCAGGAGGTCGTCGAAGGAGGCAACGAAGGCGGCCACGCCCTCGTCCTCCAGCACCCGGGAGACGTCGGCCAGGTCGATACCGGCATCAGATACGGCCCGCAGCACGGCGTGGGCGGCGTCGGGATCCGCGTCGATGGTCCGGGCAACCGTCCCGTGGTCCTCGAAGGCCTCGAGAGTGGCATCGGGGAGGGTGTTGACGGTGTCGGGCCCTATCAGGGTGTCCACGTAGAGGGTGTCCGGATAGGACGGGTTCTTGGTGGACGTGGAGGCCCANAGCGGCCGCTGCACCCGTGCCCCCCGTTGTACGAGGGCCTCCCAGCGGGGGCCGCTGAACATGGACCGGAACATGTCGTAGGCCACCTGTCCCTGGGCCACCGCCATACGGCCCTGGAGGGCGAGTGCCTCCGCCCCGCCCTGCTGGTCGAGTCGTCGGTCGACCTCCACGTCGGTACGGCTGATAAAGAAGGAGGCCACCGAGGAGACCGTCGAGAGGTCTCCCGGGCAGGACTCCAGGCCCGACATGTAGGCCTCCATTACGTCGCTGTAGCGGTCCAGTGAGAAGATGAGGGTCACGTTGATGCTCCGCCCTTCCGAGATCATCTGGCGGATGGCTGGAATCCCCTCGGCGGTACCCGGGATCTTCACGTACAGGTTGGGTCGGTCCAGGCGCTGGTGGAGTTGGCGGGCGGCGACCATGGTGCCCTCGGTGTCGGGGGCCAGCCGGGGATCCACCTCGACCGACACGTAACCATCTAGGCCGTCGGATGCCTCGTGTACCGGTCGCAGGATCTCGAGTGCATCACGGATGTCGCGGATCACGAGCTCCCAGTAGCTCTCCTCGACGTTGAACCCCGACTCCGTCAGCGAGCGGAGCTGCTCGTCGTAGGCGTCGGTTCCCGTCATGGCCTTCTGGAAGATCGACGGGTTGGAGGTGATGCCGCGTGCCCCGCGGTCTACCCAGTCCTGCAGTTCACCAGAGGTGATCCAACTCCGCCTGAGGTTGTCCAGCCAGGGGCTCTGGCCCTGCTCGGCATAGAGGTTGTGGAGTCGGTTCATCGCACCATCCAGCGTTGATTCAGGTTCCAAGGAGGGATTCTGCGGCCTCCACGACGGTTGCGGGGGTGATCCCCAGGCCCGCCATGGCCTGCTCACCCGGAGCAGAGGTGCCGAAGCGGTCGATGCCGATGCTTGTGTCGGCCCAGCGTGCCCACCCGAACGTGACACCGGCCTCCACCGAGACCGTGGGGATCCCAGCGGGAAGTACGGACGCCCGGTATTCGGTTGGCTGCTCGGCGAAGAGCTCAGTGCTCGGCATCGAGACCACGCGCACGGAACGACCGGCAGCCGTGAGCGTCGCTGCTGCGTCCAGGGCGACGGCCACCTCGCTGCCGGTTCCGATCAGCACGACATCGGGGTCACAATCCGGATCGGCCAGCACATATGCACCTCGTGCGACGGCGTCGTGGTCGGTCGAACCTGCCAGGACGGGGACGTCTTGACGGGTCAGGAGGAGGGCGACAGGGCCATCCGTTCGTACTATGTAGCGCCACGCAGCGGCGGTCTCGTTGGCGTCGGCGGGTCTGAACACCGGAATGCCCGGCATGGCACGAAGTGCGGCTGCATGCTCCACCGGTTGGTGGGTGGGTCCGTCCTCNCCTACACCCACCGAATCATGGCTCCAGACGAAGACCGTCCGGGCGGAACTCAGGGCGGCTAGGCGAACGGCTCCGCGCATGTAGTCGCTGAATACCAGGAACGTCCCGTTGACCGGGAGCATTCCGCCGTGGAGGGCCATGCCGTTGCAGATGGCGCCCATGGCGTGCTCCCTCACCCCGAAGTAGATCTGCCTGCCTTCCGGGCAGTCGGGGCCCTGCACGCCGTGGTCCTTGATGGTCGTACCGGTGTTACCGGTCAGGTCGGCTCCGCCACCGATGAGCCCGGGAACGACGTC
>JGI26060J43896_10000340_pt1 | contig 16919 bp, 12 predicted proteins | sample MarorgKNORR_S2LV_6_FD_43896 | JGI IMG/M metagenome (IMG submission 43896) | reverse complement strand
TAATATAAAACTAGTATCTTATTCTACCCATTCTGTTATTTACTTGGTATTTTTGATAATTTTTTAATATATTTTTTATGATTGTCTGAATCATTTTTACTGGCTTTGACTTTTATTATATTTCTTTTTGAATAATCAAAATGAGTTACATCACTTTCTTGATGGTCATTTGATGATTGTTGATCGCCAAAAAAACCAACTTGTCCGCCAGTCATTAATAAATAAACATTCGCTAATAATTTTGCATCAATAAGAGCACCATGAACTTCTCTACTTGAAGTATCGACATCATATCTTGTGCATAATGCATCTAAACTATTTCTCTTACCTGGATGCATTTCTCTAGCGATTACCAATGAATCCTGAATACTGCATAAATCAACTAATTTTTTTTGCATGCCAGCCAGTAAGAATTCATTGTCTAGAAATGATGCATCAAATGGTGCATTGTGCATGATGATCTCAGAATCACTAATATAGCTTAGAAGATCTTTCAATATTTCTTTAAAAAGAGGTTTATCAGAAATAAATTCATTGGTAATTCCATGGATATTAATACTCCCTGGATCGATTTTTCTTTCAGGATTTAGATAAGTTTGATAATCATTGCCAGTTAATTTTCGATCTATTATTTCAACGGCTCCAATTTCTATTATCCGATGGCCTTTCGCTGCTGAAAGACCTGTGGTTTCTGTATCAAGGAAGATCTGTCTCATATCTCACTCAAGGTTAAATCCAGACCTTTATTAGCAAGACTATCAGCGCGTTCATTTCCAGGATCTCCTGAGTGTCCCTTGACCCATATCCATTTGACTTGATGTTTTGAATTTAGTATATCGAGTTGAATCCAAAGTTCAGCATTTGAAACTGGTTTCTTCTTAGCATTCATAAAATTATTGACTTTCCACTTGTTAATCCATTCTGTAATTCCATGCACAACATATTTAGAGTCCGAATAAAGATTAACTTCGCACGATTCTTTGAGTGTTTCTAAAGCTTTGATTGCGGCCATCATTTCCATTTTATTATTTGTGGTATCTACGTCTCCACCAAAGAGTTCTTTTTCATTTGTTTTATTGATTAATAAAACACCCCACCCACCTGGACCAGGGTTCCCTCGACATGCACCATCGGTATAGATATTAACTTGTTTCATTCTTTCTCATTAAGATTAGGCAATTGCTTAGTATATTTTAATGTAAAATATAATAGTATTTAGTAGATAAAATAAAAATATTTAATTAAATAATACACTATATTTTGGGGAGACAGTATGGGTTTTCTAGATGGAAAAAAAGCATTAGTGACAGGAATAGCAAGCAAACGATCTATTGCATATGGTATAGCGGAATGTCTGCACCGGGAAGGAGCTCAGCTTGCATTTACCTATCAAAATGAAAAACTAAAACCAAGAGTGGAAAAATTTGCAGGAACCTTCAACTCCAATATTGTCATTCCATTAGATGTTTCAAGTGATGAGGAGATTAAAAATGCTTTCAAGACTTTGAAAAGCGAATGGAAACACTTTGATATCTTAATCCATTCAATTGCTTTTGCTCCATCTGAGGAGCTTCAAGGAACCTATATTGACTCCGTCACACGCGAAGGCTTTAATACAGCTCATGAAATTAGTAGCTATAGCTTTGCTGCAATGGCAAGAGAAGCAAGACCCATGCTCAATAAAAACGCTTCTTTGATTACCATGTCATATCTAGGAGCCGTAAAATCAATCCCTAACTATAATGTTATGGGCCCCTCAAAAGCTAGTTTAGAGGCAAATGTAAGGTTCTTAGCAGCGGATCTAGGTCCAGATACAATCAGAGTCAATGCAATTTCAGCAGGCCCTATAAAGACACTTGCTGCATCAGGTGTTAGTGGTTTTAGAGGACTTCTCAAACATGTTGAATCCATCACGCCATTGAGAAGAAATGTAACAATTCAGGATGTGGGTAATACCGCTGCGTTTTTATCTTCTGATCTTTCTGCTGGTATTACAGGGGAAACAATCTATGTCGATGCGGGTTATAGAAANTTAGGAATGACCTTCGTAACAAATTAAGTCTATCTTTAAATTAAAGATCGTATAGATCGTTATAGAGCTTATCATCTATTACAACTGTTGCATTCTCTCTTAATGTTTCAGCAAAAGCATCTAACTCAGAAGATCCAATTTCTTCTGACATCTGTTGCTTTCCAGCCGTTCTCTCTTCATCACTGAATTTTTCTAATTGCCCAGGATTGATTTGAGTTAACTTAATTAGATAAATATTCTCAGAGTCTTGAACATCAATTACTCTATTATTTTGAATATCCTGTTCTGAAAACTGAAATATAGGTTCGAGCAATGCAGAAGGAATATCAGTATTTGATCGTAAAACTGAATCAAACNCCATGACTTCTAAACTGTTATCTTCAGCTAATTGCTCAAAACTAGAAAATTCTGAAAAATCTTGAAGAATTCTATTTGCGTAATCTTCTGCTAACTTTTTAGCCTGTTCTGCTTCAAGAAAAGAAATAATTTGATCTTTAACCAATGAATATTCTTTGGTCATAGGCAGTCTATGTTCAGCTACTCTGGCAACTAATATTGTGTTATTAATTTCAAAAACAGGTGTATTCTCTGTTTGCTCTATCGAGACTGGATTAAAAAGTAATTCTATTAATTCAGGGTCTTGATTTAATAATGTAGAACTATTTCTAGTAACAGAATCTTGTGTTTGGATCGTTAAATCAAGTTTTGATGCCACGCTGTCTAATTCATTAAACGCTTGCAAGGATAAATCATCCATTTGGCTAGCTAAATCAAATAACGTTTCTTCTGCGAGTAATCTTGAGTATTCGAAACGTAGGTCATTCTCAATTTCATCAAAATTTTGCTGAATACCTATTTTCAATTCATTAAGCTGAATGATGTGGTAACCAAATTGAGTTTTCACTGGTTCTGATATTTGGTTTATTTCTAGATTGAATAATGTTTCATCAAATTCAGGGACAAATAGTCCTCGCTCAGCCCAACCTAAGTCCCCTCCATTTTCAGCTGAACCTGGATCGCTAGAAAATTCTTTTGCTAGAATTTCAAAAGCTTCTCCTTCGGAAAGTCTATTTTTTATACTTGTTACTAAATCTAATGCGCTTGCTTCAGAATCTTGCTCGTCAGTTGCAATAAGAATATGTCTTGATCGTCTCTCCTCATTGCTTACAAAGCGTTCAATATTATCTTCATAATATTCTTTCAAATCTTCATCATTAAATACAATTGAGTCTGCAATATCGTCAACATCGATGGCAATATATTCAACATCTATCTGCTCTTCCGTCATAAAGAAATCAGTATTTTCTTGATAATAAGATTCTATATTCTCAGATTGTATTGCAACATCTTTGATGAATTGTTGATTGGATATTTCAAGATATTCACCTGTACGTTCTTGCATTTGAAGCTGCACAAATCTTCTAAATTCTCCTGCCGTCATAAAAGAAGTGTCAATGACTGCTCTTCTAAGTTGATTAATTTCCAATTGAATTCTTAGATTATTCTCGAACTCAGGTACTGTTGTCCCTTGGCTAGCAAGAATTGCTGCATAATTTTCTTTAGTAAAAACGTCTCCCAACCTGAATTGAGAATTTTCTTTAATTAGCTCTGCGACATATTGAGGACTCACTCGATATCCCTGCTGGTCAATGTAATCGAGTAATAAATTTTTTAACACAAGGTTGTCAGTGGTTGATTCTTTGATAGACTCTTCCAAAATCTTGGGTATTTGATCACCAAAGACCTCTTGGTACCTTTGCAATTGGTTGGAGAACTCCTCCCTGTAGTCAAACAAACTAATCTCTTTACTATTGACTGTGATAACAATGTCGTTCTCTAAGGGTGTCTGATCCATATTCCCAAAACTAATAACCAGAGTTAACGAAATTAACCCTATAATTAATATAGCTATCCACCCTGTAAATTTTTCTCTAATTGCTTCTAACATAGATTGATTCCATAAATTGGCGGACCGACGGGGAATCGAACCCCGAACACCGCCGTGACAGGGCGGTATTATAACCGTTTAACTACCGGTCCTAAAATTAAAAAACTATAAGGATTTTAGACAATTATACTTAGATTTCAATGAGAATATAAATTAATGTATTAAGAAGTAATAAATAAATGTGAAGAAATTGGATAAAAATAAAGTCTCAAAATCAAGGCTGACCGATGATGAACTGCTCTATAAGTTTTACTTTTCAATATTACTATATGAAGTGGTGGGTGCTAACGGGATCGAACCGCTGACATTCGCCGTGTAAAGGCGACGCTCTACCAGCTGAGCTAAGCACCCATATGTCTTGNTTTAAAAAAGAAAGAAGATTGTGCCTGAGTTTATCAGGAACACAACCTTCTTCTTTACTTNGGCTTAATTACAAGCGTCTTTTAAAGCTTTACCNGCTTTAAATTTTGGTACATTACTTGCTTTAATTTGAATTGCTTCACCTGTAGCTGGGTTACGACCCATTCTTGCAGCTCTATGGCTAACTGAGAATGTTCCAAAACCTACTAGTGCTACTGAGCCACCTCCAGAAAGTTCTCCTGCTACTGCAGAAGTAGTTGCATCAATTGCTCTACCTGCATCCGCTTTTGAAAGTCCTGTACTTGCTGCTATTGCATCAATAAGATCACCTTTATTCATGTTATTCATCCTTTTTATGAGTTTTAAAATTAATTCTCTACCTTTCTTGAAGATCCAGGCTTTGAATCGTTATGTTCAATCTAACTGAGCTTGAACATATAAGTTATACCAGTCCTTTGAAACCCTTGTCAATAAAGGGTTTTAATTATTTTCACTAATCAATGAGGAAGATTTGTTTGGATTGGTTTTTTTTGCTTCGAAGAAGAACTAGATTTTGGTGGTACTACTTTAGCTGTAGGTGGCTTCTCTAAAGCTATTTCTAAAACTTCATCAATCCACTTTACTGGAATAATCTCTAGATTCTCTTTTATATTTTTTGGTATCTCTACCAGATCCTTAGCATTCTCGCTGGGTATAACAACCGTAGTAATACCTCCTCTTCGTGCAGCTAATAATTTCTCTTTTAAACCACCAATGGGTAGCACCTCTCCTCTCAAGGTTATTTCGCCAGTCATTGCTACATTTGCTTTAACAGGAATACCCGTCAATGAAGACACTAGAGCAGTAGTCATTCCAACCCCCGCACTTGGCCCATCCTTAGGCGTAGCACCCTCTGGGACATGAATGTGAAGATCAGACTTCTGATGAAAATCCTCGTCTATACCCAATGATTTAGAACGACTTCTTACGACAGTAGTTGCAGCCATAATCGATTCCTTCATCACATCTCCAAGTTGTCCAGTATTGATTAATTTCCCCTTACCTGACATCACTGTAGACTCTATGGTTAAAAGCTCTCCTCCAACACTCGTCCATGCCAGCCCAGTGACTTGACCAACTTGATTTTCTTTTTCTGCAATTCCATACTTGAATTTTTTAATACCCAAGAACTTATCAAGTCCTGTAGGTCTAATATGTATAGTTTTCTCCTGAGCCTTTAAAACAATTGATTTCACTACTTTTCTGGCAATTTTTGCTATCTCTCTTTCTAGACTTCTAACACCCGCTTCCCTTGTATAATGCCTAATGATAGAAAGAATTGCGCTTTTTGTAATTTTAATCTCTTCCTTCTTTAAACCATTTGCTGCAATTTGCTTATCCACTAAATATTGATCAGCAATGTTTAATTTTTCGTCTTCCGTATACCCTTCAATTCTTATAACTTCCATTCTGTCTAATAAAGGGGGCGGTATATTTAATGTATTAGCAGTACAAATAAACATCACATCTGATAGATCAAAATCTACTTCTAGATAGTGATCATTAAAAGAAGAGTTCTGTTCTGGGTCTAAAACCTCTAATAGTGCAGACGAAGGATCGCCTCTAAAATCCATCGACATTTTATCAATTTCATCTAGCAAAAAAAGAGGGTTTCTTACACCCACTTTACTTAAATTCTGCATTACCTTTCCAGGCATAGCACCAATGTAAGTTCTTCTATGACCTCTAATTTCAGCTTCGTCTCTCACTCCACCTAAAGACATTCGAATAAACTTCCTTCCGGTAGCTCTTGCGATACTGGATCCAAGTGAGGTTTTTCCGACTCCTGGTGGGCCAACAAGACATAATATTGGACCTTTTATCTTTTTTGTTCTTTGTTGAACAGCGAGATATTCAGTTATTCTCTCTTTAACTAACTTTAATCCATAGTGATCTTCATTTAAAATCTTTTCTGCTTGGTCTAACTTAACCTTTGCATTGGTCTTCTTCTTCCAAGGTGCGCCGATTAAGACATCCAAATAGTTTCTAACTACAGTCGCTTCTGCTGACATGGGTGACATCATTTGAAGTTTCTTTAACTCAGAAGTAGCTTTCTCTGATGCTTCTTTTGACATTCCTGATTTTTCTATTTGTTTTTCTAAATCTTCAATTTCATTAGAAGCTTCATCCATATCGCCCAATTCTTTTTGAATTGCTTTCATCTGTTCATTGAGATAATACTCTTTCTGACTTTTCTCCATCTGATCCTTTACCCTACCCCTAACCTTTTGCTCAACCTCAATCATATCGATTTCAATATCGATTAGACCGATAACATACTCCAACCTTTCTTTGACATTAATTTGTTCCAATATTTTTTGCTTCTCATCAAGTCTTAACGACATGTGTGCAATGATTGTATCGACCAATCTTCCAGTCTCTTTAATACTAGCTAATGTGCTTACTACCTCTGCTGGGACTTTCTTTGTAACTCTGACATAGTTTTCTACTTGCGAAATTAATGTTCTTCTCAATGCCTGAATGTCCTTTTCAGTTTCATCAGTCTGGTCATGTAGAATGCAGTAATCAGCTGTAAAATATTCTTCTGATCTAATTTCAAGAAGATCCACTCTAGATTCACCTTCAACCAATAATTTAACGGTTCCATCTGGAAGAGTGACAAGCTGAAGAATATTAGCCAATGTACCAACAGTATTTATGTCATTAATCTTAGGATCATCAACATCTGACTTCTTTTGAGATGCGAGTAGTATTTTTTTATCCTCAGCCATTGCTTGTTCTAGTGCAACTTTGGACTTCTCTCTCCCAACAAATAACGGAATCACCATATGCGGGTAAACAACAACATCTCTTAAAGGAAGTAATGGTTTATTTATAAGAATATCGAGAGACAAGGTTTTCTTTTCTTCTGACATAGGTTTCCTAAAAAGTTAATTATCTTAGTTTATTTATATGGTTAAAAAAATAAATTTCAACCAGTAATTGAATTTATATCAATCAGTTACTTGGAACTTACTGCTTTTGTTTTTTTATTTATATTTTTATGGGCAGTTTTAGTGGCATCAGAATCTTTATTATATACTAGGAATGGTTTTGACTTATTCATTACAAACTGTTGATTAACAACAACTTTTTTTATCTTGTCATCATGTGAAGGAATTTCATACATGGTATCTAGAAGGGTATTCTCAAGTATAGTTCTAAGTCCTCTTGCTCCAGTTTTTCTTTCCATAGCCAACTCGGCTATTTTGTCTAATGCTTCAGGTAAAAATTCTAAATCCGTTTGTTCCATTGCAAATAATTTTTGGTATTGTTTAATAAGAGCATTCTTAGGTTCCATAAGTATCCTGATAAGTGCATTTTTATTCAATTGACTAAGTGAAGAAACGACTGGCATTCTTCCAACAAATTCAGGTATCAGACCATATTTAATTAAATCCTCTGGTTCCACTCGCTCAAAAATCTCTCCTATATCTTGGACTTCATCACTGTCTTTCATTTCTGCTATAAAACCTATGCCGGATTTATTGGTTCTATCTTTTATAATTTTATCGAGTCCAGCAAAAGCTCCGCCGCATATAAATAATATATTTGAAGTATCTATTTGAATAAATTCTTGTTGTGGGTGTTTTCTTCCTCCCTGTGGGGGGATCGATGCTGTGGTTCCTTCAATAAGCTTAAGCAATGCTTGTTGAACACCCTCACCCGATACATCTCTAGTGATAGAAGGATTATCTGTTTTACGGGAGATCTTATCTATTTCATCAATATAAATAATACCTTGTTGTGCTTTCTCAATATCATATTCACAACTTTGTAATAGCTTTTGTACAATATTCTCTACGTCTTCTCCAACATACCCTGCTTCTGTAAGAGTTGTTGCATCTGCAATGGCAAAAGGCACATTAAGTATTTTAGCTAATGTTTGAGCAAGCAAAGTTTTGCCACAACCGGTTGGACCAATTAATAAAATATTGCTTTTGCCAATCTCTACAAAATTATCATCACGGGGCTTAGGTTTATCATTCAACCTCTTGTAGTGATTATAAACTGCAACAGAAAGTACTTTTTTTGCAACATCTTGATCAATAACATAGTCATCTAACATTGATTTGATTTCTTTGGGCTTATAAAGAGTTAATGACTGATCTGAATCTTCACTGCCTAGCTCCTCATCGATAATGTTATTGCATAAATCAACACATTCCTCACAGATATAAACAGAGGGGCCTGCTATGAGCTTTTGAACTTCATTTTGACCTTTTCCACAAAATGAACAGTACAAAATTTTATTATCATTATCTTTTTTCTTAGTTTTGTCAGTCATTTTAGATTACTCAATCTTTNATGTTTCTAATGTTGTCTCTGTCCGAAATAATCACATCAATCAAGCCGTATTCCTTAGATTGCTCAGGATCCATATAATTATCTCTATCGGTATCTTTAGCAATTTGCTTCTCAGTTTTTCGAGTATGTTTAGCTAATATGCCATTGAGCCTACTTCTTAGACTTAAAACCTCTTTAGCATGGATATCAATATCTGAAGCTTGGCCTTGATAACCTGATATTGGTTGATGAATCATTACACGTGAATTGGGCAAAGAATACCTTTTACCCTTTTCGCCGCCGGCTAGCAGAACTGCTCCCATACTAGCTGCCTGTCCAATACATATTGTACTGACATCAGGTTTGATAAATTGCATGGTATCGTAAATTGACAAGCCAGCTGTGATTGCTCCACCTGGGGAATTTATATAAAGAGAGATATCCTTCTCAGGATTCTCACTCTCAAGAAAGAGCATCTGTGCAATAATTAAATTAGCCATATGGTCTTCAATTGGTCCTACAGCAAAGATAACATTGTCTTTCAATAATCTTGAATAAATATCATAAGCTCTCTCCCCTCTGGGTGTTTGCTCCACCACCATAGGCACTAAGCTCAATTTTTCTTCTTGCATACTCATTATAAATTTCTATTCATTAACTCTTTAAACTCTATATCTTTATCAATAAAGGTAGTTTTTTCAATCAACCACTCAACCACTTGATCTTCCATCACCATTGATTTTAATTGATCCATAAGTTCAGGTGTTTGATGATACATCTTACTTATTTCTTCTGAATTTGGATATGCATTCGTTACTTCTTTGAGTTTAGTTTTTACTTTATCATCGTCAAGTTTAATCTCTTGTGATAAAACAAGTTCACTAACCAATAAACCTAAATGCACCCTTTCCTTAGCTAACTTCTCAAAATTATCAAGACTTAGAGCTTCTTTCTCATCCTCAATACCAGATTGTTTCATCCAATCTTTTTGCATTGCATGAGCTTCACTATGAACCATAGCATGAGGAATATCGATCTTATTCTTTTCTCTTAGGTAATTCATTAAATTAGATTTTAAATCAGTATTTATTCTTGCTTCTTTCTCTTTTTCCATACTGGACTTAATTTCTTCCATTAGATCCTTAGGATCTCCACTCTCAATACCAAAAGCTTTTACAAAATCTTCATTAATTTCAGCGAGCTCCATTTCCCTAACTTCTTTCGTATGTACTGAAAATATAGCTTTTTTATTGGCTAACTCTTTTTTGTGATACTCACCAGGAAAAGTAAGTTCAAACTCTTTTTTCTCATCTGGGCTGACATCCATAAGTGCCACATCAAATTCAGGAAGCATCTGACCTGCTCCTAACTGCATCATAAAATCTTTAGCTTCTCCTCCTTCAAATATTTCTCCATCAACACTACCTTCGAAGTCAATAAGTAGCTGATCACCAGACTTTGAATTACGTTCCACTGATTTCCATTCACCTCTTTGCTTTTGGAGATTCTCAATCATTTCATTGATATCAGTTTGAGTAATCGAAGTAGATAACTTATCAACCTTAATTTTATCCAAACCTTTTAATTTAAATTCTGGATATAACTCAATGGAAGCTGTAAAAGTAAAGTCACTGCCATCGACAAATTGATCAATGCTTACTTCTGGTGGTCCGGCAGGTCTTAGTTCTTTATCCTGTATTGCTTCAGCATAAGATGTCTCTAGAAGTTCTGTTAAAACTTCCTGATTGACTTGATTACCATACTGCTGTTGTATGACATTTTGGGGTGCTTTACCAGGTCTGAAACCTGGTAACTTAGCTTTTTTAGCTATTTGCACAAAACGATCATTCTTTTTATTTTGAACAATCAAAGAAGGTACAGTAATTTTTAGTTCTGTTTTCAATCCGTCTTTTTTCTTTATCTTTATTGTTAATTCACTCATTTTTTTCTCTAATTATTAAATGGTGCGAAAGGAGAGACTCGAACTCTCACGGGTTGCCCCACTGGATCCTAAATCCAGCGCGTCTACCAATTCCGCCACTCTCGCATAAGCAGTAATTTAGGCACGAAATTATACATTATTTATCTAAGATATGACTAGAGATCATGAAATAATAATATTTCTGTTATTACTAACTATTTCCTTTCTAAGATCAATACAAGAATTACACTCAATAATCCAAAAGCAATCGCACCAATTAGTATCATTTGAGGTAGAGCTAAATGTTCTATACCAGGTGAACCATTAACAGGATTTATCACTCTCATTACATACCAAAGTGAAGTAGAAAAAGAAAGCAATATAGGGCTTGTAACAGAAGCCAATATAGATAGATTAGAATTGGCTCTTTTTAGAAGAAAGTATGCACAGAGCGAGCTGATAGCAATAGGAATTAGATTAATTATAAATACAGTTACCACAGCTATTAAATCAACTTCTATAGCCATTAGAGAACTCAGAGTGGCTGTGATAGGNAATAAAATAAATGCAACAAGATTAAGTTTCTTAGCAGTTTTTAACATTGCATCATTCTACCTAGAATAAATGAGTATGTGAAAATAAAAAGCCGCCCCTGAGGGCGGCTTTGAATTCAATTAAAGCTTAAATTTAGAATCTATACTTTAATCCCATTTGAATTTGCCATCTTGATTGGCCATCATTGTCTTGAACATAGTATGAGTCATCAGGATCAACTCCACTAATTTTGAATTTACCGTCATCGGTAACTCCACTCACAAGGATTTGACGACTAGTATTATAAGCATACTCAAACACTCTGCCTTCCTCATCATCAAGCATATTAAGAACATTCAATAGATCAAGGTAGAAAATAAACTTATGATCTTCTACAAAAGATGGAATCTCTTGAGTGATTCTAATATCCAATCTATCAAAGTCTGGATTTGTGAAAGCATTTCTAGGAGCATAAGTCCCTTTATACTTAGACAAAGCAGTGGAATTAATATGAGCCATCACAGCAGATGCAGCCGATGCAGAGCTGAAGACAACATTATTATCATCGGCACCTGATGGAATGTAGGCAAGACTGTAATCTGCATAAAATGCACTTCGACCTGAACCACCCACTGGGCTGTAGCTTGGCTCATCAAAGGTGACACTGTATGGCTCACCTGATTTCTTCACATAAATAGCTGATATTCTTGTTTCATTATCGCCAAAGAGCATCGTTCTGTATTCACCACCTAAGATAATTTTCTTATCCGACATAAATGATGAAGGGGCTGCATCCATGTTCTCACCATCCCATCTTTGGGTATAACCATAAGCGGACTCAGCTTGTGCTGATGTTAATGGATAGACATCTTCTGCTTTAACAGAGGACCATGCACCAAAGAAGCTTAAACCGTTATCGTATGATTTTCTGACTGTGAAAGAATAGGCCTCTGCACCGCCTTTATCAGTATTGGTCAAAAAGTAGTCACCAGGACCATGTGTATAGACCCCTCTTCCATCAGCTAAGTAACCGGTATTGGTTAAACCCAGTTCCTTATAGAAAATTCCTTTTTCAGTTTCATCATGATTGTATTCAAAAGTTAATTCATAGCCACTGTCTGTAACCAAGTCTAGAGCAAGATTCATTCTCCAACTTTGAGGCGCCTCAAAATTTGGGTCTGTCGCTTGTGCATCATTGAAGTAAGGACTTGATGGTATGCAATAGTTACTTCCAGCTCCCATCCAGAAAAAGGATGGATCACCAGCAGGCATTGGCCCTACTGTGCCGCCACACCTGAATGAAGCTATTTCAGAGTCGTATCCATAGACTTTGACATAATCGGTTAGCCCGCCTGATCTACTATAAGCATTTCCATACCATACATTTGGAATACGACCCATGAATAAACCGTATCCACCTCTGATTTCTGCACTCACGATGGAATTCATATCACCAAAGAGTGTTTCTGATGCATCGTAATTGAATCCAAGTCTGGGTTGTAATGAATCGTAATCAAAGCCTTGGGCATTTGAAAAGCCATTTCTAGCAACAAACTTTGGATTCTCTGTTGGTTTGGTTGGTGTCTCAACTTGATCGTATCGAAGACCCACATTAAGAGTCAGATCACCCAAATAAATTTTATCTTGAAGGTAAGCACTTCTCTTTTCAATAATAAAATCAGCAGCAGCTGTATCTATAGCAGATATACCAGCATTAGGAACATGGAACCTTAGATAGCTGTATGTTCCCGCTTCAAAATCAGCGATACTATCAAATCTAACTTCACCATTGTATCTTGCGATAAAGAGGTTATAAACGTCTGTATCTTCGAAATCAATTCCACCAGTAATAACGTGATTGCCTAAGTCATAAGTGGCTTTAAAGCTCATGAAATCTGATTTAACATTGATGTAATTAGCACCTCTGTATCGATCTCCACCTAAATAAACATTATCACACTCTCCACCAGCACAAACTTCAATATTTGACTCAGGCATAAAAGGATCGCCAATGGAGCTATCGTCTTCTTTTAACTCATAGGCTGAATATCTAAATTTAGTGGATAAACGATCATTCCAATCACTATAAAGAGTCAGTGATGTTCGATCAATTTCTGGTGGTTTCTGATACCAGTTATTACTAAAAACTGTTGAACCTCTGTTGTATTTTCTTGGATAAAGATCTTCATCCTGTTGATACATGAAAACTGCTCGATGTATATCATTGATATTGGCATTCAATTTAATCATTGTTTTTTCACTTGACTCGGGAGTAGCAAAATTTGAGATTTCACCTGCATCATAGTTGTAACGACTCTGAGCAATGCTCTTTATTTGGTCCGCCATCGCAGTTGTTAAAACATCTGCTTTTTGAGGTGCACTACTATCAGAGGTTCCATATAATGCTGGACTAGCAGCTTCAAATTTTTCATAGCCTACAAAGAAAAAGAGTTTGTCCTTAATAATCGGACCGCTGAAAGTGAAACCTTGTGTTTCCTCGCTAAACTCTGGAAATTCATTACCATCTGGATCTTCACCAATATTATCTTCATCTCTTTGAATAAAGAAAACACTACCATGAAAATCATTCGTTCCTGATTTAGTTACAGTCGCAATAGAACCGCCTGTTGTATTTCCTCTTGAAACATCAAAGGGTGTGACATCGACTGACATTTGATCGACAAACTCCATACCAACTGGATTTCTCATACTACCAAAACCATTAGCATTCAAACCAAAAGGATCATTAAAACTAACGCCATCAATAGTAAAGTCATTGAAACGATTATTTTGCCCCATTACTGAAATTTCAGAATAACGGCTGGAACCTGAATTAATAGAAACTCTTGGATCAAGTTTTGCAAAATCTGCAATCGATCTATTCACGGTTGGTATGCCATCCAAAGCATCTCTATCCAAAAAGGTACCTGTACCCATTCGAATGGAACCTTGTCCGGCTTGAGCTGTAACTGTAATTTCTTCGAGACTTGATGAAACAAGAGTAACTTCTAAGTTTGTTGTTTCATTCAATGTTAAAAAGATACCCTCAATGCTCTGTGAGCCATAGCCTGGAGCAGAAACAGTAACTTTATAAGGTCCACCAATTAGTAGATTTGATAAGTAAAATCCACCATCATCTGTGGCTGTTTTTGATTTAGTTGAACCGGTTGGTTGATGTGTTGCAGATACCACTGCTCCTTGAACATTAACAGCTCCTTTGATTGATGATGTTGTATCGACATCAGCAAAAAGTGTAGTTGAGAATATTAGGAAAGCAGAGAGTACCAAAGAATGTATTTTTTTATACATTTTATCCCTCTTTTAATATTGATAAATTATTTTTTAAAACCATTTTTAAGTTGAAAAACTCCAAAAAGTAATCATAAATTATTCTCTCAATATTACAAGAATATTAAGGCTACATATTTAATTGATTTGATCACCCCATAGAATGATGTGAACTATAACTTTAAAAAAATATTATCGACTTATAAATTTCTAAATTGCTAATTAAATGAGTGGTTTACAGATGAGTATAGGGATATTTCTATCCATTCTATTTTATATGTATTGTAATATCGATAAGCTTTAATAAGGATTGGTTAAATGATAACTTTTTCCTCTTGACTTAGTTCATTGACACTCAAGGAACAATTATCTGCGCCAATTTGCATTTTAATTCTAGAATTCTCAAGGATATTGAGATACCAAATTAAATAAACAATATCATCGCCTTAGAAAAAGACTAATATTTAATTGCCTTGATGATTAATTACTAGTATCAGAATCACTCCAGGCAATCGATTCTGTTTCCAATAGTTATTATAAAATACAGCCGATAACCATTGACTAAAACAAGATGCTTGCCATTGTATGCTTCATATAGCTTGATATAAAGTACGGTAAAAATTTGTATGATTGGTTTTGATGTTTTATAGAAATTTATAGTAAAAAAATAACATCAATGAGAGAACACTATCAACTTGAAATTTAATGGGCTCACTATAAGATAAATATTATGAATACCAATAAAGAAATCAAATCTGCTGGACTCAAGGTTACCCATGCAAGAAAAACAATTCTTAAGATTCTTGAAACCAATAAAAAGACGCACTTAAGTGCGGATGATATTAATAGGATTCTGATTAAGAAAAATGATGAAGTTGGTGTAGCTACAGTCTATAGGGTGCTTAATCAATTTGTCGATGCGGGTATTTGCATCAAACATAACTTTGAATCAGGGCAAGCTGTTTTCGAAATCATGCCTGACCATCATCACGATCATATGGTTTGTATGGAAACTGGAAAAGTAATAGAGTTTGAAGACGATATCATCGAAGAAAGACAACATAAATTAGCTAAAAAACATGGTTATAAAATTGTTGATCACTCCATGGTTCTTTTTGTAGAGCCTATCAAGAAATAACTTAAAATAATCCTTCGATCAGTCCATTTCCATCAATATCAATGTCTTCAGCAGCAGGTTTTTTAGGTAATCCAGGCATTGTGATAACATCGCCTGTTAGCACTACAACAAAACCGGCACCTGCGGATAACCTTACTTCTCTTATTGGGACATCAAATCCCATGGGTCTGCCTTTAAGTTTTGGATCAGTTGATAAAGATGCTGGTGTTTTAGCCATGCAAATTGGTAAATGACCAAATCCATTATTCTGTAGCTTCTCTATTTCTTTTCTGACTGCTTTATCAGCCATTATGCTCTCAGCACCATACATCTTAGTAGCGATGGTCTTAATTTTATCCCACAAAGGCATTTCATCAGGGTAGAGAAAAGAAAAATTACTATCCTTGTTACAAAGCTCAACAACAGAATTTGCAAGCTCTATGGCTCCTTTTCCTCCATGCAACCAATGGTTGCATTCAACAATATCTACTCCTAAGTCACTGCATTTTTCCTTGACCATGGCAACTTCTGCATCGGTATCATGAGAGAAACGATTGATTGCAACAACAACCGGTACATTAAATTCTTGAATATTTTCTATGTGTTTCTTCAAATTTTCAGTGCCTTTATTCACTGCATCAACATTCTCTATCTTAATATCGGATAATGGGACTCCACCATGAGTTTTTAATGATTGCAATGTTGCAACCAATACTACTGCATTTGGTGATAATTCAGATTTTCTACATTTAATATCAAAAAACTTTTCAGCGCCTAGATCTGAACCAAAACCTGCTTCAGTAACCGTATAATCAGCAAGCTTCATAGCGATCTTTGTAGCTGCGATACTATTGCAACCATGCGCGATATTAGCAAAAGGACCTCCATGAACAAAAACAGGATTGCCTTCGAGTGTTTGCACTAGATTTGGATTTATAGCATCCTTAAGAAGAGCAGTCATAGCACCTTGCATATTGAGATCTTTGGCAGTAATTGCTTCCCCTTCTTTATTGTATGCAACAATAATCGAAGAGATATTATCCCTTAAATCATTTAAATCTTTAGACAAACAGAATATAGCCATTATTTCTGATGCCGCTGTAATTGAAAAAGTATCTTGCCTAGGAATTGAGTTAAGAGGACCACCTAAACCAATTACTGCTTGCCTCAATGCTCTATCATTTAAATCAAGAACTCTATTCCAAACTATTTTTCTATGATCAATATTAAGTAAATTGCCATGATGCAAATGATTATCGAGAGCAGCTGATAGGAGATTATGGGCTGATGTTATTGCATGAAAATCGCCAGTGAAATGTAGATTAATATCTTCCATAGGAATAACTTGTGACATACCACCACCTGCTCCGCCACCTTTCATTCCAAAGCAAGG
>JGI26060J43896_10000339_pt1 | contig 16965 bp, 9 predicted proteins | sample MarorgKNORR_S2LV_6_FD_43896 | JGI IMG/M metagenome (IMG submission 43896) | reverse complement strand
ATCACCTATAATTGTTGAACCAGAAGTTGTGAAAGAAGAAGTAGGAGAGGTTGAAATAACTAGAACTGAAAAAAAAGCTACTACAAAATCTAAACAAAAACCTGTTGCTGTAGAGCCTCTTACTCCAGAGGAGTTAAAGCAAATATTATCACAGTCTAAAGAAAATGACGATGATGATTGTTTAATGTGCGGTTCTTAACAAAAAAAATCTTCAAAAAAAAACCCCAAATTAGTTTGGGGTTTTTTTATTAGTTATCTGAACCAGAAGGCTCAGCTGGTTTAACACTTTTATCATATGATAAATAATAATCTTCTATAAGACTGGTTAAAACTTTTGTAAGATCTTTAGATTCTTGTAAAATACTAAAATACAGTGCAGTATTTTTAGGGCTTTTTTCCTCTGAAGTTCTAGTTCTAGAAATCTGAGATTGAATTTTTTCCTCTAGTGATCCAATTGTTTTATTCTTAGTTAGATTGATAGTTTCAATCTCGTTAAAAGATTTATTTTTAAATGTAGTTGAAACGGTTTCAAATAACTCTGACATAACCTCTTCAATAGCTAATAAGTCTCTTATTTGACTAAGAGTCAGTTTTCTGTGATTATTATTAATGTGTTTATGACTAATCTTAGAAATATATTCTATTGATTGAGTTATATCTTGGAGATAACCAAGTAGGTTTATATAAAAGTTACTAGCACTAAGACTTGATTCATCAAGGTTTCTAATAAAGAAAAACAACTTATCTTTTAAATTGTCAATCTCTTTTGAAAGTTTAGCAATCTGATCTTTGTTTTTCTTCAATTCTGTTAAGTCATGACTTGAAAGACCTTTAATAACATTATTAAAAATTTTACTAGACCTATTAGTTACTTTTGAAATGTTTTTAGCACTTTCATTTATAACACCTTGGAGTGAACTACTCTCAGCCTGTGTTAAAATTTCTTCAACTGTATTATCTTTTTCGTTTTTGCTTTTTATATAATTNCTTACTAGTAATAGAATTGCGAAGAATAATAATACNGCAATCATTAATTCACTAATATTAATTAAATAAGCAATTACACCTGCTGCAGTAAATGCAATAAAAGCAGTTCCAAACCAACCAGCAATTACATTTAGTACNCCAGCTACTCTGTAAACAGCACTCTCACTACCCCAGGCTCTATCAGAAAGAGAAGTACCCATAGCTACCATAAAAGTCACATAAGTTGTAGACAATGGAAGTTTATAGGATGTAGCAAAGGAAATTAAAATTCCTGCTACCATTAGATTAACAGAAGCTCTAATTACGTCAAATGAAGGTCTGTTATTTTGTGATATTTTTTTTGTAAATATTTCTGGGATTTCAAATCTTTGCTCAATCACACTATTAACTGAAGACGGTAAGATTCTGTTGAATAAGTTAGATAAGTTGGATGCAACTCTTACTATGAATCTAGATAAAAAATTTGCATTAAATCTTTCTGAAACTTCACCTTGATTAGATAAATCTAGTGATGTTTTAACAACTCTTTGAGCTTTTTTAGAGAACCATAGGGTTATAACCATTATTAACCCAGCTATTACAAGTAAAAAGTTGGGAGTTGGAACTTTTGAAGCCAATATTTGCATGCTAAATTCATCAGCAGCTACTCCAGATGCAACCCATGCTTCGTATGATTGCCAAGCTGCAATTGGAACTCCAATAAAATTTACTAAATCATTTCCAGCAAAAGCAAGAGCTAGAGCAAATGTTCCTACGCCAATAATAACTTTATATATATCAACATTAAAAAAATGTATTAAAACGTATGAAATAAATGACCATAAAACAGAGCTATAAGCTATAATAGAAATCACATTTGATTCTAAAAAATCTTTTATAGTAATTCCTCCAATTAAGTTAAAACTTTCTCCCGCATATGAAGTACCCTTAATCCCTTTAATCAATATAAAGTATGAAATTGCTGTTAAAGCAATTCCTCCAAATACTGCTCCAATCCATGTAGCTTTTGTCTTAAAATCATATGATAATAGTAGTCTTGAAATCCATTGTACAATTGCACCGATGGTAAATGCAACAAAAACAGAAAGCAGTATTCCCACAATGATTTGTGTAGCCTTTGAGGTATTAATATAAATAGCCAAATCAGAGAAAGAACCATTGTCAACACCAATCTTTATGAGAGCCATAGCGACAGAGGCTCCTAGTAATTCAAAAACTATTGATACAGTAGTTGAGGTTGGCATTCCAATACTATTAAAGAAATCTAATAATAAAATATCAGTAATCATTACTGCCATGAATATTATCATAATCTCGCTAAACATAAATTCTCCAGGGTTGAAGATCCCTTTTCTTGCAACTTCCATCATACCACTTGAAAACACACATCCAATAAATATCCCAATACTGGCAACAATCATTATAGTTTTGAATGATAAAACTTTAGATCCAATTGCAGAATTTAAAAAATTCACTGCATCATTACTTACTCCTACTATTAGATCTGCAAATGCTAATCCAATTAGTGCAATAAGAATTAAGAAATATATACTTTCCATAATTAAAACTTTTTAGCTAATCTAACTCTAACTGTATTTGATGAGTCCCATCCAATTCTATATGTGAAATCTTTAACAGGAATATCTATACCAAATGCAGCATTCATATTTTCTTCATGATTAAATTCTTTTTGCGCCCACAAGCTCACTTTTTCTAACTTATACATTAACCTAGGTTCCAGAGTTGCTTGATCTTTTTCAACTTTATAATGTAATGGTAAACTTAATGTAAGCTTTTCAAAGACTGGAATTTTATGTCTATAAGTAAATCTATTTTCCTCTTTATCAGTTCTATGTCTTATTTCAAAACCAGCATACGACGTAGATATGTATGCTTTACCATTTGTACGAAATTCATAACCTATCTTCTGAGAGTAAGTTGTTGATGTAGTTATAAAGATTAAAACAAGTAGTAATAAATATTTTTTCATTTTTGTAATTATATTTTTAACAAATATGATAAATGAATTGATTTTCAATGTTAAATTAACTTAAAGATTATGTTATAAAATTTACTTTTTTTTGACAATATAAATAAAGAACCTATTATTAATCAGGATAATAGCAATCATAATTTTTGGATTTAAATAGAAAAAATTTATACTTTCGCTTTTTAAAACATATATAAATGTCCAAGTTTGGTGAATTATTAGATGAGAAAAAGCCATTATTACTCGTTTTCTTTAGCGAGTTTGATGAGTTGTCCTCATCATTGCATCCTATTTTAAAAGATGTAGCTGCTGCACTTGGAGATAAAGGAAAAGTCATTAAAATTAATACTGAAAAGAATATTAAGCTCTCCGAGGCTCTAAGAGTTAAGGTTATACCAACCTTAATGATTTATAAATTTGGAGAAATGGTTTGGAGACAAAGTGGAGATCAAGATGCCAATACACTTATAAGTTTGATGAAAGATCAGCTAAACTAATTTATTCAACCATTTTACTTAACATCTCTTTGAGATTTTTATCATAGTTGTCATAAAGCTCCAGGTCATATAGTTCAATATTACTTATAAGCCTACTATATTCATTGATGTCAGATGATATTCCGTCTATATAATATACTTGTTCATCCTCATCAATATTTGAAAAAACTGAAACTCTTCGAATTAATTGTTCTTCAATTTTATCTATAATAACTCTCGAGTATTCTATTTCATTTAATTCTAAGAGTGATAATATAAAATTGGAGAGAGATATATAATAGTCATATTCACCATATATGTAGTTAAACTTCTCAGAGCTTGCTATAAAACTTTTTATTTGATCAGACAGTATTTCTTTTTCTCCCGAGTTTTGAGCTGTTTCAATAAGGTTTCTGAATCTCTCTATATCTGCAATAATTTCCTCGCCAACATCATATTGATTGTAAATTTCAAGTGAAGAATAATAGTTTAACTTATCGGAATACTTAAAAGATATTTTTTTAAAAATTTCTTTAGCCTTATCATCTCTACCAATTCTATAATAACCTTGAATAAAAGGAGTCCATAAACTATAGTACCCATAATAATCAATTGGCATTTTAGAGAATGCCAAATCTATAATTTCTTCAGCCTCCTTAAATTTACCCTCAGATATAAGAACTTCAGATAGTCTAGATAGATTACTCCTAAATGAAATACTATTTTTTCTTGTCTCAGGATCGTGATAGATTTTATCACTTTCAGAATTTCCCCAAGACCATTTCTTTACGATATTATACATTAAGTCCGAATCAATTCTTCCCATCTCATAGGGATTAGCATCAATTGAAGTTTTTATTGGAACTAGTTTATATACAAGTCCATCAAGTTGAAGATAATTCTTCATCCATATGTATTCTGAATCCTCATAACTACCTCCAGTAAAATAGATAGGTCTCTCCCAATTATTATTTGCAAGAATATCTAACATCATTATCTGATTCTTTGTTAATATAGATTCAGGTAGATCTATATCAATAAAATCAACTATTTTATCTCTATCTTTTTCTTTAACTATACCACTTTTTATGACATTTTCTTTATCTACNGGAAGTCTGATTTTATTAGTAGGATAAAATACTGTTTCAAGAGCATTTACTGGATAATCAGTTACATCTCCTCCCGATTGAGTTATTAAATTTCTATATTTTGTTCTAGGATTATCACTTGCAACCCAATCAACAAAATCATTAATATCCCATCTTATTGAGTCAAGTAAATTTTCGTATCTAATATAGTCTCTGACTCCAAAAGCATACTGCTCGTGTTCCATTTGAGAAGGAATAGGACTACTGCCATATGCCCTTCTTTTCATTTGATCAATATACCAATCCGTTGCTAAAAGACTCGTGTTAATAGTTCTAACATCAGTTCTAAATTCTTCTATTTCTTGAGCATACCATAATGCAAAAGTGTCATTATCCCCAATTGTAAAAATCATTGCATCTTTATCTTTTTCAATAGATTGTAGATATGCTTTTGAAATAGATTGAGCAGTATATCTATCTGATCTATCATGATCATCCCAATTATTGAATGCCATTAAACTAGGTACAGCAATTATACAGGTTATGTAGACAACAGATTTTGAGATTTTATTCTCAAACTTTTTCATATAATTCATTATTGCAGCAAACCCCATACCAATCCAGATTGAAAACACATAAAAAGATCCTACAAGTGCGTAGTCTCTTTCTCTTGGTTCAAAAGGACGTTCGTTTAAATAAAANTTTAGTGCTAGCCCTGTGAAAAGAAAAAGTAAAAGTAATGTCCAGAAAGATTTGATATCATATTTATAACAATACATTAGACCAATCAATCCAAGAATAAGAGGGAGAAAATAATAAGTATTTCTAGCCTTATTGTTTGTTTGGTCTTCGCTAAGATTTTTTTGATTTCCCAATCTTAGCTCATCAATAAAATTAACTCCACTTATCCAATTTCCATTCAGTATAGAATACTCACCTTGAATATCATTTTGTCTACCAGCAAAATTCCATAAGAAATAGCGCCAATACATATAATTAACTTGATAAGAGAATAAAAAGTTTAAGTTGTCAAAAAGAGTTGGTTTACTGATCTTCAAGTATGGGCCAACAGATCTAAAGAACTCATTGTAATCATCACCTGTTACTTCTCCTTGAAGCTGACGGTTTTGAAATTCATTTACACTTTGAACAATTCTTTCTTCTGATTTATATCTATCAAGAATTTCAAACTTCAAAGGATTTGTAAAGTTCATGTAATTCCCTGCATGATTTGAACTCCATAATCTAGGGATTAAGCCTCTGTGATTAGAATTAGAATTTATTTCAGAATCTTCCCAATTATTAACTACTTTATATGTTTTAGTTAGATAATCTCTTTCATATTTTGGCTTTCCATCGATATAAGGTTCTTTTTCATCTTGAGGAGCATAAATATCTGAAAACATAGGCCCATAAAAAAGATATGTTTTAGGGTATTGTTCTAACCTATAATAGGCTAAAAGTGTTCTTGCGTCTGATGGAGAATTTTCATTTATGACAGTGTTTGCATTTGATCTAATAGGAAGCATCAACCACGATGAAAATCCAATAAAAATAAATAGTACACATAGTATCAATGTGTTTACTTGTAACATTCCCTTTGATCGAGTATACTTAAGTGTTCTGTAGAATAGAAAAATTATTAAAAAAGCTGCAATGATTGTTCCAGAGTTAAAAGGTAATCCCATTGAGTTTACAAAGAAAACTTCAAGTTGACCAAATAATGCAAGAGTAGATGGAAGTAGAAGTTTAAAAATAAATAACAGAACTGAAACTGAAATTACATTCGCTAATAAAAAACTCTTAATTGTAATTTTTTTATATTTTTTAAAGTAATAGATCATACCAATAGCAGGAATTGTCAATATGGCCATAAAATGTACTCCGAATGAAAGTCCAATTAAAAAAGCGATTAACAACAACCATTTATCACCTCTTATATTATCAAAATCCTTTTCCCATCTTAGTCCAGCCCAAAATGTTGCTGATAAAAAAAGCATAGCTAAAGCATATACTTCTGATTCAACCGCATTGAACCAAAAACTATCTGAAAACATGAAAGCTAAAGCTCCAATTGAAGCACTTAAAATAATATTTAAGCTATTAGAAAAATTGTTTTTTCTGAATATTTTTTGAAGAAATAATGTTGTTGACCAAAAAAGAAATAATATAACAAATGCACTGGATACGACTGATAGAAAGTTAACAGCAATAGCAATAGATTCATTATCTGATGCAAATAAGGCAAAAATTGCACCCATCATTTGATAGAATGGTGCGCCTGGTGGATGACCAACTTGAAGTTTTGCAGATGTGGATATATACTCTCCTGCATCCCAATAACTTGAAGTGGGTTCAACTGTTAAACCATATGTGATTAATGCAACTGAGAACAGTAGCCAACCAATCACATTATTAATTTTTCGAAACTTAGTTTCGGACATATTAGCCTTTTGTATTAATTATAAAATTTAGTACTGACTACATAAAAACATTTAGATAATCTAATTCAAGATTTTTAAAATTTGAATTAAAACCAGGAATATCCTCTGAAATAATTGAATTATATTTTTCAAGCTGAATATTTACTTTTTTAATTAATTCATTTTTAACCATTATATCTTGAGCTGTTGGGCCAAAATCTCCACCTCGAAATGCAGAATTTAAGTTCCCTAAATTATTAGTCAGTCTAACTCCATAATTAAGAGGGTCTTGATTACTCTGATTTTTAGTTTGATAAAGTTCATTTTCGATTAGATCTATAGATTCTAAAATTAATTTTGATTCATTAATTAAGTTTTTTGCTGATTCATCGTCAGCATAATCTGATTGAAACTTAGTAAGATCTTTTTTAATTTTTCTAATATTTTCTATTGCATTATGAGCTTCATCAACTACACCATTTATTTCATTTACAAATTCAAATTGAGCTTTTATATCTTTTATTGAACCTTCTGATGTAGGATCTTTATGAATTGTAAAATCTTGAGTTAATTCTAAATCATTTACACTTAGTTTTACAATATAATCTCCAGGAACTGTCTTAGCTCCTGAAAAATCTGCACCCCATAATACCATATTATCAAGCCTCTTTGCTCCAGGATACTTCATGTCCCAAACAAAAGAATTACCTCCCTTTTTTACTTTAATTGAATTCTCTTTGCCTTTATTTGAGAACTCTTTAATTAATTCTCCATCTGAAGAGTGGATTGAAAGATTTACTTCATCACTTTCATCGCTATAGTTTGGAAGAAAATAGTGAACAATAACTCCATTTGGAAGATTTGTTCCAGCAGTTAATGATTTTCTTCCTCCAGCACCTCGCATTCTGTAAGAATCTTTTGGCTTATAAAGTTTTTCTTCATCAGTTGAACTAGATAACTGATGAATAACAGTCAAGTCGTCAAGCATCCATATGCTTCTTCCCTGTGTTGCAACAATTAATGAATTATCTTTTATTGTAAGATCGGTTATTGGAACAATTGGTAAATTCTTTTGAAATTCATTCCAACTAGTACCTTTGTCATAAGATATATACATTCCAGTTTCAGTTCCTGCATACAAGATGTTCTCATTAGATTTATCAGCTCTTAATACTCTTGTAAAGTGTTCTTCATCAATTCCACTAGTTATAAGTTTCCAGTTTTTACCATAATCTTCAGTTATATATAAATATGGTGTGAAATCACCTAGTTTGTATCTAGTTCCAGCTACGTAAGCTGTCCCTGTATCAAATGATGATGCATCAATGCTATTTATCATTAACCATTCTGGTATTTTTTTTGGAGTAACATTCTCCCAAGTTTTACCACTATCTTTTGTAAGATGAATCATGCCGTCATCACTTCCTATCCACATAAGACCTTCTTGAATTGGAGATTCGTCAACTGCAAATATCGTGGCATAGTATTCAACACCAGTATTATCCTGAGTAATTGGTCCACCAGAAGAAACAAGTTTAGATTTATCGTTTCTAGTTAAATCTGGACTTATTGTTTCCCAGCTTTGACCTTCATCAGTTGAAAGATGTACTTGATTTGAAAAAGTATAAAGCTTTGATGAATCATGTTTACTGAATGCAATTGGAAAATTCCAATTAAATCTATATTTCATTGCTTCAGCTCCTTCACCAAGTGTAGTTATTGGCCAAACATTTATTGCTCTTGATGTTTGTTTTTCGTGATTTCTTCTTTCAAGAAAACCAAGGTAACTTCCACCATAAACAATATCATTATTAGTTGGGTCAATCGCTATATGACCAGATTCTCCTCCTGCAGTTCTTTCCCAATCATCTTCACCTATGCTATATCCAAGGCTTCTATGATTTACCCTTTGTGTTGAATTATCTTGTTGTGCTACATAAATTCTGTAAGGAAATGAATTGTCAGTTGTAACTCTGTAGTACTGAGCAGTAGGTTGGTTGTAATAAGTACTCCATGTTTCACCTTTATCATAAGAAACCTGAGCACCGCCATCATCACCGATTATTAATCTATTGTTGTCTTCTGGTGCAATCCATATATCATGATGATCTCCATGAGGTGCATTGGATGATTTAAAAGTTTTACCACCATCATCGGAATAATGATAAGCAACATTCATAACATAGACTCCATCAATATCTTGAGTGTCAGCATATATTTTAGAATAATACCAAGCTCTTTGTCTTAATGATCTACTACTATTTGTGTAAATCCAATTCTTTCCACCATCATCAGATCTATAAACTCCACCTTTTTCCTGATTCTCAACGATTGCCCATACTCTTTCAGAATTTACAGGTGATACAGTAACCCCAATTACACCTAATATTCCAGATGGGAATCCTGAATTTGTACTAATTTTTGTCCAATTTTCTCCATTATCAATACTTTTCCAAAGATCAGAGCCATCACCACCACTACTTAAACTCGAAGGTGTTCTTTGAACTCTCCAAGTTGAGGCATAAAGCACCCTTGAATTATTCGGGTCTAACACAATTTCAAAAGCACCTGAAAGATTATTTGCATAAAGAACTTTTTTCCAATTTTTTCCACCATCTATAGATTTATAAACACCTCTATCATTAGTTGGCTTATATAAGTTACCCATTACAGCAGCATAAACTATATTATTGTTTGATGGGTCTATAACAATCCTTGGAATATGTCTAGAGTTTGGTAAACCTGAAAAAGACCAAGTTTTACCAGCATCGACACTTTTAAATACTCCATAACCTGAGGATACATTTCCTCTAATAGTAACTTCTCCTCCTCCAACATATATTACATTTGGATCATCTTTAGCTATGGCAATAGCACCAATACTTCCCCCAAAGAATCCGTCAGAAATATTTTCATATGTTTCACCTCCATTTTCAGTTTTCCAAATTCCACCACCTGTTGCTCCAAAGTAAAACAGATTAGGATTACCAGGTACACCGACAACTGCAGCAGACCTTCCTCCTCTAAATGGCCCTATCTCTCGATATTCAACAGATTCATGAAGAACCTTATTGAATGTTGTGGAATTTTTTTTTGATTTTTTTTGCGAATATAGACTTGTATTACTCATTAAAATTGCAAGCCCAATAATTGTAAAAAGATTAAATGTATTTTTTATCTTCATAATTGATATATTTATAAAACCAAATTAAAATAAAATATTTGAATATCACATATAGATAATACAATTTAGACTTAAATTACCCTAATGGATACCTACGCCAATATATTATTAATTACTATTCCTATTTTTCTTGTCTTGATTATTATTGAAATATCATATGGGGTATGGAAAAATGACTTAAAGCATTCTTACATGGATACCATTTCTAGCTTGAGCTCTGGGTTTACTAATTTAATGGTTGATATTTTGGGATTAGGAATAATTATTTTGTCCTATCCATTTTTTTATGAAAGATTGAAAGTAATAGAGTTAGAGGAAAGTGTACTGCTATATTTTATTGCATTTGTTTGTGTAGATTTTGCAAGTTACTGTCATCACAGGCTAAAACATTCAATTAATATTTTTTGGAATATGCATGTAATTCATCACAGTAGTGAAGAGTTTAATCTTGCATGTGCACTCAGACAGAGCATAACTAATAATCTTGGTATTGGAATTTTATTTTTAATNCCTGCAGCATTATTAGGTGTTCCTCATCAAATGATAATTATTTTAGGTCCTTTACATCTTTTTGGACAATTCTGGTATCATACTAGGCATATTGGAAAGTTAGGATGGCTTGAATATATATTAGTTACTCCTTCACAACATAGAGTTCACCATGCAATCAATAAAGAATATATAGATAAAAATTTAGCTGCTATTTTCTGTGTTTGGGATAGAGCTTTTGGAACATTTCAAGAAGAGTTGGATGATGTGCCTTGTGTATATGGGACACTTAAACCTGTTCAGACTTGGAATCCTCTTTTAATTAATTTTCAGCATTTAAGTTATTTGATCGAAGATGCTTGGCATACTAATAATATTGGTGACAAATTTAAAATATGGTTCATGCCAACAGGTTGGAGACCTAAAGATATTATAGATAAAATTCCAAGAAATATAGTTGAAAATGTCTATGCCCAAGAAAAATATAAACCTAAGTATAATCTCTTGCACAAAGTTTTTGTCTCCTTTCATTTTCTTATACTAAATATTGTTCTATATATTTTTTTAAATTCATTTGCTGATTTAACATTAGCTGATAAAATGGCTTATTTGATTTTAATTTTTTCAACAATTTTTAGCTTTTCNTCAATTATGGATGGCTTTAAATGGTCAGTTTCATTTGAGTTTATTAGAATTAGCATTGGAATACTAATTATAATTTTCCAAGGAGAATTACTATTAACCTATAACCAACCAATTTTAATATTCCTTTTTAGTTATCTTTTAATCTCTATTCTGTTAAATTTTTTAGTGCTTAGATCAGTTCCAGCACGTATTTTACAAGAAATTCGTTAAATATTTTTTTAGAAAAAAAATTAAATTAAATTTGCAGTTAATTGGCCTATGGTGTAACTGGCAACACGTCTGTTTTTGGTACAGAAGAGTCTAGGTTCGAAACCTAGTAGGCCAACAATTTTATTATATCAATTATTTATAATAAATTTGCCGAGCATTTTGATACATCAGAGGCGACGTTTTGTCCCTCTTTTTTTTTTAAATAAAGTTAAGTAAATGGAAAATATATCACTATTAGACTCTTTTTCTGAATTCAAAGATGAAAAGACAATTGACAGAGTAACCTTAATGGTTATACTTGAAGAAGTATTTAGAAATACTCTTGAAAGAAAATTTGGTTCGGATGAAAATTTCGATATTATTATTAACCCTGATAAAGGAGATCTTGAAATATGGAGAAACAGAATAGTTGTCAAGGATGGCGAGGTTGAAGATCCTAATGCCGAGATTGAATTTAAAGAAGCAGTTAAAATTGAGCCTGACTTTGAGGTAGGAGAAGAAGTATCAGAGGAGTTTAAGTTAGTTGACTTAGGTAGAAGATCTATTCAATCACTTAGGCAAAATCTTGTTGCTAAAGTCTATGAACATGATAGTAATAATATATTTAATCAGTTTAAAGATAGAGTTGGACAGATATTCACCGCTGAGGTTCATCATGTCAGGACTAGAGAGGTGATTCTTCTAGATGATGATGGAAATGAATTAATAATGCCTAAAGACAAACAAATACCCAAAGATTTTTTTAGAAAGGGTGACAATGTAAGAGGAGTGATTGAGATGGTTGAACTAAAAGGAAATAAACCTAGAATTATTTTTTCAAGAACTTCACCATTGTTCTTAGAAAAATTATTTGAACAAGAGATTCCAGAAGTTTTTGATGGTTTAATTAGTATTAAGAAAGCTGTAAGAATACCAGGTGAAAAAGCAAAAGTTGCTGTTGATTCTTATGATGATAGGATTGATCCNGTTGGAGCGTGTGTTGGAATGAAGGGTTCAAGAATTCATGGAATAGTAAGAGAGTTNGGTAATGAAAATATTGATGTTATAAATTACACNAATAATATTCAATTATTTATTACTAGGGCTCTTAGTCCTGCAAAAGTAAATTCTCTNAAAATTGATGAGGAGAAAAAAACTGTTCAGGTTTATCTTCATCCTGATGAAGTCTCAAGAGCAATAGGTAAAGGAGGGCATAATATAAGATTAGCAGGAAGGTTGACAGGATATGAGATAGATGTCTACAGGGAAGGAGCAGAAGAAGATGTTGAGCTTTCTGAATTTAAGGATGAAATTGATGCATGGGTTATTGAAGAATTTAGAAAAGTTGGATTAGACACAGCAAAGAGTGTTTTAGAGTTAAGTGCAGAGGATTTAATTAAAAGAACTGATCTTGAAGAAGAGACTGTATCTAGTGTCCTAAAAGTTTTAAAGGAAGAATTCGAAGACTAAAAAATATATATGCCATCACCAATAAGGTTAAACAAAGTTCTTAAAGAATTAAATATATCTCTAGATAGAGCTATTGAATTTCTTAGTTCAAAAAATATTGAAATAGAGCCAAGGCCAACCTCTAAGATCGATCAAATTACTTACGATCTTATGCTAGATGAATTTCAAACAGATAAATCTGACAAGGATAAGCTTGAAGAAATTAATGTTAAAAAGAGAAAAGAGATTGAAGTTAAGTTAGCGGCAGAATTAAGGCAGGAAGAATTAAAATCTGAAAAGGCAGCTGAAAAGGCAGCTGAAAAGGCAGCTGAAAAGGCAGCTGAAAAGGCAGCTGAAAAGACAGTTGAAAAAGATCTTAAACCAATTGAAAAAAAAGAGATACCTAATAAAGAAGTATCCGATTCCATTCCAAAAACTAAGGAACCTTCAGTTGATATTAAAGTAAATCCTGACGATCCATCCAAAATTCAAACAAAATTCCAAAAGCTTTCAGGTCTAAAGAAAACNGGAGAGATAATTGATTTAGATTCAATTAAAAAGAAAGAAGANCAAGTAAAAGTGAAATTAGAGGAATCTAAAAAGAAAAGAAGAAAAAGAATAAGTAAAGATGTCTCTAAGCCAAAAGATTTAGCTAATAGGTTCAATAAAAATGCCAAACAGCCCACTACTGCTTCTCAAAAAGTAGAGCCTACGGCAGACGAAATTAAAAAACAAATTAGGGAAACTCTTGAAAAACTTCAAGGAAAGTCCTCCAAGTCGAAGAGTGTTAAATACAGAAAAGATAAAAGAGATCAAAGAAAAATTGAGACTGAAGAAGAAGAAGCTTTACAGGAAAAGGAAAGTAAAATAATTAAAATTACTGAGTTCATAACTGTTGGAGAGATTGCAACGCTAATGGATATAAGTTCTAATGATATAATATCTACATGTATGACTCTTGGTATAATGGTTACGATGAACCAAAGACTAGATTCAGAAACCCTTACGGTTGTGGCGGACGAGTTTGGATACGAACTAGATTTTATTAAAACTGATATTGAAGAAGAGCAAGAAGAAGAAGAGCAAGAAGAAGATCCTAAAAATCTTGAGGAAAGACCTCCAATAGTAACTGTGATGGGGCATGTTGATCATGGTAAAACATCTCTTCTTGACTTTATAAGGAGTTCATCTGTAACAGATGGAGAGTCTGGTGGAATTACACAACACATAGGAGCTTATTCTGTTTTAGTTAATAAGTCTAAAAAAATTACATTTTTAGATACACCTGGTCATGAAGCTTTTACTGCAATGAGAGCTAGAGGTGCTCAAATCACTGATATAGTAATAATTGTAATTGCTGCTGATGATAATATAATGCCTCAAACAAAAGAAGCAATAAGTCATGCTCAAGCAGGAGGTGTACCCATAATTTTTGCAATAAATAAAATTGACAAAGAAGGTGCTAACCCTGATAAAGTTAAAGAATCTCTTGCATCAATGAACCTAGTAGTAGAAGATTGGGGTGGTAAGATTCAATCTCAAGATATTTCTGCNTTAAAAGGACAAGGTGTTGATTCTCTTCTTGAAAAAGTTTTACTTGAGGCAGAGATAATGGATTTAAAAGCTAACCCTAATAAGAACTCTTCAGGATCAGTTGTAGAAGCATACTTAGATAAAGGTAGGGGCTATGTTTCAACTATACTTGTTCAAAATGGAACTTTAAAATTAGGTGACTATCTTTTGGCTGGAAAAACTAGTGGAAAGGTTAAAGCTATGTTTGATGAAGCAGGAAAGCCAGTTAAGCTTGCACCCCCATCAACTCCTGTATCTGTTCTAGGATTGGATGGCGCTCCTCAAGCAGGAGATCCATTCAAAGTTCTTGAAGATGAAAAAGAAGCTAAAATGATCGCTTCTAAAAGGACGCAATTAGGAAGAGAGCAGAATGTTAGAACTCAGAAACAATTAACTCTTGATGAAATTGGAAGGAGAATTGCGATTGGAGANTTTAAAGAACTTAATGTAATTATTAAAGGTGATGTAGATGGATCAGTAGAGGCTCTGACAGATTCTTTTGAGAATTTGTCAACTGAAGAAATTCAGGTAAATATTATATTTAAAGCTGTAGGGGCAATAACAGAGTCAGATGTTTTATTAGCTTCAGCCTCTGATGCAATTATTATAGGTTTTAATGTTAAGCCAACTCTTAGTGCTAGAAAGTTATCTGAGAAAGAGCAAGTGGACATAAGATTTTATTCAATCATTTATGATGCAATTAATGACTTGAAGGATGCTATGGAGGGGATGCTTTCGATTAAGTTTGAGGAGGAGAATACAGGAGATGCAGAAGTTAGAGAGACTTTTAAAATCTCCAGAATGGGTACTATAGCAGGTTGTATGGTAACTTCAGGAAAAATATTTAGAAACTCGAAAGTTAGAGTATTAAGAGCTGAAGAAATACTTTTTGATGGTAAGCTACTTTCTCTTAAAAGATTTAAAGATGATGTTAAAGAGGTAGCAAAAGGCTATGACTGTGGTATTCAGGTTAATGAATTTAATGACCTTCAGGAGGGTGATATTATTCAGTGCTATCAGGAAGTTGAAGTAAAGAGAAAACTATAATTCAGAAAGTTTTATAATAAAAGATCCAGGGTATATTCTTCTTATACCTTCTAATTTTTGAGAGGCGATATCAATGTTTTTATACTCTCCAATTCTGACTTTATAATTTGGTGTTTCAAAAATTAAATCTGTTTTGATTTCCTTAAAATTTTCTTTAAAATCATTTAAAATTGAATCTGCTACATCTAGACTTCCAAAATATATTTGAATTGTATAATAAGTTGATTCAAATATTCTCTTACTGAGTCTTTTTTAATTTGAAAAAGATTTTTTGTTAATGTATCATTATATATCACATTTTCATCTTGAGCATTCAAAGAAGAATTACACAAAATAATTAGAGATAATAATGGAAAAAATTTATCTATTGACATAATTTATTGTATCAAATTTACTAAAATGATATAACTTGTTATTTAGAATCATTATAAATTAAATATTTGTTTAATCTAGAGTTTTAAAAATGGCGTTTATGACTTAAATTTGTACTGTTTTAAAAGTGTTATAATCCACTTTGATCTAATGAATAAAAACTTTATCGTCCCCAACTAATGTTACTGTTAAAAAGAATACTTTTAGTAGCACTGCTTTTACCTTCAATAAGCATTTCACAAGAAGCGGATATTCAAGCTGGAAAAAGCTTATTCAATGCAAATTGTGCTGCATGTCACAAACTTAATAAAAAGGCTGTTGGACCTGCACTTAATGGTGTGACGGAGAAATATGACAAAGACTGGTTGTATAGTTGGATAAGAAAAGGATCACAAATGATTAAGGAGGGTGACCCTCAGGCTGTTGCAATTTGGGAAGAATATAATCGTGCAGTGATGACTAATTATCCTCAGTTCAATGATGAACAGATTGATAATATTTTAGCATACACTAATTTTACTCCACCTCCTCCTACTAATGTTTCTTCAGTTTCTTCAGAATCAGTTGCTCAAGGCTCAAATATATCAGTAAATATTATACTAGGTGTAAGTATAGTAATTTTCACAATCCTAGTTGTGATGTTATTTTTGGTTCAAAGAACTCTTATCAAAATTGCAAATGCAAGCGGTGTAAAGATTGAATTGGAGAAAAGAAATATTACCCCCTTATGGCAGACAGTAATTAAAAATCAATTTTTACTTATCATAATGGTTGTAGGTCTCTTATTGTCTAGCGCCTATTTTACTTATGGTTATCTTATGCAAATTGGAATTGATCAGGGTTATGCACCTATTCAACCAATTCACTATTCACATAAAATTCATGCAGGAGCTAATCAAATAGAATGTAAATATTGTCATTCTTCTGCAAGAGTATCAAAACATTCAGGTATTCCAGCACTAAATGTTTGTATGAATTGTCATGAGTATATTGCTGATTACAACGGTGAGGAAGACTTAGAAAATGGTTACACAAAAGATTTCTATACTAATGA
>JGI26060J43896_10000338_pt1 | contig 16989 bp, 16 predicted proteins | sample MarorgKNORR_S2LV_6_FD_43896 | JGI IMG/M metagenome (IMG submission 43896) | reverse complement strand
AGTTATCTTAAAGATTAAAGGTTTTTATGGATTTCCAGATAGACGTTAATGAAAAATATGGACCTCGATGTCCCAGATGTCAAAATCATCTTAATACAGTTGTCGTTCATGGACATGAGCAATGTGTGTATTGCAAATCAAACATTTTTGAATGTTGTTCTGGGGATACTTGCGATACTGATTATAATCTGAAGAATGGATATAAAAGATCCTAATATTTGGATTTAAGAATTTTACTGAAATAACTCAACATAACAAAATGGGGTCTTATGGAAAATCAATTTAACGCTGAGTTAATTGATCGCTTAATGCGGTACGCTGCAATCGACAGTCAAAGTAATGAAGACTCGACTTCATCACCAAGCACCAATGTTCAATTTGATATTCTTAATAAATTAGAAGAATTGAGCGAAATAGGTGCTGAAGATGTTGTAATTACAGATTATGGCGTCGTTCTTGCGACTATTCCTGGTAATAAAAAAGGGCCTACGATTGGCATGTTGGCACATGTTGATACGGCACCTCAATTTAATGCAAAAGGAGTGAAGCCTCGAATTATAAAAGGGTACAATGGGGGAGATATTACTTTTCCAGATGATCCTGATCTCATATTGTCTCCTGAGGCTTTCCCATACTTAGCTGAGAAACGAGGGCATGATATAATTACAGCGTCAGGTAAGACCCTTCTGGGTGCGGATGATAAGGCAGGCGTAGCAATCATAATGGCAGCAGCTCGTCATTTACTTAATAACCCACTAATACCGCATGGACCTATTCGGATAGTATTTACACCTGATGAAGAGATTGGTCGTGGAGTTAATAAAAGATTACCGAATGATCTTGGCGCCGACTTTGCCTATACCTTTGATGGTGGTAAAGTAGGTGAGATTGAGTTTGAAACTTTTTCTGCTGATAGCGCAGAGATAAAAATAAAGGGAGTTTCTATTCATCCTGGTTTGGCAAAAGGTAAAATGGTGAATGCAATTCACTTAGCTTCAAAAATAATTGCCACATTACCGCAGGCAACAATGACACCAGAAGTCACTGATGAACGGGATGGTTTTATTCATGCAACTGAGATGACTGGTGGATCATCTGAGATGAAACTAAAATTTATTTTGAGAGATTTCGAACTTTTGGGCTTAGAAGAAAAAGGAAGTTTATTACGGGATGTTTGTAAGGCTGTGCAATCTTCAGAGCCTCGCTCGGAGATTTTAGTTGATATAAAGCCTCAATATCGAAATATGAGGTATTGGCTTGAAAAAGATATGAAATCAGTTGAGTTGGCACAAAAAGCAGTTCAAAAATTAGGTATAGAACCAGTTTCTTTGCCAATAAGGGGTGGAACGGATGGTTCACGTCTTACTGAACTGGGTATACCAACCCCCAATCTTTTTACTGGTATGCAAAACATNCATGGGCCACTTGAATGGATTTCAGTACAGGATATGGAGATAGCCACTGATCTTTTCNTAACTCTTGCAAGTTTAGTCGTGGAAGAAACTTCTTGATATAAATATTGCTCACAAATAACGAAAATAGGTCAGTTTAAAACTACCCTTTTAGTTTTATTCCTTAAAATCAATTTGTGCATGGCTGCCATCGCAAAAGGGTTTGTTCTTAGATTCCCCACATCTNCACAAGGTCATACGGTTGCGTGTTTCGAGTGGNTTTCCATCTGCTCTTTTTACTGGAATTTTGCCATTAATCCAAATTGGACCAGCAGTACTATCAGAATTATCTGCTGAAATAATCACTATTTGCTTTGGAAGGTCTGATTCAATTTCTTCATATTTACCATCAACTTCCAGTTCATAAACAAATGTACCAGAGGGACATTTATCCACCATCGCTGAGAGATTAATTTTTGAATTATCATCAGATTGTTTTGTAATCAGCTTTCTAATACTAGCATTCTGGTTAAAACAAAATTTTGCATGCATGCAGTAAGAATTGTCCACTTTAACCCTCACGCCGTCACCTTGCAAAATTTCCTGCCTCTCGCCAATTAATTGTGTTGATGCAGTTTCTTCTCCTTTAAAGTCAATTCGATCATGTGTGCCATCACAAAAGGGCTTAGTGGCTGACTTACCACATCGACATAATTCATAAATTTTATCAGTTTGGTGCGTATTTGTTTTCTGCCAGGCAATTGCTTCACCTTTTGCTCCAGTAATACGTCTTTTTCTGACCAAAGAAATATCACCATGAACAACATAAGGTCCATTTTCTCGAACTTCTATAAATTCTATTTCTGAAGTTTGGCGTGGCAGGTATTCAAAACTTGGACCTATTGTTTTTGTAGGATCTTGTGCAGGGATGGTCATTAACTCCTTAGCAAGAATTTTTAGTTCATACATTACGCCAACAGCTTGACCTAAAAGCTTTGGTTCACCATTGAAGCTTTTCTCTATTATTCTCAACATATCAGAATATTCCTGATTGAATGTTGTNAGCTTTTCTAAAATATCGGGATGGTCTTTGTAGACTGTTGTGCTTGGGTTACTTGCCATTGGATGAACTTGATCCCATTCTACTGTGAAAGTNTCGCCCGTAGGTCCTGACTTTGCAGTATCGCCAAGCTGAAATTTACGACCTTTTAGAATTTCTAAGAATCTAAAATAATGACCCACTTCCTGTCTTTCTGGATGAAACATATTTTGGTCACCATCAAAGATATTATCATGATCCAAACCTTCACCTTGCTCCACAACTTCTTCTAAAGCTTTCAGTGCGGTACTTAGATCTGTGACTTCGACCAAGTGTCCTGCACCACCATAGTAAGTTGTTTCAGCGGTAACCTGATGCTTTGGGTCTCCTACAAATAGGATATTGTCTCCAAGTTTCTCAGAAAGGTAAATTAGACCTTCTTCAAGTGCTTTGTAAAACTGTCCAATTGATGCAAAGCCTTCATCTTGTGATGGAGCATCAGCTTCTGCTGGGCGTTCTATTTTAAGAAAACATTCAATACTTTCTGGAGAGAATTTATTCAAATTAACTTCAAATGACNTATCGCTATGTGGTAGAGGTGTTGGATACCTTGCTATAAANTCAGGATAATCAAGTTGTGGTTTTCCACCAGTGGCAATCATTATATTTGCGACCAAGGCCATATGAAGCATTTCTTCGATAAAGACGCTTTGGATTACTTCGATGCTTTCCTGATTGGAGTTATCTTTGATAGAATATAGGGCACAAAGATATGGAGGTATTGTTGCATGCTCTAACTCTATCGCCCACTGTAAATGTTCATGAAGATCTTGGATTGTTTTAATCATTATTAGTTTCCTCTTTTGCTTGCGTGGCTATTTGAGTTTTATAATATTAAATACTTCCCNTATTTTTTTTATTTTCATAATTCTGAATTAACTTTTTTGCATTAATAGTAATAAAAGCTGATGCAAATGGTACTTCTTTNNCTTCTGTTAATAATTACGCATCAAAGCGCAAATTGAAAATATTTTTTCTAGCTCTTAATACTTCTGCTCCTATATTTCATTCAGTCTTCAAATTCATTAAGTCAAAGTTAATCTAATAGTAATTATTTGTGAAGTATTTAAATTGCTGACTTTATTGCTGCTTATTACTTAATTGTATTGTCCTTGACATCAGGTGGTGGTCACGCAAAATTCTTGAAACTAGTATTTTCAAAATAAAAGGACATATTTTATGATTCCAGAAACTATGAGCGCTGTACTTTTGACTGGTCACGGTGGACTGGATAAACTGAAATATAGTGATGACGTGCCTGTTAGACTACCAAAATCNGNTGAGGTACTGATTCAAATTGGAGCTGCGGGAGTGAATAATACTGATATTAATACACGTATTGGTTGGTATTCTAAAGCTATAGTATCGGACACTAATATTGGTGGGGCAGAGGGTTTCCAAAAGGTTGATGAAGAGGATGCGACCTGGACAGGTGAAGCGATGAGCTTACCAAGAATTCAAGGGGCAGATATTTGTGGAGAAATTATTGCTACTGGTAATGGGGTTGATAAGAGTAGAGTTGGGGAGCGAGTACTTGTTCAAACAATGCAACCCCAAGAAAATTTATTGCCATTTACCTGTGCTACTGTTGGAAGTGAATTTGATGGTGGCTTTGCACAATATGCTGTTTCAGCATCAAAGCATACATATAAGGTTAACTCTAATTGGAGCGATGTCGATCTGGCATCAATTCCTTGCGCTTATTCAACTGCAGAAAATATGTTACACCGAGCGAGCGTTGGAGCAGAGCGCGTATTGATTACTGGTGCGTCTGGTGGTGTTGGTTCCGCTGCAATACAACTTGCAAAACGGCGTGGTGCAACAGTGATAGCTTTGGCATCAAGTTCAAAATTTAATGAGGTGTTATCAATTGGAGCAGACAAAGTAATAGATCGCAACTCTGATTTGCTGGCTGAATTAGGTGAAGATAGTATTGATGTGATCGTTGATCTTGTTGCTGGGGCGCAATGGCCAATATTTCTCAAAGTTCTTTGTCGTGGAGGGCGGTACGCCGTAGCTGGGGCAATTGCGGGGCCAATTGTTGAATTAGATATTCGCACTCTTTATCTTAAAGATTTGACTTTCTTTGGATGCACTTATCAGGACCCCCAAATTTTTAAAAATGTCATTTCTTACATTGAGTCTGGAGAAATTAAACCTCTTGTAGCTAAAACCTATGCTTTGAAAGATATTAAGATTGCACAGCATGACTTTCTGGCAAAAAAATATACAGGTAAATTAGTTTTAATTCCTCCTTCAGTGAAGCCGTGAGCGTTTTGGTAATATTTAAAGGTTCGTTTGCCTATAATAGAAAGAAAATAATCTATGAAATTTGACTACAATAAAATTTGTTCAGAGTTTTCTTTTGATTGCCCAGATGATTTTAATTTTGCATTTGATGTATTAGCAAAAAAAGGCTCAGAATCTCATAAGCTTGCACTTATATCAATAGATAGGGAAGGCAACCACGTTCAGGATGTGACTTATAGAGAGCTTGACCAATCATCTTCCAGATTTGCCAATGCGCTTTTGACTTTAGGCATTGTTAAGACTGATAATATTCTAGTTGTTTTACCACGTATTCCTGAATGGTATTATGTGCTTTTTGGATGTGCCAAAATGGGAGCAGTAGCCATGCCTGGCACAAACCTGCTAACTCAAAATGATATCGAGTATCGTATAAATAGNGCAGGTGCTAAGGTCGCAGTTGTTTCTGATACCCATGCGGAGGGTTTGAGTGAGATTAAGGATAGGTGCCCAACTCTTAAGCATTTAATTATAGTTAGAGGTAAAAGGGCAGGTTGGCATAGTTATGAAGATATATGCGCCAAGGCTTCTGNATATATTGACCGAACAAATGTACCACCAACAAGTTCAAAGGATCTTATTTTAATATATTTCACTTCAGGAAGTACAGCAATGCCAAAAATGGTTGGACGTGACCATGCCTATTCTCTTTCTCATTTGATTACCAAAACTTATTGGCAAGATCTTCGTGAAGAAGATGTACATTGGACTTTGACTGATACGGGCTGGGCAAAAGCCGCTTGGGGTCTGCTATACCCTCAGCTGCTTGCTGGTTGCACAATAATTCTTTATGATGGTGAAGGTTTTGATTTAAACACTCATTTGCGCATTATAGAGCAATACAATGTCACAACATTTTGTGCGCCACCTACCATCTACCGCCTAATGGCACAGGCAAACTTGTCAGGTGCAAATTTTAGTTCCCTTAGACATTGTTTTGGTGCTGGAGAACCTTTGAACCCTGAGGCTATGCGTGCTTGGAAGAAAGCTACAGGATGTGATATTTATGATGGGTATGGACAAACAGAAACCATTAATATTGTGGCAAACTTTCCTGGAATGGAAATTCGTCCAGGGTCTATGGGGAAACCTTGCCCTGGCTTAATAGTGGATATAATTGATGATCTTGGTAATGTTTTAAGTGATGGTGAGATTGGCCATATTGGTGTGAAGATAACAGACCCGTATCCTCCAGGTTTGTTTCATGGATATTATCTTGATGAAATTAAAACAAAAGAGGTTTTCCAAAATGGTTGGTATTACAGTGGTGATACTGCAACTCGAGATGAAGATGGTTATATTTGGTTTGTTGGACGATCTGACGACGTTATTTCTTCTTCAGGTTATAGAATAAGTCCGTTTGAAGTTGAAAGTGCGATAATAGAGCACAAAGCAGTTGCAGAGTCTGCTGTTATTGCAAAACCGGATCTAATTCGTGGGGAAATTGTTAAAGCATGTATAGTTTTGGCATCAGGTTATGAAGCATCAAGTGAGTTAATTGTGGATATTCAGAATTTTGTAAAATTGCATTCAGCACCTTACAAATATCCTCGAGAAATAGAGTTTATGAAAGTTCTTCCAAAAACGATTTCAGGAAAGATTAGGCGGGTGGAACTTCGAGAAAAAGCAGCTAAAGAATAATTTACAAAGTTAAAAATCAAAAAAAAGCATATATTAGATAAGGGATGCAAATGAAAAATCTTAAAATTTCTGTTAACGATATGGTGAAAAAAGCTAAAGCACGTATTGAAGAAATAACAGCCAAGGAAGCAATCACACTTTTGGATGATAATAATGTCTTAATCGTCGACATCAGAGATGTTCGAGAGCGGCAAAAACTTGGTTTTATACCAGGAAGTTATCATGCTCCACGTGGTATGCTTGAGTTTTGGATTGATCCACAAAGTCCATATTTTAAAGAAATATTTGGTTCAAATAAGCGTTTTGTGTTTCATTGTGCTGCTGGTTGGCGTTCGGCCCTTAGTGTGGCAACATTAAAAGATATGGGATTGGAGGCTGCTCATATTTCAGATGGTTTTGCAGGTTGGGTTGAGGCGGGCGGGCCAATAGAGCACAACAAGCCAAGGCCAAAATAATAGAACTATAAAATTTAGCATAAATTCATCATATCATAAATTCAATAATTTTTAAAAGTTGGAGATCAATAGATGCTAAATGTAGACTTTTTTGAAACTGGAGTGGGTCCCAAGGTTGTCCTATTACATTCAAGTGCCTCAAGTGCTGGGCAATGGAAGTCTCTTATGGATTGCAGCTCAAATAAATTTCATTTTATTGCGATCAATTTAATCGGGTATGGTAAAACTAGAAGCTGGGCAGGCGACAAGGTCCAATCATTACGTGATCAAGTTGCACTTATTGAAAAGATCCCAAGTCTCCAAAATGACAACTTTTCTTTAGTTGGGCATTCTTTTGGTGGGAGTGTCGCAATGAAGGCGGCTGTGCATTTTGGGGAAAGAATTGACAAATTAGTACTTGTAGAACCAAACCCTTTTTACCTCCTTGACTTTGAAGGCCGTGCAGAGGCTTTTGCTGAGGTTTTAACATTAAAAAATCATATTAAATCTGGCTTAAATAATAATTGGGAAAAAGCGGTAAGTTTTTTTGCAGATTACTGGAATGGAAAAGGTACTTGGAAAAGCTTGTCTGATGTTCAGAAAGAAAGGTTTTCAATAATCTTAAAACCGAATTTTTATGAATGGGACGCTGTTTTTTCTGAGAATAATACATTAGACTTCTGGCAGGAAAACCTTCCTAAAAATACCACATTAATAAGTGCCAGTAAAACAGTCAGAACGATTGCAGAGTTAACGGAGTTATTTAAAATAAAATGCCCTAATTGGAATTTTAACACCTATTTAGGAGGCCACATGGCACCTATTACAAATCCAAAAGCAGTTAATACACTAATAATAAAAAGTTTAATTTAATTCAATTTATTTGGTAAATTTTTTTGTAATAATAATTAATTTATTGATGATACTTTTTTATGGGGTTCTTTTAAACCATACTTAAATGCTTCCCAGTTTGTTTATTCAGTGCTAATCTTGTTGTATCTATCCTTTTTAAGGAGTTCTTATGAAAACAGTATATGCTTTAATTGGATTAGCTGGCCTTGTCGTATTTTTTAAATTTATGGATCGCTTGTCTTTTTGGAAATCGGAGTTTCCAATTTTAAATAACATTCCTACTGGATGGTTATTCATTATATTATTATTAGTGTTCATAGTGCTAGTTACCTTATTGAATTCAGATAGCAATAATAATCAATAGTGTATAAATGAATATAATTATAATAAATTCAATAAAATTATACTATATTTCTTGATAAAAAGATACATTAAGACAATCATTCTATTCTTAAAAGTTTATTTTATAAGGAGTTCATTTTGAATGACTCAACAATCAAATGTATTTAATTTTGTAAAAGAATATGAAGGTTTTTCACCGCACCGTACTGGTGGTGTAGGAAATGGTAATGTTCTGGATTGGTTAAAGAACTACCTAGTCTCTGATGGTTGGAATATTGGCAGTCACGAGTTTAATTATAAACATTATAATAGCATATTAGAGGCTCACGATTCAGATTTCAAAGGCATGCTTTTATATTATTCTGTAATTGGGAAGGGTCGATTATCAAACCCGTTATATTACTCTCTCTCTGGCTCCACTAAAATCGAAATTGGAACCCAGCTTGAGGATCAAAATATAATCACTTTAATAAGTAACTTAACCAAAAATGCAATTGAGAATACCAATGACTGTGTTGTTATTGAAAGTATATCTGAGTTAGGTGATTTAAGCGCAATTAACTCACCTTCAGATCTAAATATTAATTTTCCAATAATTTTGGTTGATAAAGAAACCTACAAAATTTTTACGAATAAAAGTTTGTTAATTTCATATGAAGCTTGGGTTGAGGACTCAAAAACTTCTAATATTTTAGCAAAATCATACAGTTATGATGAACAATCTCCCCTAGTTATAACTACTCCTATCTCTGGTTGGTTTACTTGTTCTGGTGAGCGTGGATGTGGGATTGCTGTAGCGTTGGAAGTAGCTAAAGAGGTATCAAAATTTTATCCTGTGGATTTGGTTTTTACCAATGGCCATGAGCTGGGATACAGAGGTGCTTACGCATTTGTTGCTGATTATCAAAATATGCCAAGGGCAGTTCTGCATCTAGGTTCATGCTTGGCAAATATAGATGCTGAAATGATAAGTGTTTGTCATTCAAAGAATAATAAAAATATTGCATTGCATTTAAACAAGTTAGGAATTTTTCCAAAACCACCCATAAATAATAGGTTGGAAAAGTATTGGGCTGGGGAAGCAAAATGTTGGTCATTCAAGAATGCACCTATGTTATCGATTGCTGGAGAAAATGCGTACTTTCATACTTCTGCTGATGTTGTAAAATCTGTCACAAATAAAGAATTACTGTTAGAATATGTAAAATATATTACTAAAGCTGCATTGGCATTAGTTGGTAGATAAATTTTTTTTAAAATAATAATTTTTCTTTTAAACCAGAATATTATTGGGAGAATAATCTTATGGTAAAAGTAGAACGTTTCTTTGAAGAACCTATTATTTTTCCGCATATGGATAAAAGAATGGGGAGTAACATAAATGGTCCTTCTATAATTCAAATGCCAAAATGGGCAAAAAATAAATTAGGAGCGTATCACTTATATTTTTCGGATCACAAAGGTTCTTACATTCGATTAGCATTTTCTGAAACTGTAACTGGTCCTTGGTCTATTTATTCGCCTGGTGCGTTAGAATTAAAACAAAGTTTATTTATTACTGAAGATCCGATGGACGAGGCTCTATATGCTCATATAGCTTCTCCAGATGTTCATATTGACCACGCAAAAAAATGTTTTTGGATGTATTTTCATGGACAACTTGATAATGGTGACCAAGTAACGAGAGTTGCGACATCAAAGGATGGAATTAATTTTCATGTGAAAAAAGCTATCCTTGGCCCACCTTATTTTAGAGCTTTTGAGCATAAAAATTGGATATATGCTTTATGTTGGGGTGGAGAAATATGGCGTTCAAAAGATTGGTGTTCTCCATTTGAAAAGGGTCCAAAAATACTCCCATTTGATATCAGTGATAAACACTTACCAAGTTTTAGGCACGGTGAAATTTTTCTTCGAAATAGTGTATTACATATATTTTTTAGTAATATAAGTGATAAGCCAGAAGCAATATTGCATACAAAAATGGATATTTCAAATGATTGGATGGATTGGAAAATTAGTTCAATCCAGAAGATCTTGGAACCAGCTTTAATTTGGGAGGGTAGTGACTTGCCTGTCTTAATATCAGTTGTTGGAGCAGCATCAGGTAGATTACGAGAGTTGAGAGATCCATGTGTTTTTCAAGATGTGGATGGTCAAGTTTACTTATTGTATAGTGCTGCTGGAGAGAGTGCGATTGGAATAGTTAAATTAAATGATATTTAATTTTGAGCTTCAGTTTTTAGAAAATAACCAATCTCGATTTGGCACTAGGATACACTTTTTTCCTGAATTGAATGGCCAATACCAAATTGATAGAAATGGACTGCTTTTTACGTTTATCCCATGAACCTGGTAAGATTCATTAAATATGATACTACCAGCATTTTTTTCTTGCCAATCTATTTTATCAAATCGCCACTCTGTGCCATTTGTAAGATTCAAATATAATTCAGGGGTTTCATGTTTGTGATCTTTATAAAAAATATTCGGTTCCAATAAAAACAGCCCTAATCTACATTGATCAGATTTAAATGTACCGTGTTCAGGGCCAATTAATTCAGAGTTCATATTCCCTTTAAGATAATCTTCACCAATTCCTGAATCTTTGTCGTAAAATGTTCCGTTATCTATATTCCATTTTAGTTTAGGCAAGGCCATTTCCAATGATTTTTTGATTTTCAAAAGAGGCTTAGATTCAATCGATAAAACAGCCGCTTGTAGAGCTTTTAGTTTTGGGGGTGTGTTTGATCTTTGATATCGATAATTGTTATGAGTTAACGAAACATTTTTAAGTTCAGTGAGAAGTTTAGCCTCAGCTTTACTTTCAACGGTTACATCAAAATAGCTTATTATTTCTGAAATAACATTTTTAACTAATTCCATTTTGATGATCCTGTAGTTTTCAACTATTTCTGAAATTTACGGAAACTAATTGTGAATGTTAATGGCCTTTATTGAGCTTCTTTAAAATAGATGGTTTTTAACAACGTCAAGTCGATAGTATTAATTATCTGTCTCATAAGTAATGGTTTTTTTGCCGTCTTTCTGCCATTCAATGATGCCGCCAATTAGATGCGAAACATTAGTTAAACCTACTTGGTCTACTAGAGCATCGCCCAGTCTTTTAGTTCTGTTTCCAGATCGACAATAGAGTATCACAGGGGTATCTTTTTCTTCGATTAAGGCGAAGAACTTACTTTGAAAATCAGCGTGTAATTTACCCTCTGCCGTAAAAGCTGTGATTGTTTCAGCACCTTCAATAATGCCTGTTTCAACCCATTCTTTTTCTAGTCTGATATCAATTATAACGCTGCCCTTTTTTTGAGCTTCCAGTAAGTATTCTGATGTCACATCTTTGAGTTTTGGTGGCCAACTTACTTTCAAGAGTTCTATGTCAAAAATTAATGTCGCATTAGGTGGTATTGCGGTACCAGCGCCAGTAGCGCCGTAACCCAGTTCAGGTGGGATCGTAAGTGTTCTAGTTTCACCCACAAGCATACCTAACACCCCTTGTTCCCAACCTTGGATAACTTGACGTTGTCCCAAGGTAAACATGAATGGTTGTCCCCGTGGTATTGAGCTGTCAAAAACTGTGCCATCTTCAAGTTTACCTGTGTAATGAACTGACACCAACATGCCGATTTCAGCTTTATCACCCGTACCATTAGTGATTGTTTCAATCTTTAACTCTGCAACAACTGGAGAAGTGAATATACAGAAAAATATGCTAAATATAAGAATAAGGTTAGCTGGTACTTTCACTTTAAAGATATTCATCGCCGTACTTNCTATTTNAGCATACTATTGTAATTAACATATAATGTTTGTTTTAAGATGGCTATCGTTCAATTCATCATGCCTACCACAATAATCATGATCAAAGAGTATAGAGCGATACCCCCCCCAATCAAAAAGACGCCCCAATTTTTGCTTACTGTGGCTGTAGCAATTGATTTCATTTGGTACATTAGATCAGGCCAAGTGTAAGATACGAAGTCACCTTGAGTAAAGACTGCTTTTATTTGCCCATTTTCATCTACCACTGGCAGGCGTCTAAACCGTTCGTTAGACATGATCCTGAGCCAATCAATTAAATCGTCAGTTTCTCGGGCTACACGTGGGTTTGTGGTCATTATTTCTGAAACAGATGTGTTGGTTGCATTTAACTTTTTAGCTACAACTTTTTTCATTACATCTCGCTCAGTTACAACACCAACCACTTTTTGTTGATCGTCTGTGACAACGATAGCTCCATAGTTTTTCTCTGACATTTCCAACACTGCTTCAAGCACAGTTGTATCAGGTGAACAGGTTAGCGGTTGCTGCTTCAAACTGTACTCAGGGCGGTCCATCAATCGGTTGCCTGGTCGGTCGGCTTTTACTGTCATAATTATTAATCCTCACAAATTTATATCCAATACTAAATAGCGCTCTTTATCGACATTGCAAGTTAAGTTCGAAGCTAATCAATCAAAATTTTAAGGGTGGACCTGCCAGATTACATTACTTGCAATTTTTATAACTTTGTTGCTCAATGTAATCATTCTTATGGTTAAGGAGCGCTTGAATGAGTACGACCTATAATACTTTTTTTCAACCTGTTGATGGTATGGAGTTACCTCGCTTCGCAGGAGTTCCTAGCTTCATGCGTTTACCGCACTTAGGATTAGATAGTGTGGAGATTAATGATGTAGATTTTGGTTTAATTGGGGTGCCTTGGGACGCGGGAACAACTAATCGCTCAGGACCGCGCCATGGTCCACGCCAGATGCGAGACTTATCAACAATGATACGTGCTATGAATGGTTCAACTCAGATTAAGCCGTTTGAGATGGCAAACTTTGCTGATCTTGGAGATGCTCCAGTAAACCCAGCTGATATACAAGATTGCATGTATAGAATTACAGAATTTTATAAAATGATTAAATCTAAAGGTATTATACCAATGACAATTGGTGGAGATCATCTAACTAGTTTACCAGTTTTACGAGCATTGGCAGCTAATGAGCCAGTTGGGATGATTCATTTTGATGCCCACACAGATCTTTTTGAGAGCTATTTTGATGGCTTTAAATACACCCATGGCACACCATTCCGACGTGCCATTGAAGAAGGTTTACTTGATCCCACACGTGTTATTCAAATCGGCATTAGAGGGACGATGTATGATGGTGAAGATATCGAATGGGGTAGAAAACATGGTGTAACAATTATTCAAATTGAGGAGCTTTTTGAACGTGGTATTGCTGACGTAATGAAACAGGCACGCGATATTGTTAGTGATAAGAATACTTATTGTTCATACGACATTGATTTTATTGATCCAACTTTTGCTCCTGGCACTGGGACACCTGAGGTTGGAGGGCCAAATAGTTTTCAAGGCTTACAGGTTGTTCGAGAATTAAAAGGAGTAAATTTAATAGGAATGGATCTTGTAGAGGTTTCACCCCCATTTGATCAATCTGGAGCTACAGCTTGGCTTGGTATCTCTATTGTGTTTGAAATGATGTGTATGCTAGCACAACTTAAAAATAAATTGCAGTGATGTTGATTGTGTGATNAACGTTGACGCTTGGTATTATGGTAATGAAGCCCGGTTTATGTCGAAATACCAACATCATTGCAGATTAAAAAGACGGCGATATACTACCATTTAGAGTAGTGTCTACTATTTGTTAATCAAATGTTTATTGCGTTATTTACAGAAAGTAATTTGGTATGTGGGTTTTTGGGTATGGATCCTTAATGTGGAACCCGGGGTTTGATTATACAGAGTGTATTCCAGCTCGTCTATACGGTTATGAACGTAGCTTTTGTATGAGATCAATCCACCATCGGGGTACAATAGATCAGCCAGGTCTCGTATTGGCCTTAGATAAGAAAAAACCAAGTAATTTTTGCGATGGTATGGTTTTTGGTATTTTAGAAAAAAATCAAAAAAAGATATTACAGTATCTAAGAGAAAGAGAGTTGATTTCTTCTGCTTATTTAGAGCAAAACTTAGAAGTGATAATTAAAAAAAATGAACCTGTTAAAGCTGTAACATTTGTTGTTGATAATTATCATGAGCAATATGTTGACTATTTATCAATTCCTGAAAAAGCAAAAATTATTGGCGCTGCACATGGTGAAAAAGGTTGCAATGTCGACTATCTTCAAAACACTGCCAATTATTTAGAAAAATTAGAAATAAGAGATGATGAAATATCAAGTTTAAGGAAAATAATAAATGAAGATTTCAATACCTGATATTTACACGAAAATGACAAATTAATTTAGTATCAAAATCAGTTAGGAGAGCCAATGAATTTGAGGCCGTTATTCGTTGAATTGGAGAGTGTTTTCTCTGGGTTAGAAGGCATAGAGTCTTATGTTCGTAATGCGCTTCAAAAAGCTCAAACTGAAGTTGCACTCCCGAGTAGTACAGCGCCACTCCCGGAGCCTTTAATTGATGTGATGGAACGGATTGATGCTCATCCGATTTGCAAGCTTATTGCTAAAGCACCCTTCAATTGGGTGCCACCTCAAACATCAAGTGATCCGCTCTACGCCAAACATAGTAAATCAAAAGTTCATATAGAGTTACTTGGGCCTGGCGGACTAGTAAACTCTGATGAAGTTCGATTGGGTCTCTATGGCATGATGCCCAACGCCGAATACGGTATGCGAACTCACGAAGCAGAGGAAGTCTATATTATGTTAGCTGGAGCTGTTGATTGGAAGCTCTCTAATGCACCTTATAAGAGCCATTTTTCGGGTGATCGATCGTATCATCCTTCAATGATGCCACATGCAAATCGAACACGAGAATTAGCCTTCATGTCGGTCTATGCTTGGCATGGTGATTTATCAACAGAAAGCTATGTGTATAGTGGAATTCCTTTGGAGTAGGGTGTTCTAAAGACAACTTTGGCCAACTGTATTCGTATTCGTGAAATTGAGTTTATTGATAGTGTAAGCCAACTAGATAAATGTGTATTTGATAGAGGTGATAGTTTAGGCATTTTCGCTCAACGGTTATATAAAATCAGTGTTCAAGAACCAATTAATTAACTTTATTTTAAGTCAGGGGCTTTTGCTTCAATTGAAAGGCTCATAACGACACTTTCAATACCCAAAACTTCTGATTGCTTACTTCCCAAGCGACGCATGGAAACTGTTTTTTCTTCAACTTCTTTCATACCTATTGCCAAGATAACTGGAACTTTTGACACTGAATGCTCTCTTACTTTATAATTGATTTTTTCATTTCTAAAGTCAGCTTCNGCCCGGATGCCTGCTTCCTTTAACTTTAAAACTACTTCAGATACATAGTCATTTGCATCAGAAACGATAGAGGCTACTACGACCTGCCTAGGAGATAACCATAACGGTAGCCGCCCAGAATAGTTTTCAATTAAAATACCAATAAAACGTTCGAATGATCCTAAAGTAGCTCGATGCAACATAACAGGTCGATGCTTCACTCCATCTTCTCCTATATAATTAGCATCTAATTTTTCGGGCAAAACAAAGTCTACCTGATGCGTTCCACACTGCCAATCTCGTCCAATAGCATCTGTTAAAACAAATTCTAGTTTTGGTCCATAAAATGCACCTTCTCCTGGGTTCATTTCTGGTTCTATTCCAGCGGCCCTAGTCGCATTTAATAATGCGACTTCCGCTTTATCCCAAACATCATCTGACCCTGATCTGGTTTCAGGCCTATCTGAAAACTTGACCTTGAAATTAGTGAATCCTAAATCAGCATATATTTCACTAAGAAAAGTGATATAAATGGCTGTTTCACTCTCAATTTGATCTTCTCGACAAAAAATATGTCCATCATCTTGGGTAAAACCCCGAACACGCATTATGCCATGCAAGGCACCAGATGGTTCATAACGATTACATGAGCCAAATTCTGCCATTCTTAAGGGTAAATCACGATATGACTTAAGCCCTTGATTGAAGATCTGAACATGACATGGACAATTCATTGGCTTCAAAGCGTTAATAGCCTTTTCCCTTGCGTGTTCTTCATCAACCTCCACAATAAACATATGTTCTTGGTATTTATCCCAGTGACCACTCTGTTCCCAAAGTTTTCTATCAACTACTTGAGGGGTATTAACCTCAACATAGCCACCCTCTGTTTGTTTTCGACGCATGTAATCTTGCAAAGTAGTATATATCAACCAACCATTAGGATGCCAGAATACTTGGCCTGGCGCTTCTTCTTGCATATGAAAAAGGCCCATTTCTCTACCTAATTTACGATGATCTCTTAAAGCTGCTTCCTCTAACATATTCAGATGCTTACGTAGATCTTCCTTATTTCTAAAAGCGACTCCATAAATTCTTTGAAGCATTGCTTTTTTGCTATCACCTCGCCAATATGCCCCCGCAACTGACATGAGTTTAAACCCGTCGCTTGGAACTTGGCCTGTGTTTTGCAAATGTGGTCCACGGCATAGATCCTGCCACCCGCCATGCCAATACATCCGAATAGGTTCAGAGCCAGGAATAGTTTCAATTAATTCCACTTTATATGGTTCATTATTATTTTTGTAATATTGAATAGCTTTATCTCGTGGCCAAACCTCAGTTCTAACAGGATCACGTAAATTGATAATATCTCTCATTCGTTTTTCTATTGCACCCAAATCTTCAGGTGTGAAAGGTTCAGAGCGGTCAAAATCATAATACCAACCAAATTTAATCACTGGTCCAATAGTCACTTTTACATCTGGCCAGAGTTCTTGCACTGCTCTTGCCATTATGTGTGCTAAATCATGACGAACCAACTCTTCGCCTTGCACATCATCTTTCATAGTGTGAATTGATATTTTCGCATCATTTTCAATTGGCCACTGTAGGTCCCAATGCTCTCCATNTAAAGTNGCTGAAATTGCCTTTTTACCTAACGAATTTGAGATAT
>JGI26060J43896_10000336_pt1 | contig 17026 bp, 14 predicted proteins | sample MarorgKNORR_S2LV_6_FD_43896 | JGI IMG/M metagenome (IMG submission 43896) | reverse complement strand
ACGGGCTGACGCCGATCCGCCGCTGGGGCGAGCCAAGCGATGTTGGCAAGGCGGTCGTGGCGTTGGCGCACGATTATTTTCCGTTCACCACCGGCGAAGTGTTCAACGTGGACGGCGGCTTCAACGTCCGGAAACTTTAAGGCATGGCCATCAAGATTGACCGCAAACTGACGCCACAAAAACTCGTTCCCAAGCTCGAACGGTTTTTCGATCTATCGGGGGAGAAGATTTTGTCCATCGAGAAAAACAGGCGTGCGGCCAAGGGCACGCCGGTGTTCACCGTGAATGGCCAATACACCACGCGCGGCTGGACCGAGTGGACGCAGGGCTTTCAGTTCGGCTCGGCCGTGCTGCAGTACGACGCCACCGGTGACGAGCGGTTTTTGAAGATCGGCCACAAAGGCACGGTGAAGCACATGGCCTCGCACGTGTCGCACACCGGCGTGCACGATCACGGCTTCAACAACATCTCGACCTACGGCAACCTTCGGCGGCTCATGCGCGAGGGGAAGATCGCCCACGGCCCGCGCGAGATGGAGTTTTACGAACTCGCGCTCAAGGTCTCCGGCGCAGTGCAGGCCGCGCGCTGGACGGACATTCCGGGCGGCGGCTACATTTACTCGTTCAACGGCCCGCACTCGCTGTTCATCGACACGATCCGCTCGCTGCGCTCGCTCGCGGTGGCGCATCAGCTTGGCCACGCGTTGATGGGAGAGAGGGATCGGAAAATTTCGCTGCTCGAGCGTCTCGTGCGGCATGCCGAGGCGACGGCGGCGCACGGTGTTTATTACGGCGAAGGCCGCGACGCTTACGACGTGCGCGGCCGCACGGCGCACGAGAGCATTTTCAACCTGAACGACGGCACCTACCGCTGCCCGAACTCGCAGCAGGGCTACTCACCGTTCAGCACGTGGACGCGCGGTCTGGCCTGGGCGGTCTGTGGGTATGCCGAGCAGCTCGAGTTTTTCCGCACGCTCAAGGATGCCGCTCTCAAGCCGCTCGGCGGTCGGCGCAAATTGAACGCCATGCTGCTGAAGGCTGCCACCGCCACCGCCGATTTTTATCTCGAGAACAGTTGCACCGACGGCGTTCCAGCCTGGGACACCGGCGCGCCGCAACTGCATCGCTTGGGCAACTACTTGGCCAAGCGCTCAAACCCGCGCAACGATTTCGAGCCGCTCGATTCCTCCGCGGCGGCGATCGCGGCGCAGGGACTGATCCGCTTGGGTAACTACCTGATCAACAGTGGCAAAAAAGCCGGTGGCACGCGCTATCGTCAGGCCGGCTTGACCATCGCCAATACCCTGTTGCAGACGCCGTACCTCTCCACGAGTGCCAGGCATCAGGGCTTGGTTTTGCACTCCATTTATCATCGCCCCAACGGCTGGGACCATATCCCGCGCGGCAGCAAAATCCCCTGCGGCGAAAGCTCGATGTGGGGCGACTACCACGCGCGCGAGTTGGCGCTGATGCTCCTTCGCGAAGCGCGCGGTGAGTGTTACCCGACCTTTTTCGACTACTGATTCACCGTGGCTGAGCCGTTCAAACTCAAGCGCATCCCGACGCTGAAAACCCCGGGAGCCTTCCGTGAACACGTCGCGTCGCTTGGCCTTGATTTGCCGTGCGACGACGCGATCCTGCCGCGCGCCGAGTCGCCCTTGTCCAAGCCGCTCGACCGAATCACGCTTGGCGGCAAAACACCCAGCAACCGTATCGCGATTCACCCGATGGAGGGCTGGGACGGCACGACAAGCGGCGGCGTGACTGACGAGATGACGCGCCGTTGGCAACGCTTCGGCGAGAGCGGGGCCAAGCTGATCCTCGGCGGCGAGGCGATGGCGGTGCGCCCCGATGGTCGCGCCAACCCGAACCAACTCATCCTCAACGAGGAAAACCAAGCCGACATCGCGAGTCTCCGCGACACGCTTGTCGCGGCGCACGCCGGGCGATACGGCTCGACCGATGACTTGGCGATTGGTTTTCAGCTCACGCACTCGGGACGCTTCTGCCGGCCCAACGAGAAAACCAGGTTCGAGCCGCGAGTCGCGTATCAGCACCCGATCCTCGACGCGAAATTCAACGTAACCAGCGACGATCAAATTTGGACCGACGACGAAATCGGCGAACTCATCGGCAGCTACGTCCGCGCCGCGCGACTCGCCGCCGGAGCGGGGGCAGACTTCGTCGACCTCAAGCATTGTCACGGCTATTTGCTGCACGAATTTCTCAGCGCCCACACTCGCCCCGGCAGGTACGGCGGCTCGTTCGAAAACCGTACGCGCATCGTGCGTGAGATCATCGAGGGTATTCGCGCGGACGGAAACAACATCGACGTGATCGTTCGCGTGAGCGCGTTCGACTTCGTGCCGTTCCGGCCCGGCCCGGCCCGGTCGCAGTCGGGCAAACTCGGCCCCGGCATCCCGGAGGATTTCTCCCATTGCCTACCGTACCACTACGGATTCGGGCTGAATCCCGATAATCCGCTCGAGGTTGACCTCACTGAGCCGCAGCAGTTTGTGAAGTTGTGCGGCGAGTTGGGCGTCAAGCTCGTGAGCCTCAGCGCCGGTTCGCCGTATTACAATCCGCACATCCAGCGTCCCGCCGCCTATCCGCCGTCCGACGGCTACCAACCGGCGCACGATCCGCTCATCGATGTTGAGCGGCAGGTTCAAGTCGTTCGCCAAATCCGCGAAGCCGCGCCTGCTAATCTCGCTATCGCCGGTTGTGGCTACAGCTACCTGCAGGATTTTTTACCGCACGTGACGCAGCGTCTCGTGCGCGAAGGGTGGGTGGATGTCGTCGGCCTGGGGCGGATGGTCTTGAGTTATCCGGACATGCTTCCCGATGCGATGGCCAACGGCGCGCCGACGCCCAAGCGCATTTGCCGGACGTTCAGCGATTGCACCACCGGCCCGCGCAATGGCATGATCAGCGGCTGTTTTCCGCTGGACGACTACTACAAAAACCGTCCCGAGTTCGATCAGCTCAAGCAGATTAAAAAGTCGCTTTAGATGACCGCCGACAAACGTGATCGTTCATCACAGTCAATTTCCGCATGCCGTTCAGCGACAGTTGCTCGACGGCCTTCGGCTTGGCCAGGTGCCGCCCAAGTTTTTGTACGACAGCGATCGCCAAACGCAAAAGTGGCTCGCGGTGCACAGGGCGCATTCGCCGTCGCGGACCGATGCCGGCGTGCAGTCGATTTACGACCGGGCATTTGACGAGTCGCTTGNCCAAGCGGCGGATGAGGCGGTTTGTCTCGTTGGTCTGGGTTGCGGCGGCGGCCAAAAGGACACCCGCTACCTGGGCAAGCTGAAGTCGATTCACACGATTGTCGACTACGTGCCGTGCGACGTNAGCCAAGCGATGACGCGGGTGGCGCGCGAAGCAGCGGCGGCGGAGTTGCCGCTCGAACGAATTCACCCGCTCGTGTGNGACTTGGCCAATGCGCCCGACCTTGGCCAAGTGCTCGACACAATCGTTTCGCCGGAAACCAAGCGCGTGTTCACCTTCTTCGGGATGATTCCGAACCTTGAGCCGGACGTGATCCTGCCGCGCCTGGCGGAGCTGTTGCTGGAGGGCGACCAGTTGTTGCTCAGCGCCAACCTCGCGCCTGGAGACGATTATAAAGAGGCGGCGTTGAAGTTGTTCTGCCACAGTATGATAACGCCGAGACTCGTGACTGGCTGCTGTCGTTTCTCGTTGGCTTGGGAGTGCCGGCAACGGAGGGGAGGTTGCGATTTGGTATTGAGGAAATTGACGAATTGTTGCGGATTGTCGCTGACTTCGAATTTTCCGAGTCGCTCGGACTGAGCATTGGGGGCGAGTCGTTTGAGTTTGCCGCCGGGCGTGCGTTGCGGCTTTTTTTCTCCTACCGCCACACCGAACAAACCTTGGCCAAGCGCTTGGCCAAGCACAGTTTCACCATCGCTGCCTCGCAGATTGACTCCTCCGCCGAGGAGGGCGTTTTTCGCGTGGAGCGGGTCTAGCTGTCGCCGTATTTTTCCTGGCGGATTTCGCCGATGCCATCAAGCCAATAAACGCTGCCAGCCCGAAGGAGATCAGGAAGCGTTGTGGGGAGTAGTTCTTGAGCCAGCCCGTCATTGGGGCTGCGGCCGCAGCGGCGGTTCCGTTTACGGCACGGGGAGTTCGTCGAGGATTTTCTGGATGATGGTCTCGGAGTTTTTCTCCTCGGCCTCGGCCTCGAAGGTGACGGACACGCGGTGGCGCAACACATCCTGCGCGATGCTCTTTACATCCTGCGGTGTGACGAAGCCGCGGCCGCGCAGGAAGGCGTGCGCCTTGGCCGTGAGCGTGAGCGCAATGGTGGCGCGAGGCGAGGCGCCGAGCTGGATGAAGTCGGCGACGTCGATGCCGTAACGCTCCGGGTCGCGTGTGCAGCAGACCATATCGACGATGTAGTCCTTGACCTTGTCGTCGGTGTAAATGCTGTTGATGACTTCGCGGGCCTTGAGGATGTCCTCGACGGTGACGACTTGCTGCGTCTCGGGCGCGGCGTTGGTGAGGCCCATGAGGTCGAGGATCTGGCGCTCCTCGTCGCGGTCCGGGTGGGTGATTTTCACCTTGAGCATGAAGCGGTCGATCTGCGCCTCGGGCAGCGGGTAGGTGCCTTCCTGGTCGATCGGGTTTTGGGTGGCCATCACGAGGAACGGCTTCGGCAGCGGGTATGTCTTGTCGCCGATGGTGACCTGCCGCTCCTGCATGGCCTCAAGCAGGGCGCTCTGCACCTTGGCCGGGGCGCGGTTGATCTCGTCGGCCAAAACCAAGTTGGCGAACACCGGGCCTTGCCGCGTGGTGAAGCCGCCGGATTGCGGGTTGTAAATCTGCGTGCCGACGACGTCGGCCGGGAGCATGTCCGGCGTGAACTGCAGCCGCGCGAACTGGGCGTCCATGCAGTTGGCGAGCGACTTGATGGAGAGCGTCTTGGCGAGGCCGGGCACGCCCTCGAGCAGCACGTGGCCGTTGGCCAGCAGGCCGATGATCAGGCGCTCGACGAGCATTTTCTGCCCGACAACGACCTTGCCCATTTCCNCCAACAACGGCTGCACNAAGGNGCTGGCGCGTTCGACTTCCTCGTTGATTGCTGTGATCCCTGCGTTCATGGGCGGCGGAGTATCTGCATTTTTCAAAATTAAAACAAGGTGCGGGCGCGCTCGATGTCGCGCGAAATCTGGGCGGCCAATTCGTCGGTCGAGCCGAACCGCTGCTCGTCACGCAGCCGCTCGACCAGCTCGATCTCCATCGCCTGGCCGTACAGGTCGGCGTCGAAGTCGAGCAGGTGCNCCTCNACTTGCAGCGTTGNCTCGGGGTTGGCCAAGGTGGGGCGCAGGCCGATGTTGAGCACGGAGCGGTGTGTCGCCTGGCCAAGCCGGGCGTGCGCGGCGTAGACGCCGTTGGGCGGCAGAGCCAAGCCGTTGGTGTCGAGGTTGGCGGTCGGGAAACCCAGCTCGCGGCCGTGTCGGTCNCCCTCGACGACGGTGCCCTCGANGGCGAATGTGCGGCCCAGCATCTGCCCGGCGNCGTCGAGGTGGCCGGTNCGCACGGCGGCGCGGATGCGGGTGCTGCTGACTGCCTGTCCGTCGAGCGACACGGCCTGCAGCCCGTGCACGTGGAAGCCAAGCGCTTGGCCAAGCGTGCGGAGCAACCCGACGTTGCCGTCGCGCCGGTGGCCGAAGGTGAAGTTTGCCCCGACACAAATGCTGTGGATCGCTCCGAAGCCGTCGGCGAGTTCGCGGACGAATTCCGCGCCGGGCTTGCGGCTAAACGCGGTGTCGAACTCGATGAGCAGTGCGGCGTCGATGCCGAGCGACTCGATGGCGCGGAGCCGTTGGGCGCGGGTTTGCAGCAGAGCAGGCGTGCGGTCGGGCGAGATGACGCTGGCCGGGTGGTGGTCGAACGTCACGGCGACGGAGCGGCCCTCGTTCCGGTGGCTGTCCTCGATGGCCTGCCGCAAAACCTGCTGGTGGCCAAGGTGCACGCCGTCGAACATGCCGATGGCGAGGCAGGCTTTGCGGCTGCCGTTGGCCAGATCGGCGGGTTGGTGGATGATCTTCACGACTCGGTGGCGGCGGATAGCTGGAGCATCGGCACGACGCACCTGGCCAGATCGTCCGGCGAGAGGGTGGTGAGTTCCTCGAGTGGGGTGGCTGCGCTGACCTTGAATTTGCCCGAGACGGTGCGGCGCAGGCCGGCCAGATGCGCGCCACAGCCAAGCGCCTGGCCAAGGTCATGCGCGAGCGTGCGGACGTAGGTGCCTTTTGTGCAGGCGACCTTGAACCAGGCAAACGGCGGCTCGTACTCGGTGATCTGGAAATTGTAGAGGTGAATGAAGCGTTTTCTGCGTTCGACTTCGATGCCTTTGCGGGCGAGCTTGTACAGTGGCGTGCCGTCGATCTTGATGGCGCTGACCATCGGCGGCAGTTGCAACTGGTCGCCGAGGAAGTCGTTGGCCTTTTCCTGCAACGCCTCAAGGGTGAGGCCGGGCACCGGTTTGGTTTCGTCGATGTCGCCTTCGGCGTCGAAGGTGTTGGTGGTCTCGCCGAGTTTCATGGAGCCGACGTAAACCTTGTCGTCGGACATCATTTTCTCGGAGAGCTTGGTGGCCTTGCCGAGCAGGAGAGTCAGCAGGCCGGTGGCGGCGGGGTCGAGTGTGCCGCAGTGGCCGACTTTTTTTATGCGGTAACATTGCCGGACGGTGTCGACGATGTCGTGCGAGGTGGGGCCGGCCGGCTTGTCGATGAGGAGTGCGCCGTCCAGTGCGTTGAACTCCTTCATGCTCATGACGGGCGCGCGTCGAGCGCCTTGCGGATGGCGGCGACGACGCGGCGCTGGGTGGTCGGCAGTTTGCCGGGGATACGCGCGCCGGCCGCGGCCGGGTGCCCGCCGCCGCCGAACAGCCCGGCGATGTCGCTGACGTTTATGTTCTTGTCCTTGGAGCGGAGGCTGATGCGCGTGAGCTCCGGCTCGAGTTCCTCGAACACACAGGCGACGACGACNGGGTCGATGGCGCGGACGTGGTCGATCAATCCCTCCGTGTCGCTGGCGGTGGCGCCGGTGCGGGAGAAGTCCTCCTGCTTCAGCCAAAAGTAGGCAATCTGGTTGTCGTGTGTGAGGCGGAAATTGTTGTAAACGCGCTTCAACAGCTTGACGCGGGAGAGCGGGTACGACTGGTAAACCTCGTCGCAGACGNTGGCGAGGTCGGCGCCTTTTTTCACAAGGTCGCCGGCGGCGTAATAGGTCTCGGGCAGGGTGCTCGGGTACTGGAACGAGCCGGTGTCGGTGGAGATGGCGGTGAACAGGCAGTCGGCAATTCGCGGCGTGATTTTCCAGCCGGCCTCCTTGATGAGCTGATAGACCAACTCGCCGCTGGAGGGCTCCTTGCTGGCGATCCAGTTCACGTCGCCAAAGCGGGTGTTGCTGGTGTGGTGGTCGATGTTGATGAGCGTCCCGCGGTTGGCGATGTGTTCCTGCGCGGTGCCCAGGCGCTCGATGCTCGCGGCGTCGACGGAGATGACGCAGTCAAACGGGCGCTTGATCGGCCTCGGCGACTGGATGAGTTGATCCGGATCGAGAAACCGCAGCTTGGAGGGCACGGGATCCTGATTCCAGCAGATGACCTCCTTGCCCTGTTCGAGCAGCGCCAGCGCGAGGCCAAGCGTCGAGCCGATGCAGTCACCGTCCGGCCGCATGTGGCTGCAGACGGCGATGGTGTGGCTTTTGCCGATGATCTCGAGGATCCGGTCAATCGTTTTCAAACGGGTCTTCTTCATTCTCGACGTTGGTCAAGGGCGATTTTTTGTTGAGCTCGTCCAAAATGTGGAGGACCCGATCGCCGCGGTTGTGGGCGTCGTCCATGACAAACTTCAACCTTGGCGTGTAGCGAAGCTCGACCGCTTGGCCAAGCTGGCCCTGGATTTTGCCCGCGGCCTTCCGGACGGCGCGGAACGCCTTGTGCTGGCCCTTCTCATCGCCGATGGAGGAGACAAAAACCGTGGCGGAGTGGAGATCATTCGAGACGCCGACCTCGCTGACGCTGATGAGGCCAAGCTCGACAGGGAACTCGCGCCGGAAAATCTCGTTGAGTTCCCGCTTGAGAAGCTCTCGCACACGCTTGTGGCGCAGATTGGGCATGACTGACGAGCGGTTAGATTACAATTTCTGGGCGACCTTCTCCTGCATGTAGCACTCGATGATGTCGCTCTCCTTAAAGTCGTCGAAGCCGTCTAGCCGGATGCCGCACTCCATGCCGGTGCGCACCTCGTTGACCTCGTCCTTGAAGCGCTTGAGCGTGTGCGAGATGCCCTCGTACACCAAGTCGCCCTTGCGGACGACACGCATCTTGCCGCGCACAATCTTGCCGCTGGTGACGGCGCAGCCGGCGATATTTCCGCCCTTGCTGAGGTCAAAAATCCTGCGCACTTCCGCCTGGCCGGTGACGACATCCTTCAACAACGGGTCGAGCAGGCCGGCCATGGCCTCCTTCACCTCGTCGATCAACTCGTAAATGATGGCGTAGAGCTTGATCTCGACCCCCTCGCGCTTGGCCACCTCGCCGACGCCGGTGTCGATCTTGGCGTGGAAGCCGAGGATGACCGCGTCCGAGGCGCTGGCCAGCGTGGCGTCGGACTCGCTCACGGAGCCCACACCGGAGTGGATCACCTCGGACTGCACCTTGTCCGACTCGATCTTGTTTATGGAATCGACGATGGCCTCGACCGAGCCCTGAGTGTCGGCTTTGATGATGAGCTTGAGTACCTTGTCCGAGGTCGCCTCCATGCGGGTGAACAACGTCGCAAGAGTCATCTTGCGTTTGCGTGACAAGGCTTCGTCGCGCTGCTTCGTGTCGCGATCCTCGCAGACGGAGCGGGCCTCTTTTTCGTTGGGAAGAATGTTGAACTCCGCGCCGGCATCGGGCACGCCGTTCAGGCCGAGCACCTTGACGGCAGAGGAGGGGCCAGCTTCCTTGATGCGTTTGCCCTCGTGATCCACAAGCGCGCGCACCTTTCCGAAGTGGTTGCCGCAGACCATCACGTCGCCGACCTTCAGCGTGCCCTTGCGGACGAGCAAAGTGGCCGTTGGCCCGCCGGCCTCCAAGCCGGACTCGACGACGTTGCCGACCGCCTTGCGGTTGGGGTTGGCCTTGAGCTCGAGCACCTCGGCCTGTAGCAACACCATCCCGAGCAGCTTGTCGACATTCGTGTTTTTCAGCGCGGAGACATCGACGAAAATGGTTTGCCCGCCCCACTCCTCGCAGACGAGGCCCTTTTCCTGCAGTTGCGTGCGGGCCATCATCGGGTTGGCGGACGGGTGGTCAATCTTGTTGACGGCCACGATGATCGGCACCTCGGCGGCCTGCGCGTGGGCAAGGGCTTCTATCGTCTGCGGCATGACGCCGTCGTCCGCGCCGACGACGAGGATGACGATGTCGGTGACGTTGGCGCCGCGGGCGCGCATGGCGCTGAACGCGGCGTGGCCCGGCGTGTCGAGGAAGGTGATTTGCTCGAGCTTTTTCGGATGCTCGGGGTGCGAGACGTTGATGGTGTAGGCGCCGATGTGCTGGGTGATGCCGCCGGCCTCCCCGGCGGTGATATTCGAGTGGCGGATGACGTCGAGCAGCGTGGTTTTGCCGTGATCCACGTGGCCCATGATCGTGACCACTGGGGCGCGGGGTTGCAGATCCTCATCGATGTCGTCGGCGTCGAGCACGACTTTTTTCATCGTGGAGGTCTTGACGAGGCCGGCGCCGCGCTCGCGGCGCTCGAGCCGGAATCGGAAACCGTGCTTGGCGCAGATTTCGCGGGCGACCGGCTCCTCGATGGATTGGTTGATGTTGGCGAAGACGTTGACCGCCATCAGGTCGGCGATTAACTGGAATGGCTTGCGCTTCATCTCGTCGGCGAGATCGCGGACGATGATCGGCGGCTTCATGGCGATCAGCGGGCCATTGGCCGGTGCCGTGAATTTTGGCTTGGGCGGGCCGGGCGCAGGAGCGGTTGCGGGAGCGGTTGCGGGAGCGGTTGCCGGCCGCTTGGCCTCCGGGTCCTTGGCCGGTTTCTTGTCTTTTTTCTTTTTGCGTTCGCGTACCGCCGGTCGAACCGGCATGTTGCCCAACTCGATAAAGCCCACTTTTTTACCCAGATCGGTTGACTCTTCCTCCTTCTCTGGCTCCTCGGCTTCCTCTTCCTCTTCCTCGGCGGCATCCTGCTCCGCATCGGCCTCGGTTTCGTCGGCAGTCTCCTCTTCGGGTTCCTCGGCGGGAGCGGTGATGATGACCGGCTCGACCGCAACCGGGGCGGGCTCTGGCTCGGGTTCCTGGGTGCCGGCGATTTTTCCCTCGAGGTACTCGGCGGTGATTTTGTCGAGGGTGCTCGAGGCAACCTTCGCGTTGGTGATCCCCAACTCTTTGGCCTTGGCCAGGACTTCCTTGCTGGATATCCCTACCTTTTTGGCAATCTCATAAATACGAACGGGCATAAAAAATATCTGTTTGCGGCTTGGCCAAGGGCAGCATCGCGCTTGGCCAAGCGGCGGCGGAATGTATCCGGTTACTCAGCCTCCTTGGGCTGGGCGGTTGCTTCCTCGGCGGCTTGAGGCTCCGCTGGCTCAGGAGCAGGTGTCTCTGCCTCGGGTGCTGCTTCATCCCCGGTCTCGGCATCGGCTTCGGGGGCCGCGTCGTTTATCAGCGGGTTGGTGCCCGCTCCCGCGCGGCGCACCTTCTCGGCGTGGGCGGCCGCCAGGACCGACTCGGCATGTTCGGCGAGGCCCGGTATGTCGGCGAGGTCGGATGCCTCGACGCCGTTCAGGGCATCCAACGTCAGGAGACCCGCGTGCACGAGGGCGTCGGCCTGCTCCTTCTCGATGCCGGGGATGGCGGCTAAGGCGTCAACGGCATCGGCCACTTGCTCCTCGAACCCGACCCGAACTTCCTGCTCGGGATCGATGTCGATCTGCCACCCGGTGAGTAAGCTGGTGAGGCGGGCGTTTTGGCCGCGCCGACCGATGGCCAGCGAGAGTTGATCGGGATCCACCAGGACGTGAACCCGTTTTCTGTCCTGCTGAATCTCCAGCCGCTTGAGTTGTGCCGGGGCGAGGGAGTTGGTCACGTAAGTCTCGACGTCCGTATCCCAGCGGATGATGTCAATTTTCTCGTTGTTGAGTTCCCGGACGATGTTCTTTACGCGTTGGCCGCGAAGCCCGACGCAGGCCCCGACGGGATCCACCTTCTCGTCTCGCGAGTGCACCGCGAGCTTGGTGCGAAAGCCCGGTTCCCGGGCGATGGCCTTGATCTCGATGGTGCCGTCGTTGATCTCGGAAACTTCGAGCTGAAACAGCTTGATGACAAAGTCGGAATCCCTGCGGGAGAGGATAATCTCGGAGCTGCTGTCGGATCCCTCCACGGCCTTGACCAGGCAGCGGATGCGTTCGCCCCGTTGGTATTCCTCGGTGGGCACCCGCTCGCGGTTGGGCAGCAGAGCCTCAAACTTGCCCAGGTCAACGAGGACATCCGAGCGGTCGAATCCCCGTACCTCGCCGCTGACGATGTCGCCGACGCGGTCTTTGAACTCGGTGTAGATCAACGCTTTCTCCGCTCGGCGAATGGCCTGCATCAGTGCCTGCTTGGCATTCTGCGAGGCGATCCGGCCGAAATTTTTCGGGGTGACCTCGACTTCAAGCTCCTCCTCCAATTGGGCATCCGGCTTGATACGCTGAGCGGAGCCCAGGCTGATTTCGTTTTGTTTGTCGGTGACCGTCTCCACCACGATCAACGTGGCGAAGGCGCGGATGTCGCCGTCTTTGCGGTCGATTTCGCAACGCAGTTCCCGTGCGGGGCCGACTGCGCGCTTGGCTGCGGAGACCATTGCATCCTCGACAGCACTGATAAGGATCTCGCGATCGAGCCCCTTTTCGCGCTCCCAGTATTCCATGCTGGCTATAAATTCTGCATTCATCGTATCCGTCTTTCGACAAGGCCCNAACCGTTCGCGCCGAACAAAAAAGCCGGAAGATTGCTCCCCGACTTNACTCGTCCGTAACAGAGTGTGACTCACTACGTTGACACCCGGAGGTGGCAACCGGCTTGAGGCTAGTCGTTTGGCCCAAGCAGCGTCAAGTGCAAAAGGCGTTCCGATTTGGCTGTTTTTTGTTATTTTGNCAGAAACAGGCGACTTGAGACGAATTTGGGTTTCCCGGTTGGTTGCCTGCGGGTAGCTTGTCGGCGAAGTGGCNAACGATCGACCGAAGGANGCCTGGCTGCCATTGACATTCGGGGGCGTGGCCCGGTTTGCCGTGGCCAGTCGCTGGCGGTTGCTGGNGGTGGAACTGGTCTTCGCCCTCTTGGTTGCCGCCACGGCGGTTTGGTTTGTCCAGCAAGCTTGGGTGCCGGAAATCGAAAAGGCCATCCAGCAGATGCCCGCGACTGGGGAGATTCGCAGCGGCCGCCTCGCTTGGCCAAGCGAAGCGGTGCTTCTGCAGGAGGGGCCGTTTATGCGGATCGATGTGCGCCCGCGAGGCTTCACGGAAATGGGTGTCGTGGAATCAGCCGATCTTGTGTTGGCCTTTGGCGCGAACGATTTGCAGGTAGGCAGCAGCTTGGGGCTTGGCCTGTTGACGCTGCCTTATCCGACGGGATGGATTTTGTCTTTCAGCAAAACCGAGCTTGAACCTTGGTGGGGGGCTCGCTCTCACATGGTGCTGGCTGGGTTTGGCCTGCTGGTCATTCTCGCGTTGCTCTGCGCCTGGTCCGCGCTGGGCTGGCTGTACATGGTTCCGGTCAAAATTTTCTCCGTCAACCAAGTGAGTTGGGCTGGAGCCAAAAAAATCGCCATCGCCGCACAAATGCCGAGCGCCTTGGTGATGATCGCCGCCATCGTCCTTTACGGCCTGAAGCAAATCAACCTCGTGGGGTTGCTAGCCGTGTGGGGCGTCCACTTAGTGTTGCCGTGGGTCTATTTGATGTTTTCCCCGATCCTCGCACCGAAGCCACCCAAGCCAAAAACAAAGGCGAAAAAAACAAAGGCCAAGCGCCGAACGGAAGACAATCCCTTCGACGAGTCTTCAGAAAGTTCTGGTAACCCTTTCGGCAGCGACTGAAGCGACCAAGCGCTTGCAAGCGCGGTCGAACAACACCCAAATAAGCGGGACGCGCCCTCAGTTAAGCAAGCGGGAGGTGAGACATTGTGACACACATGGCTCGGATTCAGAGTGATTTTCGGTTTGGGGTTTTTTCGTTAATATGCTCATTACAAGTTAGTTACAGTTTTTAATGGGAGCTTGGCATTCAGGTTGCTCGAGGGCGACTGTATTTGTTATGGGAAAAGTTTTAGGAATTGATTTAGGAACGACGAACTCCTGCATGTCTGTCATGGACGGCGGCGAGCCGCTCGTCCTCGAGAATTCCGAGGGCCGTCGGACGACGCCTTCGGTGGTGGCGTTCGGCAAGGACGGCGAGCGCTTGGTCGGTGATGCAGCCAAGCGTCAGGCGGTGACCAACCCCAAGAACACCGTTTTCTCCATCAAGCGTTTCATAGGCCGCAAGTTCGACGAGGTCGGCGAGGAAACCAAGCGCNTCCCCTACAAGGTTGTGAAGGCTTCCAACGGAGACGCCGCCGTCGAGGTGGAGGTCAACGGGGAAACCAAGCAGTTCAGTCCACCGGAAATCTCAGCGATGATCCTGGGCAAACTCAAGGCCGACGCCGAGGTGCGCCTGGGCGAAACGATCACCGAGGCCGTCATCACGGTGCCGGCCTATTACAACGACACCCAGCGCCAGGCCACCAAGGATGCCGGCAAGATCGCCGGTCTCGAGGTGTTGCGAATCATCAACGAGCCGACCGCCGCCTCGCTGGCTTACGGGCTCGACAAGAAGGCGGACCAAAACATCGCCGTGTTCGACCTTGGCGGCGGCACGTTTGATATTTCAGTGCTGGAGATTGGCGACGGCGTGTTCGAGGTGAAAGCCACCAATGGCCACACCCAACTCGGCGGCGACGACTGGGACAACGCGGTCATCGACTGGGTGCTCGACAGCTTCAAGGAGGAGAACGGCATGGATCTGCGGAACCAGCCCGACGCCCTGCAGCGCATCAAGGAAGAGGCCGAGAAAGCCAAGATTTCCCTGTCCAGTTCCACGAGTTACGACCTGAACCTGCCGTTCATCACTGCGGACGCCAGCGGGCCAAAGCANATCAACCTTGCGTTGTCNCGTGCCAAGCTGGAGCAGTTGTGCGAGCCGCTGTTCGANCGGATCAAAGGGCCGGTGGAGTCCTGCTTGAAGGACGCCGAGATNGCTNCATCCGACATCAAGGATCTTGTCCTGGTGGGCGGAATGACTCGCATGCCCAAGGTGGTCGAGACCGCCGAGGCCATNGTCGGCATGAAGCCCAATCAAGGCGTGAATCCTGACGAGGTGGTGGCGGTTGGCGCGGCCATCCAGGGCGGTGTCTTGAAGGGCGACGTGAAGGACGTCCTGCTGCTCGACGTCACGCCGCTCTCACTGGGCATCGAGACAATGGGCTCGGTGATGACCAAGCTCATCGAGCGCAACACCACCATCCCGACCAAGAAATCGGAAATTTTCTCCACCGCCGCCGACAGCCAGCTCGCAGTGGACATCCACGTGCTGCAGGGCGAGCGCGAGTTCTCCAACGACAACAAGAGCATCGGCAAATTCCAGTTGACCGACATTCCGCCCGCGCCGCGCGGCACCCCGCAGATCGAGGTGACGTTCGACATCGACGCCAACGGCATTCTCAACGTCAGCGCCAAGGACCTCGGCACGGGCAAGGAGCAGAAGATCACCATCACTGCCAGCAGCGGCCTCTCCGAGGAGGACATCGAGAAGATGAAGCAGGATGCCGAGGCGCATGCCGACGAAGACAAGCAACGCCGCGAAGAGGTCGACCTGCGCAACAGCGCCGACAACCTGGCCTACCAGACTGAAAAGCTGCTCAAGGACAACGGCGACAAGATTTCCGGTGATAAAAAGAGCGCGCTCGAGGCGGCGAACAAAGATCTCAAGGAGGCGTTGAAGGGCTCAGACACCAACGCGATCAAGGNCGCCACCGAGAAACTGCAGCAAGTGGTGCAGGACGCCTCCGCCGATATTTACAAGGCNGCGCAGGAAGCCCAGGCAGCCGGCGGCGCGGAGCCGGGCGGCGACGCTGCCCCGGCNGGCGATGATGAACCGGCCAAGAAAGACGAGGGGCCGATCATCGACGCTGAGGTTGTGGAGGAAAAGGCGAACTAGGATTTTAGCCGCGCTTGGCCGGGACCGGGTGGTTCCGACTTTCCGGCGCGACAAACTTTCCCGCCTCGTGCGGGAACACCAAAATAAGTTAGATAAAAAACAAACATGGCACTTAAACTAAAACCGCTCGGCGATCGCATCATTGTTGAGCCGATCGAGGACAAGGAGCAGCAATCGGATGGTGGTATTATCATCCCGGATTCTGCCAAGGAAAAACCCACCGAAGCCAAGGTACTGGCATTGGGCACGGGCAAGACCGACGACAACGGCAACAAGATTGCCTTCGAGGTCAAGAAGGGCGACAAGGTGCTGACCAGCAAGTATGGCGGCACCGAAATCAAGGTCGATGGCAAGGAACTCAAGATTTTGAATTCCGATGACATCCTCGCAATCGTTGGATAATTTTTGAAAGGAATAATTAACTATGTCAGCAAAACAACTGAAGTTTGATGAGTCCGCGCGGCAAGCCTTGTTGAAGGGTGTTTCCATCCTGAGCAAGGCCGTGACCGCGACCCTCGGCCCCAAGGGCCGCAACGTCGTTCTCGACAAGAAGTTCGGCTCCCCCACAGTCACCAAGGATGGTGTCACCGTGGCCAAGGAGATCGATCTCGAGGATCCGTACGAGAACATGGGCGCCCAGATGGTGCGCGAAGTGGCGAGCAACACCAGCGACGCCGCTGGTGACGGCACCACCACGGCGACCGTCCTGGCCGAGGCCATCTTCCGCGGCGGCCTCAAGCACGTCACCGCCGGGGCCAGCCCGATCGCCATCCAGCGTGGCATCCAAAAGGCGGTCGATGCCGCCGTCAAGGCGCTCGACAAGGCAGCCAAGAAGGTGAAGGACAAGGAGGAGATCAAGCAGGTCGCCACCGTGTCCGCCAACTGGGATGAGGAAATCGGCAACATCATCGCAGAGGCCATGGACAAGGTCGGCAAGGACGGCACCATCACCGTCGAGGAGGCCAAGTCCATCGAGACCACGCTCGACGTTGTCGAGGGCATGCAGTTCGACAAGGGCTACCTCTCGCCGTACTTCGCCACCGATACCGACTCCATGGAGTGCCGTCTTGAGGACGCCTACATTCTCATTTACGAGAAGAAGATCAGCTCCCTCAAGGACATGGTGCCGCTGCTCGAGAAAGTTGCCAAGACTGGCAAGCCGATGCTCATCATCGCCGAGGACGTCGAGGGCGAGGCCCTGGCCACGCTCGTCGTGAACCGCATCCGCGGCACGCTGAACATCGCCGCCGTCAAGGCGCCCGGCTTCGGCGACCGCCGCAAGGCTATGCTCGAGGACATCGCCATCCTAACCGGTGGCCGCTGTATCACCGAGGACCTCGGCATCAAGCTCGAGTCCGTTGAGCTGAGCGACCTTGGCCGCTCCAAGAGCATCGTGGTGGATAAGGAAAATACGACAATGGTCGAGGGAGGTGGCAAGTCCTCTGAGATTCAGGCTCGTGTGAACCAGATCCGCCGCCAGATCGAGGAGACCACCTCCGACTACGATCGCGAGAAGCTGCAGGAGCGCTTGGCCAAGCTGGCCGGCGGTGTCGCCGTCATCAACGTCGGCGCAGCCACCGAGACCGAGATGAAGGAAAAGAAAGCCCGCGTCGAGGACGCCCTGCACGCCACCCGCGCCGCAGTGGAGAAGGCATCGTCCCCGGGGGTGGTGTCGCCCTGTTGCGCACCCGCCCGGCCATCAGCAAGCTGGAACTCGAAGGCGACCAGCAGATCGGTGTCTCCATCATCCGCTCCGCCGTC
>JGI26060J43896_10000328_pt1 | contig 17093 bp, 17 predicted proteins | sample MarorgKNORR_S2LV_6_FD_43896 | JGI IMG/M metagenome (IMG submission 43896) | reverse complement strand
AGGAACTGTAAGCCTGACTGAGGTGAGAGAACAATATAATGGCCCTCAATGCTATCAGTTTTACTTTCATAAAGATCGAGGTCTCAATCAAGTAATGTTAGAGAATGCTAAAGCCGCAGGGGTCGATGTGATGATGCTTACTGTAGACACAATCACTGGTGGGAACAGAGAAAGGGATCTTAGAACAGGGTTCTCCATTCCTTTTAAACTAAGTCTGAATGGAATTTTTCAATTTGGCATTAAGCCTATGTGGGCACTAAATTATTTAACCCACAAAAAGTTTTCTTTACCTCAGCTGGATGATTTTGTAGATATGTCGGATGGAGCTATATCAATAGGTAAATATTTTACTGATATGCTTGACCCTTGTATGAATTGGGATGATGTAGCAAAAATGGTTGATTTCTGGGATGGCCAATTCTGTTTAAAAGGTATTATGAGCGTTGAAGACGCAAAAAAAGCCGTAGAAATTGGATGCACGGGAATAGTCATTTCAAACCATGGAGGCAGGCAACTTGATGGCAGTAGGTCTTCATTTGATCAGTTATCAGAAATCGTTGATGCTGTAGGAGATCAAATCGATGTGATAATGGATAGCGGAATTCAACGCGGCAGTCATGTACTAAAAGCCCTTTCTCTTGGTGCTAAAGCTGTAGGAGGCGGAAGGTTTTATCTTTATGCACTTGCTGCAGCTGGACAGCCGGGTGTGGAAAGAGCATTGGAATTAATGCGACTTGAGATTGAAAGAGATATGAGATTAATGGGAGCGAGTTCTATTTCTGATCTGTCTAGAGATAATCTTCGTTTCAGATAAACCTTTTTAATTTTTACGGTGACNTCTCACATTACAATTTTCGCTGAAGCAGGTCTTTATGGAAAGTAAAAAAGAACTCTTAGATTTTAATTTTGATAATAGTTTTTCACATAACTTAGAAGATTTTTTTGTGTCTTGCAGTTCAGAGCCCTCAAGTTCACCTCAACTCCTCCAATTTAATAGGAAATTAGCTAAAGAATTAGGGCTAAACCCTGATTTATTAGACTCAGAAAAAGGTTTAGATATTTTTTCAGGAAATGATTTACCTGCAGGTTCGGATCCTTTGGCGCAAGCTTATTCTGGCCATCAATTTGGAGGATTCTCGCCATTATTAGGTGATGGACGTGCTCTTCTTTTAGGTGAGGTAATAGATTCTAATAATCAACGTCGTGACATCCAATTAAAGGGCTCAGGACGAACTCCTTTTTCGAGAGGTGGAGATGGAAAATCAGCTTTAGGACCTGTGTTGAGAGAGTACCTGATTTCTGAGCACATGCATGTCCTTGGAATACCAACAACACGAGCTCTTGCTGCTGTTGCTACGGGTGATCAAGTTAATCGAGACACTCTTTTACCTGGTGGAATCCTTACTAGAGTTGCTGCAAGCCATATTCGCGTAGGAACCTTTCAATTTGGGACAGCACTTGGGGAAATAGAAAAGATTAAAAAAATTACTGATTATTCAATTTCTCGTCATTATCCAGAAGCAACTAACTCTGATAATCCCTATTTAACTTTCTTTGAATGTGTTTCAAATGCACAAGCTTTATTAGTAGCAAGATGGATGAGTGTGGGTTTTATACATGGAGTGATGAATACGGACAACATGACCATAACAGGAGAAACTATTGATTATGGTCCTTGTGCGTTTATGGATAGTTATTTTCCAGGAACCGTATTCAGTTCTATTGATACTCAAGGGCGTTATGCCTACTCAAATCAGCCCTCTGTATTGTCGTGGAATTTAACCAGATTGGCGGAGACTCTTGTGCCTCTGGTTGATGATAATCAAGAGCAGGCAGTAGCATTATTAACGACTGCCATAAACAATATTCATCCTCTTTATCAAGGCCATTGGTTAGCTCAAATGCGTCCTAAAATTGGCTTAACAACAGAAGATATACTAGATGAAGAGTTAATTAATGATTTGCTATCAATTATGGAAGAGGGACAAGCTGATTTTACTTTAGTATTTCGAAGGCTTTCAGAAGTGTTGAAAGGAAATGCCGATCCAATCAAAGAGCTCTTCAAAGACCCTCAGTCTTGCGATGCTTGGCTGGTGCGTTGGCAAGAGCGTCTAGCCAGGGAAGGCAATACCAAGGATTTAACTATCAAGATGATGAATAAAGTGAATCCTATATATATTGCTAGGAACCATAAAGTAGAGGAGGTCCTTTCCGCAGCAGTTAACCAAAACGATGTAAAACCTTTTTTAGATTTTCTCTTGGTTTTAGAGAGGCCATTCGATGAGGTCAAAGGGAATGAAGCTTACGCTTCCCCCGGGCCCGTTTCTGACATTCCTTATAAAACCTTTTGTGGTACTTAGTGGTAATCAAGAATGAATATAAAAGTAAATAGAATTAAAGGTGCCGATGGACCTTTTGAGATTGTTTGGGATAAATTAGGGATCCCGCATGTTTATGCAACCAGTGTGGCTGACTCATACAGAGGCATGGGTTACGCCGCTGGTTACGAAAGGTTATGGCAGACGCACTTGAGCTGTGCTTATGCAAATGGAGAGGCCGCGGCTTTATTGGGAGAGCGNTTTGTTCAGCAAGATGCTTTTCAAAGAGGCTTTAATGTTCACGGTGCCCAGACCGGTCTTAGTGAAAGTAAAGGAGATTGGATAGCTGATGCTTATTTAGAAGGGTTAAACGCTTACGTATTGTCCCTTGATGAAATACCTCCTGAGTTTCTGCATGCAGGAGCAGAACCTCGCTTGTTCACACGCATTGACATAGCAGCAAGATACAGGTTCACCTCCTGGTTTCAACACAAAAGTTGGACAGAAAAAATGGTGTTAGGTAGATTAATGGCAACTCATGGTATCGATTATTTTTCTAATCACGTACTGCATCTTTCCGATGAAGATAAAGGTTTGATTGATGATCTCAATGTGCCCTTAAGAAACCTAGACCCGCATATAATTAAACTGGCTTATCCGGAAGTTGCTGTCCCAACTTTCTCCGGAAGTAATAATTGGGCAATTACAGGAGAGTTATCTGCTTCAGGAAAACCCATTTTAGCCACAGATCCTCATCAACCTCATTCTTTACCAAATACTTTTTTTTACATCCATCTTAATGCTGGGTCGTGGGATGCTTTTGGTGCCGCTTTCCCAGGAGTTCCTTATTTTATGATGGGGTACACCCCTGATGTAGCTTGGGGATTAACGACGGGATTTATTGATTGCTATGATTTATTCGTTGAAGAAGTAAATGACGATCAGTATCGATCCGCATCAGGCTGGAAACCGGTGGAGATCCAAGAAGAGATTATTGAAATAAAAGATCAACCCAGTAGATCTATAAACATTAAAAAGACTCATCACGGAGTGCTCCTGGAACCATTCATGAATGAATTAGGTATCTCTGATTCAAAAAATGATAAATACCAAACAAGTCTTTACTGGTCTTTGCAAAATGTACCTACATCAGCAGGAGCACTGGCTCTTTTAGCAACAGCCAGATCAGCAAAAGAGTTTGGCGAAGTTTTGTTTGAGAATGACGTATGTCCTTTGGTCAATAATATTATATGTGTAGATAAGAACAGCCAGATCGAAAGATACATAGCAACCACCACTCCGGTTAGAAAAGGAGTCACTGGGTCGGTTCCTCTAGCCGGTTGGATAGATGAATACGATTTTAGTCTTTCCACAAAAGATCAATTATTGGTAGAAAAAAATCCTAAAAGTGGTTTTTCTTTAACTGCAAATAACGACACAATGGGAGAAGAAGGTGATTTTTATATTCATAATTTCCCTACACACAGCGCGAGAGCGGATCGCATTAGTGAATTATTAAACCAAAAGAAAAAATTCTCAGTTGAAGATTTTTGTGAAATGCAATTGGATTTACATGACTTACGTAGCATTGAGGTTTTACCAGACTTAATCAAAGTACTAAAAGAAAGTGATGACAAAGAAATTAAAGCAGCAGCAAAAATCCTAGGAGAATGGGATAGCAATGCCAGTGTGGATTCTATAGGAGCCTGTTTGTACTACCCTTTCTTGGATAGATTTTGGCAACGAAAATATATGCACACAGTCCTCCAAGATGATTTGATTAATTTATTACCAATGGCTGCACCAGGATTGAATCGTTTTGATATCGGTTCTTTTTTAACAGAAGGGGAGCCTTGGATAAAGCATGAAGAATTATTAAAAACCTCTGTNCAAGAAGAAATGAAAAAGGTCATTAACAGAGTTAAGNAGGAGCTTGGAAATGACCATTTAAAATGGCGATGGGGAGATTTACATCAGATTGCCTTTAAACATAGGCTTAATAAACACAAACCATGGGAAAATTTAAAATTAGGACCCGATCAAATAGGAGGCAGTCCAACTACTCTGGCAATGGCAATGCACGCTGGAAAGGGACCAGGAAAAGCAGCTAAGGGTGAAATTCCATGCAGGGTTTTTCACGGTCCAGCGTATCGACTGGTTGTTGATCTGGCGGATCCATATCATTCAAAGTTTGTTATTGCTGGAGGTAATGGCGGAAGACCAGATAGTAATTTTTCAATGAATCAATACCAGTCCTGGCTAGAAGGAAGTTATTACACCCTGAACTTAAAGCGAGAAGAATTGGATGAATATTCAACTTGGGAATTTTTATAAACTACCTTAAAAAAACCTTATTGAATTAATCTTTAAAAACATAGTGATAAGTTTCAAGATGCTAGTTAGTATTCCTATAGGAAATTTATAAAAAAAGGATATTAATATGATGACTCTGTTTTATGCCGCTGCACTATGTATATTGGGTTTAGTTATTGCTTTTCAAACTGGAAGAACAAGATTTTCTTCAGAAACAAACCTGGGAACGGGCGATAGTTTTGAAATGCTTCAAATAACCAGAGCTCATGGAAATCTAATTGAATATGCACTTTTCTTTCTTATCCTATCGTTCTTGCTTGAAACGGTTGGTCAAATACCCAATTTAGCAACAGGACTCTTAGGAGATTTTTTCATAGCTTCGAGAATTGCGCATGCTTATGGCATAACAAGACCGGAAGGAAAAAGTAATTTCAGAGCTGCAGGAACTTTCATAACAATGGCTGTTTTATTAATTCAATCAATTTGGGCTCTAAAAATTTCCATTTCTTGGATGATGGTTAACAGCTGGGGTTTTTAGTTAAAGATAATTAATTGCAGTGTTCTATCAAGCCTGAAGATAATGAGAATTGAGGCAGACGGCGCTTCCCTTGAAGTCAATTTAACGGGCGATTCAAATAAACCTGCCATTTTGCTGTGGCATGGAGCGGGTTGNACATTAAGAATGTGGGATCATGTCACCGAGAAACTAAAAGATAATTTCTTTATCATCAGTTTTGATATTAGAGGAGTTGGCTTGAGTTCTGCGGATGGTTCTCAATCTCAATATACTTTTGAGAAATACTCTGAAGACGCTAATTGTATTTTAGATCACCTGGGACTCGATAAAGTTCATATCTGGAGCATGGCTTGGGGTACCAGAGCCGCTATCGCTTATTGTGCTCTGCATCCCCAGAAAGTTATTTCTGCTGTATTTAGTGATGCCAGTATCGGCAAGGCTGATGTGGAAGCGCAAAAACTTGGTGCTAAGAAAGCTTTTTTAAAACAAAGTGAATTAGGTTTAAAGCCATTCATAAAACCTACAGGTTGGAACACTCACTTNAATCAAGAAACCGTTTCCTTGGCTTTAGCTGCGGCAGGAAAATTTAACTTAAAACAGGCTATGCAAAGATTAAATATGCCTATTTTAGTTATGACCGGTGATCATGACCCGAATTTAGATTCCAGTAAAGAAATAATAGGGCAACTGAAGAACGCACAATTGGTTGTATTAAAAAATGTTGGTCACGGCTCCGTTTTACAACGTCCTGATTTGACTTCAAAGAATGTTATAGAATTTCATCAATCCTTAAGAACTCAGAACAAATAGATTAAAGATGCTTAAAAAAAAGACAATAGTTATAACGGGTGCTGCTAGTGGCATAGGAAGAGCTTGGGCAAAGGCCTTTCATGAGGAAGGTGCCAACGTTATAGCTTGTGATATTAACCAAATAGATTTGTCTTCTCTTGAAGAGCTCGGAATTTCTACTTTAGTTACGGACGTTTCAAAGGATGATGAAGTAAAAAACCTAATCGATTTTTCAATGGAGAAAACCGGACGTTTGGACGTTTTATTTAATAATGCAGGAATGGGTTACGGTTATAAATTAGAAGCATCTCCAGCCGGCGCTTTTGAGCATCATGTCGCTGTCCATCTTTTTGGTTGTGTGTATGGAATGAAAAATGCGATCCCCATAATGAGAGAGCAAGGATTTGGAAGAATTGTAAATACTATTTCAAGGAACGCTGAGGCAAATACTCCCGGCACTTCTGCTTACTCAGCAGCAAAAGCTGCAATATGGTCTGCTTCTAGAGTTGCTGCTCATGAAGTTTCAGATACCGATATATTAATTAATATGATAATTCCAGGACCAACGAATACCGGTATTTGGGGAAAGGATATGAAGCATCTTCAATCTCCAGAAGTAACTTACCCTACCGCAAGAATGCTAGCCACTTTGGATGCGGGAGGACCAACAGCCAAAGTCTTTTGGGATGAAAAAGAGTATCCCATGTTCAACNCAGAAAANGAGATTCTCAAAAAATAATTAAATCGCTCTTATTTAGTGTCTGAAAGATCAGATTCATAGGTTTCAGTAAGCATAAATACAGATAAAAGAGCTAAGACAGAAGCAAAAGCTATATAAACGGATACCCAAAATATATCGTATTCAGTCCAGAGNGTTACGGCTATAACCGGGGCAAAAGCACCTCCGATTATAGCGCCTAATTGGTATCCAAGAGAAGCNCCTGAATACCTGACTTCTGTGCTAAATAACTCAGTAAAGAAGGCGGCTTGCGGTCCATACATCATTCCTACAAAGATAAATCCAATTGTAATCGCCATTAAGATTAACCAAAAATTTCCAGTGTCTACCAGCGGAAAGAGTGCAAAAGCCCAAAGGCCGGTAAGAGCGGCACCAAGCATAAATATACCCCTTCTTCCATGACGATCAGAATAGGATGAAAAAACGAATTGCGTTGGCACTTGGAGTGCAGACGCCACCAAGACTGCCAAGAGCATGTCATCTCGTGACATGTTGGCGCTCGTCACGCCATAAGTTAGTAAGAAAGCAATTAAAATATAATAAGTTACTTGAACCGACAGGAAGGCTCCAGCGGCAAGAATTATGCGNTTAGGGTATTTTCTGATTGCTTCTAAAACAGGCGAGGCCTTTATTAATTGCGCCGGAGCTTTATCTTCTTCTAGTCTTTTTTCCTTTAAGGCTTGGAGTTCTCTGAAAGACTGCGTGTCTTCCAAATTTAATTGGATGTACATGCTTATACCAATAAGAATTACACTCGCGATGAAAGGAATTCTCCAGCCCCACGTAAGAAAGAACTCTTCTGAAACTAAGGAGCTGGTAATTATTAAAGCTAGATTGGCTAAAATAACTCCAATAGGCGCTCCTGCTTGTGCAAAAGCTCCGTAATATCCGCGCTTATCAGCAGGTGCGCTTTCGGTTACCAACAGCATCGCTCCACCCCATTGACCACCAATGGCTATTCCTTGAGCAAAACGCAACAGTGTCAATATTATAGGCGCCGCAATTCCAATCATTGCGTAAGTTGGCAAAAGACCAATCAAAGTTGAAGATATGCCCATCAACAGCAAGGCAATTATCAATGTTTTTTTTCTGCCAATACGATCACCGTAATGTCCAAAGATGATTCCCCCAACAGGTCTTGCAATGAACCCAGCAGCAAAAGTACCAAAAGATAGAATTAAAGCCATCGTTGGAGTGGCTTCAGGGAAGAAGGCTTTAGGAAAAATTAAAGCCGCCGCCGCACCGTAAAGAAAGAAGTCNTACCATTCAATGCTTGTTCCAGCTAAAGCAGTTAAGGCAACTTTTCTTATATTTGTGTCTGTTTTCTTTTGATCAGGTGTGTTGTTCATGGCTGTTCCCTAAATATGCACTTTTACTTAATTAAATAAATAAATGATCTTACTTGATTGGATCATAAAAATCCTAATAGGCAAGTTAAGTAATTTAATTTTATGGGTGTAAAATATATTCCTCATGGATACATTAGATAATAGAGAATCAATTTCTTGGACTTGCAGGCCAACGTGGAAAACGGCCTCTAAGAACACATTGTGGTGTTTGCTGGGTTGTTCAATAGGGGATTTTGGAACTATCTTCCTTTTTCAGTTGGCCGCGGAACCTTACCCNGTTATATGGGTAATGAGTCTTGCCATTATTAATGGCTTGATAACTTCCATCATGCTTGAGACTTTTATATTGTCGCGTCAAATGGATTTTAACAATGCACTCCAAACAGCAACCGGGATGTCTTTGGTCTCTATGATTTCAATGGAACTTGCCATGAATACAGTTGATGTGATTCTTGCAGGAGGGGTGTTGGTTTGGTGGGTTATTCCAATAATGCTATTTGCAGGCTTCATTACACCTTTGCCGTACAACTATTATCGTTTAAAAAAATACGGTAAATCTTGCCATTAAGTAAGTATCAATGATGATTAAAGAAGTATCACAGAAGCAAGTACCACGTTATCTGCGAGCAAGGAGATCAAAACTTTCTCGCTACCTTGCAAAGACTACCCTTAGAATTTTTGGTTGGGAAGTTTCTGGAAACATTCCGGATGAAGAAAGAATAGTGGTGGTTGCAGCTCCACACACCTCCAACTGGGACTTCATACTGGGCATGCTGACCATTTTAGCTTTGAATGTAAATTTAAAATGGATAGGTAAGAGTTCTATTTTTAAACCGGGTTTTAAATGGTTTTTTAAATGGCTCGGAGGTATTCCAGTAGACAGAAATAATCCTTCTTCTTTGATAGAAGACGTTAAGGATATTGTGGCTAAAGAAAAAGGTTTAATTATTGGAATGGCGCCAGAAGGGTCAAGAAAAAAGGTTATGAGATGGAAAACAGGTTTTTTAAGAATAGCTGAATTAACCCAGGCAAAGATCCTATTTTTTGCCATAGATGCTCCAAGTAAATGCATTTTTATAGGCGATATTTTTAAACCAACGGGCAACGTTGAAGAAGATCTAAAATTTGTTAAAAATTATTACTCAACGTTTAATGGTATAAATCCTGATCAGTTCTAAAAATTTAATTATTTTTTAAGTCCCGAAAGACTTTTAAGAGTGTTCTTGCAATCATTTTTTAACTGTTCAAGTAGTTAGAATCTGTGGTTAAATCACTAAAATTAAATTTTATAGATCATGGATAAACTTGAAGGAAAGGTAGCAATAATCACAGGCGGTGCTAGAGGAATTGGTAAAGCAGCTGCTAAGCAATTCTTAGCAGAAGGCGCTGAAGTTTTGTTAATGGATCTAGAAGAAGAATCCTTAAAGAAAACTTGTGAGGAAATAGCTTCTAATAAGTTGAGTTACTTTGTTGGAGATGTAACAAAGTCTAAAGATAACCATGATGTGGTTGCTACAGCCAAGCAAAGGTATGGAGGTCTTGATATTTTTTTAGCAAACGCTGGAGTCGCAGGAGATATCGCTGCAATAGAAGAATACGATGAAGATCAATTTGATCATGTTATGGCAGTAAATGCTAAAGGCCCTTTTCTGGGGCTACAATCTGCAATACCCGCAATGCAACTGAGAGGGGGAGGTAGCTTTATTATCACTTCGAGTACGGCAGGTGTTATGGGAACACCTTCTATTGCTCCTTACGGAATGAGCAAGCACGCAGTTATAGGCTTAATGAAATCGGCTGCTAAAGAATGCGCTCCAATGAATATAAGAGTAAATACTGTCAATCCGGCTCCGGTAGAGACGGACATGATGCGCTTACTTGAAGACGGTCTTACTACGGAAGATAAAAAAGATATAAAAGGTGACATAGAATCCAATATACCTTTAGGGCGTTATGCTCAACCTGAAGAAATAGCGAAGTTGATGCTTTTCTTGGCCAGCGAAGACAGCAGTTTTATTACTGGCTCAGTTTATATGGCCGACGGNGGCAGCAGCTCTTAAGATACTGAATAAAAGTATTAGACTTTAAACTTACAGACCTTAGAATCAATATTCCAATTATAGGAGGATAATATGTTGAAACTTCACTTTGCACCAAACTCAAGAGCTGGAAGGGTTTTATGGCTTTTAGAAGAGCTGGGTTTACCTTATGAACTTAATAATATGGCTTTTCATCCTAAAGATCTAAAATCTGATGAGCACAGGGCCAGACACCCACTAGGAAGAGTTCCTGTTTTAGAAGATGATGGAGTTCAAATATGGGAATCAGGAGCCATTATCGATTACATTCTTGAAAGACATAAAAATGGAGGCTTAAAGCCTAATTCAGATTCAGATAATTTTGCTAAATATCTTCAATGGTTTCATTATTGTGAAGGCATGGTCATGCCTTCTATGAATACCATTGTTGTTCATACAATAATCCTGCCTGAAGAGAGAAGGGATGAGACAGTTCTTGGACAGGCACAAAGATTGCTCACCAGAGCTCTTGAGCCAGTTAATGAAGCACTTGAAGGTAAAGATTATTTGATAGGAGATTTTTCGGGAGCTGATTTTATGCTTGGCCATTCTTGTTTTATGAGCAACAACCTCGGTTGTGTGTCTGATGAGATGATAAACATAAAAGCTTACGTTCAAAGGATTTCGGAGAGACCTGCATTTATAAAAGCCATACAAACAAAATAAAATAAAACGTGGGCTCGGTCTTAAAGATTTTTTCCTATTTACCAAATCCAAGAGTATGGAAGTCACTTATAGCAGCTAATATCGGCGGTGTTGAAGTAGAGATTGTTGGAGANAAGCCAGGGAATCTTAACTCTTGGTTATGGGACTTTGATGCAAGGGAGCTTTTAGAAGAAGAGAAAACTNAGAACAGTCCTCATTTACGCAAAGGAAAGAGGGGTTTTGCNGGGGCTTTATACAAAACGGATGACTTTTTGAAATCTCATCCTTTTGGAACTGTTCCTGCGGCTTTTAGCCCGGATGGTAAGANTGGTNTTTTTGAATCCAATAGCATTCTCAGNTCTATCGCTAGATCCAGCAAGCATGAAACTTTATACGGAAGAAACGATTTTGAAGCCTCNAGAATAGATAGTTATTTAGACGCTAACCTTGTGTTTGCTAGAGAAGCTCAGGTTTATTTATTAGAGATAGAGCATTTAACAAAAGAGGGACACAGCCGAATGACTTCAACCTATGAGTTTTATCTNTCAGGTATAGAGACATCATTATCCAGAAATAAATTTATAGTGAGTGACTGCCTAACCATTGCCGATATTTCNTATGTATGCGATTTTGCTCAATTCCTTAGAGAAGGTCATTATTTGGAGACAATCACCCAAAAAGGTTTTGATCTTGTAAGTGATAATTTATCTCAAGATTATCCTTTAGCCTTAAAACATCTTTTAAATCTGTCAGAACTTGAAGAATTTTCAAAAGTGATGGGTTCGTATTTAAACTGGTATAAACGGAATTAATAATGAACCAATTCAAAATAAAAAATACAGAACAGATAGAAATTTTTAGCGAAGAGATAGATCAAAAATTCATAATTAATGTTGGACTTCCTCCAAATTACTCCCAAGAGAATACTAAGTATCCAGTGGTTTACGTAACGGATGCGGGTTCAAATTTTAGTGGCCTTATGAGTTCTTTGCCTTTGATGCAGCTAGTGAATGACCTCCCGCATTTTATTTTGATTGGTATTGATTATAAAAGTAAAAAATCAAATGATTCCATGAGCCTCAGAAATAGAGATTTAACTCCTACCAATGATTCAATCTGGATGTCTGGCCAAAAAGAAATGTACAAAATATTCGGGGATCTGCCTGAAGCAGAACCTGGAGGAGCAAAAGAATTTCTAGAATTTATTGATCATAAAGTTAAACCGCTTATAAATGATAAATATCATGTAAACAGTTCAGATCAAACTTACTGTGGTTTTTCTTTGGGAGGTCTGTTCGGCCTTTTTACTTTGTTTACTTCTCCAAAGTCTTTCAATAGATACGTCATTGGAAGTCCATCCATTTGGTGGGATAATAAGCACATTCTTCAAATTGAAGAAGAGTATTCTAAAAACAATAAAGAGTTACCCGCTAAAATATTTATGTCCGCAGGAGATTTAGAAGAAGAGGGAGATTCAGACGCTTTTAGAATGGTTACAAATGTAAAATCTTTATCCAAGACCTTAAAGAAAAGAAATTACGAAGGATTGACTATGAAAACCGTTATATTGGAAGACGAGACACATTGTTCGGCTGTTGCCGCTACTCTAAATCGGGGTCTTAGAAGTGTCTTTTCATAACAATTTTAGAAACCTTAATTACATACAATTTAAAAAATAGATCATGGATTATGTAGCATTAGCTGTTCCTTTTTTCTTACTCGCACTGTTTGTAGAATTGATTTATGGATGGGTTGTTAAAAATAATACGTATCGAATCAATGACACCATAAGTAGCCTTTTTATGGGCTCTCTCAGGGGCACCAGTAAAGTGCTTGGCATTGGTTTTGCCTGGGCCGTTTGGTCTTTTGTTGAAACACACTTTGCTTTATGGAGCATGGACACCAGCTCAGTCTTCACTTGGGTTTTTTCTTTCGTAATATACGATTTATTCTATTACCTCTTTCATCGCTATAGCCATGAAAGGCAGATATTCTGGGCTTCTCATGTTGCACATCACCACAGTGAGGAATACAACCTCTCAACGGCCCTTAGGCAAACAGGTACAGGATTTTTTATTAAATGGGTTTTCTACATACCTCTTTTTGCTATAGGAATGCCTTCTGAAGTTTTTCTTTCTGTAGCTTCAATTAATCTAATCTACCAATTTTGGGTCCACACTCAGCACATCCCAAAATTAGGATGGTATGAACTGTTCTTTGTTACTCCTTCAAATCACAGGGTTCACCATTCACAGAATGACCTTTACATTGATAGGAATTACGGTGGAGTTTTCATTATCTGGGATAGAATTTTTGGAACTTTTCAGGAAGAGCAAGATTCTGAGCCTTGCGTTTATGGAATAAGGAGTTCAATCAACACCTTCAATCCTATTAAAGCAAATCTTCATATCTACTCTAAAATACTAGGAGAAATTAAGAACGCAAAGTCTTGGAAAGATAAGCTCTATTCTCCCTTTGCAAGAACAGGCTGGGAACCCGGGCTTCCGTTTGGCTCTACTAAAACAGGATCCTTCGATACCCAGGCCTTCTCCAAGCATGACCCGGAAATCAGCATATCCACAAAGTTCTATGCTTTTATTCAGTTTTCAATGGTAACTGTTTTCGCTTTATTTTTTTTGGATGGCGGAGACCTAACTTATGAACAATCCGTAGCAGCTCTGGTGTTGGTGATATTTACAATGTTCTGCATCACGCAATGGCTTGATGGTTTTAGAATCCTAATATTGGAAGCTTCTAGATTGTTACTTGTATTGTCTGCAGGGTTTCTCTTACTTCAGCAAGGCGAAGAATTCCTTTCGAACCTTTTGTTTGGATACGCGTTTCTGAATCTTTTGGTTTTGCCTTTTCTACCAAGAAGTGAGAAGGATGGCCCGAAATCATCAGAGTTTGATGGAATAATTCAAGAGGCATCCATCAAAAACAAAGGATAGCCAGGATGTCTGGAGAGAAAGATCTTCTTAAGTTATTGGAAAACCTTTCTCCGTCCATGTCAGAAGATGAATATATTTTTTGTACCTTTCAAGACTCAACCTGTGATAATTTTACTGATCTAGAGCCTTTTGCTTCCGTAAAAGAAAAAGAAGGTNTGTCCTTGGTGCTTGAAAGGAAGATGGCCGAAAGGGCAGNCATTAAATTCGAATCCATTTTTAGATGCATATCTTTGGGANTCCATTCTGATTTAACTTCAATCGGTCTGACTGCTAAGATATCATCTGCTCTTAGCGAGAATGNTATCAGCTCAAATATAATAGCAGGCTATTTTCATGACCATGTACTNGTGCCTTCATACCAAGCAGAAAGTGCCTTAGAGGTTCTGAACAAGCTCATTAAATAGAGTGATTAATTAATACGATGTTTACTATAAAAAAATTCCATAAATATCTGAGCTTATTCATTTCTATACAGCTTCTGCTCTGGACAATTTCAGGAATATTCTTTTCTTTCAATAATATTGAACTGGTTAGAGGAGAGCACCTAAAAAAACCAGAATTTCAAGAACCCTTTTCCGTTTATGAGGCTAAATTTGTATCTGATTCTGCAGCCATCACTTATCACAAGAGATTAAGTGATCTGGTAGTTGAAGTAAGAGACTCCAGTGGGATTAAGTATTTTGACCAGACCGGCAACCTTGTTAATAAATTATCCTTAGATGACGCCAAGAATATTATTACTCAAAGGACTTATTTATCACCCACTGCGATAATAGAGATTACAGAACCACAAGAAGGTTCAGAATTTAGAGGCAGAAGTCTTCCCTTATACAAGGTAGAAAGTCTTAGCGAAGAAGGTAAGGTAATAAATATTTATCTAAACCCTTATTCTGGAAAGGTAGAGGCGTTAAGATCCAATCAATGGAGGGCATGGGATTTTTTCTGGGGCCTCCACATTATGGATTGGGATCAACGNGAAGATTTTAGTAATACTCTTNTAAGNATTTTTTCTATTCTTGCANTGTTTAGTGCTCTATCTGGAATAGTTTTATTTTTTAAGATGCGCTACAGGTCTTCTAAAAAAACTGACTCTTCAGTTTAAACAATCTAGAATTACTAAATAAAAAGGGAGTTATTAATTTTGAATTCATGGTCTGCTATAGCACTTAACACCGCTCCTGATTCTTCAAATAGAATTCATGGAGATGAAATAGCAAAACAGTACGGTTTTGAAGGCGGACTCGTTCCGGGTGTTACTGTTGCTGCCTACTTAGTGCATCCTGCGGTAGAAAAATGGGGTCTAGATTGGCTTAATTTTGGTTTTGCTAATTGTCGTGTTACCTCGCCTTTATACGATAAAGAAAGTTTTAAGGTTGATATGAATTTGATTGATGAAGCTAGTTGTTCGACCACTTTAATTAAATCAAATAAATTGGTAAGCGCAAATGCTGAAATCTCTTTAACTCAAGAGCTTCCAGTTCCCCCCACCAGACGTAATGATCCTATAGTAGACGATGATTATAAGGCACCCAAAGCCAGCTTTGACTTGTGGAAAGAACTTCAGCAAGAGGGCTGCCAGGCATTTCGTTTTTTTTGGGGTGCAGAGAATCCCTTAACTTACCTTAGTGAAAATAAGGACCTGCCTGTGCTTCTCCAACCCAATGAGGGTGGATTTTCTAATTTTTCTTTTTTATTAGGATGTTCAAATTGGTCACTGGCAGGGAATGCTTACATGAACCCATGGGTTCATCTCCAAACAATTTCTCAGAATTACAGATCCGTTCCGAAGGGAACTAGTATTATTTCTGAGATGGAGGTTAAAGATTTCTATGAAAAGAAAGGCCATGAATTTGTAGATGTAAATGTTAATTTATTTGATGAAAAAGATGATAGCTGCATTATGACTATCAATCTAATAGCTATATTCAAGCTTAGAGGGTCATAAGTGTTTAAGAACTTGAAAATCTCTTCAAAGAAAAATTTAGTTAATCCCATCTCCTTATTAATCCTAATGTCTATAGCAATGCCTATAGCTTTTAACGCATGGGCAGCATTATTGAATAATTTTGTTGTAGAAAAGGCAGCATTTACCGGTATAGAAATAGGGATTCTACAAAGCTTAAGAGAAGTTCCTGGATTTTTAGCTTTCACCATGGTCTTTGTTCTCCTTGTTATAAAAGAACAGATTTTTGCTGTATTTGCACTGGCTTTATTAGGACTGGGTGTGGCTATAACTGGTTTTTTCCCAACTGTTTTTGGCTTATATTTCACCACAGTATTGATGAGTATAGGGTTTCATTATTTTGAAGCTGTTAAGCAATCTTTGAGCTTGCAATGGTTATCTAAGGAAGAGGCCCCTCAAGTATTAGGTCGTCTAATAGCCGTTGGATCCTTAACATCTTTGATCGTTTATGCATCTTTATGGGCATTGTTAGAAATATTTCAGGCTTCTTATTTAGTAAATTTTTTTATAGCAGGCGGCCTTTGCATGATTCTGGCTTTGGTCATGTATTTCATGTTCCCTATTTTCCCTGCGAAAACTATACAGAATAAGAATCTTATTCTCCGCAAACGTTATTGGTTGTATTACTTATTAACATTTTTATCAGGGGCAAGAAGACAAATCTTCATGGTTTTTGCGGCTTTCTTAATGGTAGAAAAATTCGGTTACAGCGCTTCGCAGGTCACTTTATTGTTTTTAATTAACTATGCATTTAATTGGTTATTTGCTGAAAAAATAGGCCAATTGATAGGCAAATTTGGAGAACGTAAAGCACTGACTCTTGAGTATCTGGGACTAATATTTGTTTTTATTGCTTATGGCATTGTTGATAACCCTACTTTAGCTGCAGGACTTTACATTCTAGATCATATGTTTTTTGCCATGGCCATTGCAATAAGCACTTATTTCCAAAAAATAGCTGACCCTAAAGACATGGCCAGCAGTGCCGGTGTTTCTTTTACTATTAATCACATTGCTGCAGTTGTAATTCCAGCTGCACTAGGAATGGTCTGGATATGGTCTCATTCATTAGTATTTTACATAGGAGCTTGTTTCGCACTTGCTTCTCTTATTGCGGCACAGTACATACCTAAGACTCCTTCGCCCGGAAATGAAACAAGCTTTACAGGGAGATTTACCCAAATTCTAGAAAAATAAAATAGGAGAAAAAAATGAATAATGATAATAAATTTGATGTAGTAATTTATGGAGCTACAGGATTTACAGGGAAGTTGGTCGCAGAGTATATGGTTAGTCAATATGGACATAATCAAGATATAACTTGGGCTATGGCGGGAAGAAATATCAATAAACTTGAGAAGGTAAGGGATGAGATAGGAGCGCATGAAGAAACACCCTTATTAATAGTAGATAGTGAAGACAAAGAGAGCC
>JGI26060J43896_10000326_pt1 | contig 17134 bp, 15 predicted proteins | sample MarorgKNORR_S2LV_6_FD_43896 | JGI IMG/M metagenome (IMG submission 43896) | reverse complement strand
GTGAATTATGTGATATGGTGGCTTTAGCCGAATATGACGAATGTATATTTACAGAAAAAAAATAATACCAATCAAGGTTTACCAATGCATATTGATCTTAAGTTCCCTATTACATGGATACCAATTACAGGCTTCAAAACAAAATGTTTAAGCGTATCACATTGCCCTGGTAAGTACCCAATCAAGGCAGAAAAAAAAGAGAATTTATTCAAAGATCTTACAAGTATTGCTGATCAGAAAATTAAGTGCATTATTACCCTGTTAAGTAAAGAAGAACTAAATGCTCACAAAATAACCCATTTTGAAGAAACAATAAAAAAATTTGGTTTCAAACATTATATTGAAGAAATAGACGATTTATCCATTCCATCAAAAGCTAAATTAATTAGATTCAAATCACTAATACAAAATATAGTTAGTGAAATAAAATTAGGTAATGCTGTTCTCATCCACTGCAATGCAGGTTTAGGTCGGTCCGGCTTAGTGGCCAGTATATTATTAAAAGAAATGACTAACGAGACTAATCCTATTGAGTATGTCCGTAACTTTCGTAAAGGAGCAGTAGAAAATCAAAAGCAAGAAAAATTTATATCAAATTGGCAAATGATTACAGTTTAATCAATCTAGTTTTTTTTAGATATAATCGAATTAACACATAACAATACCAAAGCATTTGATAGATATAATATTAACACAATAATTATAAAGTAATACTCTAATACGGTTAATATAATTCATTATTTAAGTAGTAATTTTTTCTTTTACGACCAGTAATCAAAACACAATTTAGTAACTAATTCCTATATTATCGAATATACACACAGAGTTCATTTTCTTGTAAGTTATATCATCAAGTGCCACAAAAAGTTTTATAACTCTCATCTATTTGAGTTGGTGGATTTTCATAATTCTCATAACCAATTGATGGCTTAAAAGGGTTTTTAAGGACTTTAATCAGTTTAGAAAATGGATTTAAATCATTTTGATAAGCACTGTTGATAGCTTCTTCAACGATATGATTACGAGGAATGTAAATAGGATTAACTATATTTTGAATTCCTCTTTTTTCATTCTTTTCTCGCCTTTTTTGTAATTTCTGATGCCAAGTTATTGCTTGAGGATCGTGGTCCATCCAAATACAAAAAGATTTAAAATTTTGCTCATCAAGCACCAAAAAACTTTTAGTAAAGTCTAATTTTTTATCTTCTAAGAGTTTAAGAAATTCCTTCGCAATAGCCAGATCTTCAGTGTGTTCAGCATTGTTAAGTCCAAGCTTTAATCTCATACCGTTAAGCCAATATTTCTCGTATATCATAATAAAATTTTCAACAGCATTAGTAGCTTTTTGGATTGCTTTTTCTGAATCTGAATCAATTAAAGGTAATAATGTTTCTGCTAATCTGGCAATGTTCCATTGAGCTACGTATGGTTGGTTTAGATAGGCATATCTTCCACTAGTATCGATTGAACTATAAACTCTTTCAGAATGGTAAGTGTCGATAAAAGCACAGGGACCATAATCTATAGTTTCGCCTGAAATAGTCATATTATCAGTATTCATTACACCATGAATGAACCCAACATTCATCCATTTAGCAATAAGCATGGCCTGTCTATCTGCAACCTCTATTAAAAACTGTAAATAGGGATTATTGGCTTGAAATGCGCCTTTGTAGTGCCTGTTGATAGCATAATCTGCTAATTTTTTAATTTCTTGTTTATCACCTTGAGAAGCTACAAATTGAAAGGTTCCAATACGCAAATGGCTGGAAGCAATTCGCGTCAAAACTGCTCCTGGTAACCTTTCTTCTCGATAAACGCTCTCGCCAGTAGAAACTGCAGCTAAAGATCTTGTAGTAGGTATTCTTAAAGCGTGCATTGCTTCTGAAATAATATATTCGCGCAAAACTGGACCAATTGCAGCTTTACCATCTCCACCACGAGAGTAAGGTGTCCTACCAGAACCTTTTAGTTGAATATCAAATCGTTCTCCATTTTCGTCAATTACTTCTCCTAACAATACTGCCCTACCATCACCCAATTGAGGTGAGTAACCTCCAAACTGATGTCCAGCATAAACCTGTGCTATACTTTGAGCGCCGTCAGGTTTAATATTTCCTGAAAATAATTGTGCACCTTCAGGGCTATCAAAATATTTACGGTTGAAGTTAAACTGATCACTCAAATTCTCATTAAAACACAATAAGGTAGGATTAGGTACCTGAACCGCATCTACAGGGCTGTAAAAGCCAACTAAATCACGAAAATAAGTATTATCAAATTTAATACACGTTCTTAGGTATTCTAAGTTATCCATTTTTAAACTTTAGCGCATTTACTGATTTCATAGCTAATTCTATTTCCCTAATAGCAGTCTGTATCATTGAACGCATAAAAAACATTTCGATACCACTTTTTTCAAACGAAACAATAGCCATCATCCCTGCAATCTGTGTCTTGACCACTCCAGCTAGTACCGGTTCAACAGGACATAATCTTGCAATAACTTCATAGGTCTTTGTATCATTTAATGATAACCGTATCCAACCATCTGTTTGCTCAGTAATGGCTGCATCTTGAGAAAGTAGAGATTGTAAACTTGACCCATTACAATTAGTTATAAACCACTGATCAAGTCCTGCCCAAATTATCTTAATATTACGATTACTTACTTTTTGATTTGAAAGAGGTAAAGAAAGGTTAAATTGATTTTTTAATTTTTTTGAAACATCTGTACTTTTTCCTTTAAAGGGCATTATTGAAAAAATATTTTCAGTGGTAACTAACGATAAGCTCATATCTCCATATTTCAATGGTAAACCGAATAACAAATCACTGTTTTTTGACAGTTTAGCCACGGACCCTGCTCCCTATTGCATCGAGGAATATTGGTGAAGTAAGCTCAACAAGAATTTCTGAATTTCTCAAATGATCCACCATTTTTAGTGTTTCACCATGCCGTTTTTGACCATTTTTAATGAGAGCCAAGGCAATTGATGTGTTTAGTGTCGGCGAATAACAAACACTTGTTATATGACCTTGATCATTAACTCTTTTTGGATTCTTGTCTACTGGATAGAGATGAGCACCAGCCAAAATAACCTCTTCCTTATTTATGGGTTTTATTCCCACAAGTTGCTCTCTTTCTAAATCAAGCAAACCAGGGCGAAGAGAGGATACCTTTCCAATACAATCTTTGCCTTCATTTATCATTTTTTTCATCCCAATATCTTGAGCCGTAGCACGCCCATCAATCTCAGCATGTGTTATAAAGCCTTTTTCAATTCTTAAAACATTTAATGCCTCCATCCCATAAGGCCCACCCTCTAAAAGTTCAGCTTCAGATACTAATAATCTCATCATTGCATCTCCATAACTTGCAGCAACTGAAATTTCATAGGCGTGTTCACCAGAAAATGATATTCGAAATAAACGCGCTGCGACTTCACCCACATTAACTTCAAGAAAACTCATAAAAGGCATTTGAGCATTTGAAATTTCTTGTTTACAAATCTTATCAACCAAGTTTCTAGCTTTTGGTCCAGCTATAGCGAATTGTGCCCATTGCTCAGTAACAGAAATAACTTGTGCATCAATATCAGGTCTAAGCACCTGAAGAACAAATTCCAGATGGCGTATTACTTGACCTGCAGCAGCAGTCGTAGTCGTAATGATGTAATGCTGTTGGCCTATCCTCGCACATGTACCATCATCCATAACATGCCCATCTTCACGCAACATTAGACCATATCTTATCTTACCCAACATCAATGAAGAAATTTTATTAGTGTAAACAAAATCAAGCAACATGGCAGAATCAGGTCCTTGCACATCAATTTTTCCTAGGGTAGATACATCACAGATACCCACAAAATTGCGAACCATGTTAACTTCTCGATCACAAGATTCACGCCAATGTAATTCACCTTGCTTGGGAAACCAATTTGGTCGCATCCAAAGCCCAGCTTCAATATTAGGTGAACCTCTCTCTTCATTGAAATTATGAGAAGTCGTTTTCCTTATCGGCGCAAATCGTTTTCCATCTCCTCCAGCTCCCAATGCCCCAATTGCTACAGGTGAGAAAGGAGGCCTAAAAGTTGTTGTTCCAGTCAAGGAAATTGTTTGACCCGTTAATTCAGCCATAACACCAATAGCATTTACATTTGAATTCTTTCCCTGGTCTGTTGCCATACCCTGCGTAGTATAACGCTTCATGTGCTCAACAGAAGTCATATTTTCTTTTTGCGACTGCTTTAGATCTTTAACAGTTACATCATTTTGAAAATCTAACCATGCACGACCTTTACCATCTACTTGCCAAAGTGGCTCACAATTATAATCTTCATTTTCAGTTTCAGGAACACGAACATTTTGAAATTTAACGCCTAATTCCTTTAAAATTTCTCTAGCCCGAAATACTCCAGATGTCATAGCCATTTTTGTACTAAATACGCCATTTGCTGAGCCAGCAACTTCCATATTGGGTACCGCTCTAGGTTGCGACAAAAAACAGCTTATAGTTTCATTCCAAATAGGTTTATTATTCATATGTGAAGTTAAGTGAATTGAGGGATTCCACCCACCTGAGATGGCCAAGCAATCACACTTTAGCTTAGTGATAGTTTTACCAGTTCGAATGGTGACAGCGGATAAAGTCATTGGCCCATTGGTGTTAACAATAACACTACCAGTAAAACATCGAGTATTTTTTATCTTTTCAACTTTATCACGACTGTCAACATAAGCTATGACCTCCACGCCTTTAGATTGTAAATCAAATACAGTTTTTCTTGCATCATCATTGTTACCAAATACTATTATTTTTTTACCTGGAATTACGCCAAATCTGTTAAGAAACGTTCTTACAGCACTTGCCATCATTATACCTGGACGATCATTATTTTTGAAAACAATTGGTCTTTCAATAGATCCCGAGCACAAAACTGTCTTTTTTGAAACTATTCGCCAGAATATACTATCAGGCAGATAATCTACAGGCTCACTTAAATATTCCCCTACTTTTTCTAAAGCAGAGTATGTCCCTCCATCATAAACACCCAAAATAGTGGTTCGCGTCATAACTCTCACGTTTGGCATCTCACGTAGTTTTACCAATTCATTTTGTGCCCATTGAGAGCATTCTTGTCCATCAATTTTAAATGTTTCACTATTAAGTCGGCCACCTATAACAAAATCTTCATCAGCTAATATAACTTGAATTCCAGTTATTGCAGCTGTCTTAGCTGCTAACAATCCAGCGGGACCCGCACCAATTATCAAAACATCACAAAAAGCAAAGGCTTTTTCGTAAACTGAGTTATCTGCCACTGGAGAAAGTTTTCCTAAGCCAGCTGCACTTCGAATGACAGGTTCATATAGTTTTTCCCAAAAACTTTTAGGCCACATAAACGTTTTATAATAAAACCCTGCTCCCAAAAAAGGAGATAAAAAATCATTAATACGAAGAAAATCAAACTTAAGTGACGGCCATCTGTTTTGCGATATCGAAATTAGATTATCATATAGCTCTACTTCTGTCGCTTTTAAGTTAGGATTAATTTGTCCATTTCTCAGAATTGAAACAAGTGCATTAGGCTCTTCAGATCCTGCAGTTAAGATTCCTCTAGGTCGATGATACTTAAATGAACGGCCTATAATTTTTACACCATTTCTTAATAATGCTGAAGCTAACGTATCTCCCAAATAACCAAAGTATTTTTTATCATCAAAGGTGAAATAAATCTTTTTAGAATTATTGGTTGGTACTAGGTTTTTAAGTTTCATTCTCTGACCTTTTAAACTTTACATCTCTCGCCAGCTCAGTGGATATGATTTCATGTGTATTTGTATCGCGTCTAACTAAAAGCCATCCCCTACAACCATATTCATGAGACCAAAGCTCTTCGTTTATTCCAGCAATATTATCTCGAATATATACGTACTCGTGGAAAGCGGCTAATCCCGCTCCAGCATCAGGCCTATCAATTAATTTTGATGAACCTTCATAATGAAACTCTCGCAAATCACGCTCACCGCAAATAGGACAAATTATTCTCATTCAACTTCTGCCTTAGTGTAAGTTTGGTGTAGCACCGGTTGCTTCCTCATCTAACAAGTAACCTTTCTCAAATCGATCTAAACGAAATTTCTTAGCTACATCATGGTGTATATCAGTGGCCAAAAGATGCGCAAAGCACCACCCTGAGGCAGGTGTCGCTTTAAAACCACCATAGCACCAACCACCGTCTAAATAGAGCCCTGTTATTGGGGTTTTATCAATAATTGGGGAACCATCCATTGTCATATCAACAATCCCCCCCCAACTTCTTAAAACCTTGGCTTTACCAATCATTGGCATTAAAGCCATTGCGGCCTCCATTACATTTTCCACAGCAGGCAAGTTTCCACGGGCAGCATAGGTATTNTACTTATCGATATCACCACCAAAAACCAATCCNCCCTTATCTGATTGAGAGATATAAAAAAGCTCAGCTCCCCAACTAATTTCACAATTAATGCAAGGCTTTAAGCCTTCTGAAACAAACGCCTGCAAAACATGGCTCTCTATTGGTAATTTCAAACCAGCCATACTGGCAACTTGGCTCGTCCTACCCGCCACAGCCATACCAACTTTGTCAGCCTTAATTATTCCTTTGTTTGTTTCTACTCCAGTGATGGTTCCATTGCTAATGACCATTCCGGTCACTTCGCAATTTTGTATAATATCAACTCCAAGACGATCAGCAGCTCTAGCATATCCCCAAGCAACAGCATCATGCCTCGCAGTACCTCCACGTTTATGCAAAAGACCACCATAAATTGGAAACCTAGGATCTCCTTGATTTACATACGGAACAAACTCTTTTAATTGTTCATTGCTTAGCAATTCAGCATCATCTCCTTGGCTAATCATCATATTTCCTCGGCGTGCTAAAGAATCCATCTGCCCATCAGAATGCCCTAAGCTTAGAATACCTCTTTGTGACATCATCGTATTAAAATTAAGTTCTTTTTCCATTCCCTCCCAAAGCTTGAGAGAATGGGAAAAAAACTGGGAATTTCCATCTAACAAATAATTTGCTCTGACAATTGTTGTATTTCTACCAACATTTCCACCACCAAGGTATCCTTTTTCAAGAACTGCCACATTATTAATTCCATGATTTTTTGCTAAATAGTATGCGGTAGCCAAACCATGGCCACCTCCTCCAATTATAATAATATCATACTTTTTCTTGGGTTCTGGTGTACGCCAGAATGGTTTCCAGCCACTACCTCCAGTTAACCCATTTTTAAAAATTTGCCATGCAGAGTAATGCATTTTCAATACCAATCACTTCAATTATTTTAACCATAGTTCCAACGCATGGATCAAGATCAAATAAATCTATCATTTTATAAAAAAATACATATCATTAAAAACTATGTTAGCAATACCTCAACCAACAAATGAGTCGTTAATAATTTAATTTTTCAAAAGAGTTTTTTATGGCTAAAAAAACAGATATTTCATTTCGAGATAGTGTTAATCAAATGTTTAACCAAGCAGTAGATTTAATGGATTTACCAGAAGGTTTGAAAGAAAAAATTCGAGTTTGCAATGCGACTTATACGGTTAGGTTTGGAGTTAGGTTACGTGGGAAAATACACACATTTACAGGTTATCGTTCAGTGCATTCTGAGCATATGGAGCCAGTAAAAGGTGGAATTCGTTATGCATTGAGCGTAAATCAAGATGAAGTAGAAGCTCTCGCTGCGTTAATGACTTTTAAATGTGCGTTGGTTGAAACACCATTTGGTGGCTCAAAGGGTGGTTTATGTATTGATCCCAATGAATGGGAGGAGCATGAGTTAGAACAAATCACTCGCCGTTTCGCATATGAATTAATTAAAAGAGACTTAATCAACCCTAGCCAAAATGTACCAGCTCCAGACATGGGCACAAGTGAACGTGAAATGGCATGGATCGCTGATCAGTACCAGCGTATGAATACAACAGATATTAATGGTAAGGCATGCGTGACAGGCAAGCCATTAAATGCTGGTGGGATCGCTGGAAGAGTAGAGGCAACTGGCCGAGGCATACAATATGCTCTACGTGAGTTTTTTAGACATCCTGAAGATGTTATTCTAACAAACCTAGAAGGTTCATTAGATAGTAAAAAAGTTATTATACAAGGTTTAGGAAATGTTGGATATCATGCTGCAAAATTTTTAAGTGAAGAAGATAATGTCAAAATTATTGCAGTAATAGAGAAAGATGGAGCAATCATTAATCAGAAAGGAATTAATGTTGAAAAACTTCATAAACATTTACGTATTCAAAATGGCGTCAAAGGTTTTAAAGACGCAACTTATGAAAAGAACGGCGAAAAAGTTTTAGAGCTTGAGTGCGATATATTAATTCCAGCAGCAGCTGAAGGTGTCATTCATCCAGGTAATGCAAAAAATATAAAAGCTCCCTTAATTATTGAAGCAGCTAATGGTCCAATAACAGCGAAAGCAGACACTATATTAAAAAATCGTGGTACAATTATAATTCCTGATATGTATGCAAATGCTGGTGGAGTTACCGTCAGCTACTTCGAGTGGGTTAAAAATTTAAACCATATAAGATTTGGTAGAATGCAAAGACGCCAAGAAGAAGCACGGCATCAATTACTCGCAGATGAAATCAATAGATTGATGCATGCCTCTGGTATCAAGGAGCAATTGTCTAACAAATTTACCAAAGCCTATTTAAAGGGTGCTGATGAATTAGAGTTGGTTAGATCAGGTTTGGACGACTCAATGCGGGCAGCATATCAAAGCATGCGCGATATTTGGCACAAACGAGCCGATGTTCAAGATCTAAGAACCGCTGCTTATTTAGTTGCTATCGAACGTGTAGCAGAAAGTTATCGAACTAAAGGTTTATAAGTAAAATAGAAACAAACTGCCTATCTCCCAGTTGGAATAATTTCGTAACCCGGTTCTTCTGGCTCTTCATCAGTCATTTCAGATGGAAAGCCTGGTGCTTGTATTTCTAATCCTGTTTTATCCTCAAGTCGCCGAATAATATTAGGTGAGAATTCTCTTGGTCCATATTTTTCAATTGCATCTTTAAAAATATCGATCATTAAAGGATTCATTTCTAAAGGAACATTCGCACGATCTGCAACCTCCTGAAAAATACCTATGTCTTTTAAAACTAAATCCATAGTAAAACTAATGTCTCTACTTCCATTTAGGATTACTTGGCTTTCAGTTTCGTGAACAAATGAAGTGCCAGAGCTAATTCTCATAGCCTCATAAGTTGTATTTAAATCCATTCCCGCTGCCTTTGCTACTACCAAAGCCTCTGAACAAGTTATTAAGTTCGCAGTTGCTAAGTAATTTGTCAAAACTTTTAATATTGAGGCTGACCCAAGTGGACCAGTATGCAAAATTCGGCGTCCCATTTTCTTAAGCAAAGGGAAAATAAATTCAAAAGTTTCTCGTTCACAACCCGCAAAAATACTTATATTCCCAGTACCTGCTCGATGACAACCACCAGACACAGGGCAATCAACAGTCTCCCCTCCTTTATTCTTAACCAAAGCACCAAGGCGCTTAACCTCTGCCTCATCTGTTGTTGACATCTCCATCCAAACTTTACCTGGCTTAATAGAATTTAATAAACCATTAGAACTTTCCATTACAGATGCTGATATCGATGGGGATGGCAAACATGTAATGACGACATCACAGATGTTCATCATTTCTCTGGGAGAATTTGCGATAGTAGCACCAAAGCCTTTAAATTTTTGAACTAAATCACTATTCAAATCATGTACGTACAAATCTACTTTATTTCTTAATAAACTACCACTTAACTTGCTACCCACGTTACCAAGTCCAATAAATCCCACTTTCATTTTTTTCTCCATATTGCCACATACCTTTTTCGTCATTCACAGATCAACGTCACTCATGGATCGTCATAATTTCACTATCAATTTTTTTTATTTTGGCTACGGCTGGTATCTTTGCCTTTTCAGAAGCTTCACCCACCGCAAGTATCATTATAGGTTTTTCTGATCTAGGGCGTGCCAGTAATTCATTTAAAAATCGCATCGGATTTGGAGTATGCGTTAGAATTGAAAGTCCCGCTTTATGTAGAGCAGTTATTAAAAACCCAGATGCAATCCCAACACTTTCAGGAACATAATAGTTTTTATATCGGGTCCCATCATCAAAAAAACCATAACGCTGAGCAAAAACAACAATCAACCATGCAGCATCTTCAAGATGTGGTTTGCTCTCATTCGTTCCTATAGGTTCCAATGCTTTTAACCATTCATCTCCAGCACCTCCAGAATAAAAATCTTTTTCCTCAATTTCCGCTGCCCTGCGAATTTTAACTTTCATTTCATTATTACAAATTGCAACAAAATGCCAAGGTTGATGATTAGCACCACTTGGAGCTGTGCCAGCTGTTCTTATCGAATTTTCAATTATACGTCTGTCTACTTTAGTTTTTTTGAAGTCTCGGACTGAATGCCTTTTAGACATCCAATCATAAAATTCTTCAGATTTGTTTAATCGTTTTTCCTCGTCCCAATCAAACCGATCCGGTAANGAAAGAGCTTGATAATCTAANCCATTTTTAAAAAACATAATTTCTCCGAATATTAAAAAATAAATTTAATTAATTTTAAACCGCAAAGATCAAGATTTAAAAGGAAAAAATGATATTTTCTAACTAGATATTTTTACCCACAGGTAATCCACAGGTTTTCCAGATTGCTAGAATCTTTTAGTTAGTTCATAGACTATGATAGGAGATTTTTAATGACCGAAATATCAACGCTCCCAAGCGCTATAAACACATCAAAAGAATCTGCACCTCATAACATAGAAGCAGAGCAAGCACTACTTGGTGCCCTTCTAGTTAATAATGATGTCTATGATCGAATTGCAAACATTGTTAATGAAACGCATTTTTTTGATCCAGTGCACGGAAAAATTTTTGAAGTAGCTGCTACCCGTATTAAAAACAACTCTTTAGCTTCTCCCGTAACGTTGAAAGCATTTTTAGAAGATGATCCTGGTTTAAATGAACTAGGAGGAAGCGGTTACTTAGTTAGACTTGCTGGTGCTTCGATTTCAATATTTGCGACCCGCGATTATGCTGAATTGATTAGAGAGCTTGCTACACGACGCTCATTAATTGAAATTGGAACTGAAATTGCTGGTCAAGCAGGAACAATCGATGTCGAGAATCATCCAAAAGAGCAAATCGTTGAGGCAGAACAAAAACTTTATGAATTAGCAGAAACTGGCCAAACTGGCTCCGGTTTTCAAAGCTTCTTGAAAGCCATTACAGATGCTGTGGAAATGGCAAATTCCGCCTATCAACGAGAAGGCGGTTTAGTTGGCCCATCAACAGGTTTTACTGATTTAGATAAAAAATTAGGGGGCTTGCATAAATCTGATCTACTAATTCTAGCCGGCCGGCCCTCAATGGGTAAAACAGCACTAGCTACTAATATTGCTTTTAACATAGCAAAAAAATACAAAAAAGGCACCCTCCCAGATGGTTCAGAAGGAGCAGTTGATGGTGGCGTTGTTGGATTTTATTCATTGGAAATGAGCGCAGAACAACTAGCTGCCCGTNTTTTATCTGAAGTGGCAGAAGTACCATCTGACCAGATTCGACGTGGCGATATGACAGAAAAAGAATTTAGAAGATTNGTAGAAGCAGCTAAGTCATTAGAAGCATGCCCACTNTTCATTGATGATACACCTGCTCTGCCAATAAGCCAGCTTGCAGCTCGCGCTAGAAGATTAAAACGGACAAATGGCTTAGATGTGCTCATAGTAGATTATCTGCAATTAGTGCGACCAGCTTCTTCAAAAGATAGTCGTGTTAATGAAGTCTCAGAAATTACCCAAGGTTTAAAGGCAATAGCAAAAGAGCTTGATATCCCTGTTATTGCTTTATCACAACTGAGCAGACAAGTAGAAAACCGAGAAGATAAAAGACCACAGCTAAGTGATTTACGAGAATCAGGTTCGATTGAGCAAGACGCTGATATCGTGATGTTTGTCTATCGCGGTGAGTATTATAAGGAACGTGAAAAACCAAATGATCATGAAATTGAGAAAATGGCAGCTTGGCAAGCAGAAATGGAAGAATTNCATGGAAAAGCNGAAATTATAATTGGAAAACAACGCCATGGTCCAATTGGCACAATAGATTTAAGCTTTGAAGGCCAATTTACTAGATTTGGCAACCTAGCTAAACCTTGGCAAACTCAAAGTCAGGACGACAGATTTTAAGTTAAATAGTATATTTAAGTTAAGAATCAGAAAACTTTAATTCGTCAGGAAAAGCTGGTAATATAAGGTTTAAATAAGATCAAATTCAGAAGAAAAATATATATAGCAGGATACACAAAGAATTAAATTCTGTTAATAAACACTTTAAAATAAAAATAGGAATTATTAATGTCTAGCGGAACCCTTACAGTAGATTTAGATGCAATAAAATCAAATTGGCTTACATTAGATTCCATGTCTAATAATACTGTTGAAACAGCGGCCGTAGTAAAGGCAGACGCTTATGGTCTTGGAGCAAAACAAATATCATTAGGATTAGCAAAAGCTGGCGCCCGAAAATTCTTTGTCGCAAGTGCCGAAGAAGGAAAAGAAATTAGAGACGCTTTAGGTGAAGAAGCCATAATTTATATTTTTTCAGGACATATGGCTGGCAAAAGTTCGATCTTGCAACAAAGTAAATTAATTCCCCTTTTGAACTCACCAGAGCAAAATATTAGACATCAGCAAAACCTACCTACTGAACCATTTGGAGTGCAATTGGATACAGGAATGAATAGACTTGGTTTTGAAAGGGCAGATTTCACTGAGTTTCTTGAACTATATAAAGAAAAAGTTCCTGAATTAGTTATAAGTCATTTGGCATGTGCAGATAATAAGGACGATCTTCAAAACACAAATCAATTAAAAGCTTTTTTAGAAATGACTTCTGAACTTAGGTGCCCTCTGTCTCTCGCTGCAACAGGGGGAATTTTTCTTGGAAAAGAATACCACTTTGATATTTGCAGACCTGGAATTGGATTATATGGAGGGGCACCTTACAAGGAAGCAAAAGCAGTCGTTAATCTTTCCCTTCCAGTAATTCAAACTAGAGCTTTAGTTCCTGAAGAAACAGTCGGTTATGGCGCCACATGGACAGCACATCGACCAAGTTTGATTGCGACTTTATCTGCTGGTTATGCTGATGGACTAATTCGCGCAATGTCTGGTAGAGCAGTCGTTTACGCAAATGGAATTCCTTGTCCGATTGCCGGACGAGTATCAATGGATTTAATAACAGTGGATGTGACCCATCTGACTGATATACCAGAACATATGGAAATACTTTGTGAACAGCAAAGCATAGACCAACTTGCGGATGAAGCAGGTACTATTGGATACGAAATTTTAACTAGTCTTGGAAATCGTTATAACAGAAGTTATACTGGGGTTTAACTATTCAAATTTAGGCTAATGATAATATATAAATCAATCTCATCATTTTTTAGACCAATTGGAAGATCAACATTAGATCTTTTTCAAATAATTGGTAAAATTTTCATTTACATTCTAGAAACTCTAATGCATTTGGTGCGACCTCCATTTTACTGGAGAGAGTTTGCATCATGCATTTTTAACATTGGGTATTTGAGCTTGCCTGTTGTTGGCTTAACAGCTTTATTTACCGGAGCAGCTCTAGCTCTACAAATCTACTCTGGAGGAGCGCGGTTTAATGCTGAATCAGTAGTACCATCTATTGTTGCCATCGGAATGGTTAGAGAACTAGGCCCTGTATTAGGTGGTTTGATGGTGGCAGGAAGAGTTTCTGGCAGTATAGCTGCAGAAATTGGCACAATGAAAGTAACAGAGCAAACCATCTATTGTTGCCATCGGAATGGTTAGAGAACTAGGCCCTGTATTAGGTGGTTTGATGGTGGCAGGAAGAGTTTCTGCCAGTATAGCTGCTGAAATTGGCACAATGAAAGTAACAGAGCAAATTGATGCTTTAACTACCTTGTCAACCAACCCAATGAAATACCTCACAATTCCTCGTGTTTTAGCCGCAACTCTTTCTTTACCTATTTTAGTAGCAATTGGAGATATAATAGGAATTCTTGGAGGTTATATTGTAGCAATTAATCGATTAGGTTTTAATAGCGCCACATATCTTAATAATACGTTAAGTTTCTTAGAAAGTAGTGACATAATTTCTGGATTGGTAAAAGCGGCCGTATTTGGTTTTATAATCGCTTTAATGGGGTGCTATCATGGAATGAATTCAGATCGAGGCGCACAAGGTGTTGGAAAGGCCACCACTAATGCGGTAGTATCAGCAAGTGTCTTAATACTTACTATAAACTATCTTTTAACAGAATTATTTTTTTAGAATGGCAGGTGTCATGATATCAGTTAAGAAAATAAAAAAATCCTTCAATGAAAATATTGTTCTGGATGGTATTAGTTTGGATGTGTCTAAAGGCGAAAGTATGGTTGTTATTGGAGGTTCAGGAACAGGAAAATCTGTTTTATTAAAAATAATTCTGGGGCTTGTTAAACCTGACAGTGGGAAGATTTCTATTGAAGGTCAGGATATCCTAAATATTGGGAGAACAAAATTTCTTGATCGTTTTGGAATGCTTTTTCAAGGAGGCGCATTATTTGACAGTTTAAATGTATGGCAGAATATAGCGTTTAGGTTAGTTAGGGGTCAGCATCCCATGAAAAAATCAGATGCTAAGGATATTGCTCTACAGAAATTAAAAAGAGTTGGATTAAACCCAAACGTTGCAGACCTTTTTCCTTCAGAGCTTTCCGGTGGAATGCAAAAACGTGTGGGCTTAGCAAGAGCAATTGCGAGTAGTCCAGAAATCATATTCTTTGATGAGCCAACTACTGGTTTAGATCCAATAATGGCCAGTGTCATAAATGAATTGATTCGAGAAATAGTTGTAGAGATGGGAGTAACTGCCATCACAATAACACATGATATGACAAGTGTTCGAGCGATAGCTGACAGAGTTGCTATGATACATAATGGTCTAGTTCAATGGACGGGACCAATCAAGGATTTAGAAAAATCAAATGATCCTTACTTAAACCAATTTTTAAATGGAGATTCAAATGGACCCATAGAGGCCATTCGTTAAATGCGCAAAAGAAAACAACTGGCACCCAACAATGGTTAACTTAATATTTATAAATGCTAAGCGAAAATGATGACTAAAATTGTATACAAATGTAATTCATGTAATGAGACCACCAAAAAGTGGTCAGGAAAATGTGATTCATGTGGCTCTTGGAACTCATTAGTCGAAGACACAGGGCTATCAATAGGACCAAAAGGAAAAACACTTGGTATTCAACGTGGTCGACTAATTCCATTAAACACAATTAATTCATCAGAAACTCCACCAAAAAGAATATTGTCAAAAATCTCTGAACTCGATCGAGTCCTTGGTGGCGGTTTGGTTCAAGCCTCAGCTATTTTGGTGGGAGGTGACCCAGGAATTGGGAAATCAACTCTTTTATTACAAGCGGCAGCAAAGTTTTCAGAAAATGGACTAAAAACAATCTATATTTCTGGGGAAGAGGCGGAAAGTCAAATAAGAATGAGAGCTAAGAGATTACAGTTAAATAATAATACTTTAAAACTTGGAACTGAAACAAACTTACGTGACATCCTTACAACCTTAGAAAATGAAAAACCTGGCCTTGCAATTATAGATAGTATTCAAACACTGTGGGCGGACAATATTGATAGTGCACCCGGTTCTGTCTCCCAAGTAAGGGCTGCATGTCATGAGTTGGTACTTTTTGCAAAAAAAAATAATGTAGCTATCATTTTAGTGGGTCATGTTACAAAAGATGGGCAAATCGCTGGTCCAAGAGTAGTTGAACACATGGTAGATACTGTTCTGTATTTTGAAGGTGATAGAGAACATCAATTCAGGATTATACGCTCTGTAAAGAATAGATATGGCGCGGCAGACGAAATAGGTGTTTTTGAAATGACTGGGTCTGGGCTCTCAGAAGTTCTAAACCCTTCTGCTTTTTTTCTTTCAGAAAGGGAAAATCCAGTTCCAGGTTCAGCAGTTTTTGCTGGCATCGAAGGTACCAGGCCTCTCTTAGTAGAAATACAGGCTTTAGTTGCTCCCTCTACTTTAGCAAGTCCACGTAGAGCCGTTGTCGGACTTGATAGCAATAGATTATCTATGATTTTGGCAGTATTTGAAGCAAGATGTAATATAAGTTTTTCAGGGATGGATGTGTACCTAAATGTGGCAGGTGGTATAAAGATAAAAGAGCCTGCTGCGGATCTAGCGATTGCTGCAGCATTGTTGTCAGCTATAAATGATGTACCTATTAAAAAAGAAACAGTGATTTTTGGTGAAATCAGTTTGTCAGGCGCATTACGAGCAACGTCCCAGGCAGAAAAACGTTTAAAAGAGGCACAAAAACTTGGTTTTAATTTTGCAATTGCATCTAGTTTAATAAAAACCAAACAAGGGTCAAATATTAAACTTTTAAAATATAATGATTTAAATGAATTTGTTTCTGAACAAGTTAAATTGAAAGAGCTATGAAAAATAATCAGATGTTTAAGGCAGAAGGTAGAAGTTTGTGATGGATGGAATAACTGTAGTTGATTTAAGTATTCTGATCATAATTCTATTATCTGGTACTTTAGCTTATTTTCGTGGATTCATTCGAGAGGCCTTATCTATTAGTGGTTGGGTTGTAGCAGCCATAGTAGCTTTTACCTTTGCACCTAATTTTGATCCAACATTAAGATCTGTTCCTTTTCTTGGCGATCTACTAAAAAAATCTTGCGAAATCTCTATCATCACTTCGTTTGTATTACTTTTCACGATTAGCTTAGTAATATTTTCATTCTTAGTCACATTTTGTTCTTCTTTTGTTAAGAAAACTTTTATAAAATCTATTGATCGTGGATTAGGCTTTATATTTGGACTCTGTCGAGGTGCCTTAATCATTATAATTTTATTTATAACTTATCAGCAATTTAAAACACCTTCTCAAGCGATAGAACTCATTGAAAGGTCTGTATCGCAAA
>JGI26060J43896_10000325_pt1 | contig 17139 bp, 14 predicted proteins | sample MarorgKNORR_S2LV_6_FD_43896 | JGI IMG/M metagenome (IMG submission 43896) | reverse complement strand
CGCCTCATGGAGGCGGCGGGAGGAAGCAGACATCTCAAACCTGCGGATTGAAAACTAGAGGTCAAGTGGTAATTGTGTGGATGCAGAAATAGTTCATCGCCGCCGCTGGATGATTCTCGGCGTGATGAGTCTGAGTCTTGTCATTGTGATGCTCAACAATGTGACTCTAAACGTCGCATTACCTGAATTATCTAAGGATCTTCAAGCAGACAATACAGAACTTCAGTGGATAATGGACGCTTATGCACTAATCTTCGGAGGGACGCTGCTTGTAATGGGGGCTATCGGGGATAGATACGGAAGAAAAGGGGCTTTACAATTTGGATTGATTATGGTGGGGGGAGCATCTGCACTTACTGCGATGTATGCTGACTCGTCTAACGATGTGATTGCGGCGAGGGCTGTTATGGGACTGGGAGCCGCTTTGGTGATGCCTGCGACCCTTTCTGTGGTTGTGGTCGTCTTTCCTCCTGAAGAGCGCGGTAAAGCAGTCGGGATCTGGGCAGCGATGGCGGGCGTTGGAGCGCCAATTGGTTTGCTAGTAGGAGGATGGGCGGTTGAGAACTATGATTGGAAGATGGTTTTCTTGATTAATGTGCCAATTATTATCTTAGCACTATTACTCGGTTTGTTCCTTGTACCGAAAACTAAGGACGAAAAAGAGCGCCCGCTCGATCCAATCGGTGCGCTAATTTCAGTTGCTGCACTCGGTTCTATCTTGTATGCTATTATTGAGGGCCCAAGTGTTGGATGGACTTCTTCAGAAATTTTAGGGATTGGGGCGCTAGGTGTCATTTTGTCCGTTATATTCGTGAGTTGGGAACGTCGAGTAGAGTTCCCTATGTTGCCTATTNATTTCTTCAAAGATAGAGGTTTTACAATGGGCTTAGTGGCGTTAATGCTAACTTTCTATGTGATGTTTTCATTCATGTTCACGCAGATGTTGCACTTCCAATTAGTAAGAGAACACACTGCTCTGGAAGCGGCTTTGAGATTCTTGCCTCTGCCTATTGGTTTGATGCCCGCAGCGGCATTTTCTGATCGGCTTGTAGGAAAATTTGGCAGTAATAACGTCGTAGCGACTGGTCTCACATTAGTCACAATTGGGATGCTGATTTTCACTACTGTAACCATCGATACTGATTACAGTAAACTTGCACTAATATTCTTACTATTGGGTCTCGGAATGGGGCTCACCATGGCACCAGCTACTACCTTAGTTATGGATTCAATTCCGGCCGATAAAGCAGGAGTTGGTAGTGCTACTAATGACACCAGTAGAGAGATTGGAGGGGCTCTTGGTATTGCGATAGGGGGGTCTGTTCTGAACGAATATTATCAAAGAAATATGGTTGTGCCAGAGGGGTTAGAATATCTGGGGCAATTACCGTTTGAATCATTCCCGGCAGCAATGGAAGAAGGAGGGGGACTGATTGCTGAAGGAAATTTTCTCGGGCTGCAATTAATTGAAAATGCTCAGTTGGCATTTGTAGAGGGGATGGTCGCTTCAGTCTACGTGGCTGCGGTAATTGCTTTCATCGCAGCCATCCTAGTAAAGCGATTTATGCCTTCGCGGGCAATCTATGATTAAGAAAATTCACTCTCGGTTGAGGACTATATGGAGTAATAGTCCAACCGGCATCAGCATGACCCCGAAGAAGACAATCCCTCGTGTTTGATTTATTCCGATTTCGTTCTCAATCGCCTTGCGCCACATCCACCTAGTGGCAATTATGTCACCGGCGACCATATGGGTCCATGCAAGAACCGTTCCCGACTCCGTCCCCAGAAGATTGACCATGGTATCCATCATGTCAGCAGGGTTTCCGGAAAATAATTCTATCATGCCGCTTGGATCAACAATTATTGTGACAAAATATGCAATTAAAGGTCCGATGAAAAGAGCATTTCCTTCCACCCATTTCGAAGTTCTTTCAGATGTGGGTTCAATCATCATAAGCAACCAAAAGGGCCCAACCCAAATCGTTGGGATTAGAAACAGTACCGCATAAATCAGTTCCATATCAATCACTCAGCGCTGCTGCAACTTCTCCGGCTTCTTCCAACTGTTCAATAGAAAACCAGTATGAGGAGGCCTTCCAAACGATATTGCCGTTTTTGTCGAGCAAAATTAGAGAGGGAGTTGGTAAATTCCCAAAAGCTTCGACAACTGAAAGATCCGAAGGCTCTCGCGTATCGAAATCAAGTGCTAGGCGCGAATGCCCATCAACAACCACCGGCCATGGTGAATAATGATCACTTGAGTTGTTTCCATAAACTTGCATTATTTGGTCTGGTGATTCGAAGTTACCGTATCTGTGAATTGTAATTGGTTGAATCATGCTATAGTTGAGATTATTTTCTCTGATTCCTTCTGACCATTCGTGGCAACCTTGACATTGCGAACTAACCCAGAACAATAGTACTGGATTTTCTTCTAATTCGGCAGTCAGGTCTAACATCGGTCCACCATCAACATCTCTTCCCAACGTGGGGAGTGTGAAGGTGTACCTCTTGTCTTCAATCTCCTCTTCTCCAAGCTCTTCTCGGTATTCTTCAGCCAAACATCCTGCGGTAGCAGACAGTAGGATTAATGCAGTCAAAAGCCCAATTATTTTCTTCATTTACCTCTCTCCCAATTTATGGCTTGATAGAACCTAATCCGCCATTGACTCCGATGATTTGCCCAGTCATCCATTCAGGGGCACCATTTACCAACCAACTTGCCACATCGGCAATTTCCTTTGCTTCACCAATTCTTCCAACTGGATGCATCAAGTCACTAATTTTCCGACTTGCATCATTCTTCAGAAGGTGTTCCGACATCGGCGTATCAGTCATTGCAGGGGCAATCGCATTGACTCTAATCCCCCGCTTTGCATAGTCTGCCGCTGAGGCACGAGTCAATCCTTCAACAGCCCCTTTTGCTGCTGCAATAGCGGCGTGATTAGTCATACCATGAGTGGCCGCTACCGAAGAAAACAGAACAATCCTACCTCCTTCACCCCTCATCATCGGAACCGCGGCCGATCGAATTGCATTGAAAGCAGTGGTGAAATTTTGGTCAATCGTATCTTGTACCTGTTCTGTGGATGTTGCATGTAGAGGTCTCAGTAGAATTGAACCAACAGCAACTACCACGGCATCAAGGCGCCCATGACGTTGAAGGATTTCTCCAACCGCTTCCTTCATCGCATCGGCATCTCTGGCATCCACAGGTAGTATTTCGAGGCCACTTATTTCCTTGCTAAGTGATTCTAGCGTTTCTTCAGTTCTACCACTTGCTACAATATTCCATCCTTGTTCGGAGAGATTATGACAAACATTGCTACCTACTCCTCCGGCGGCCCCCAATACCCATACAACAGACAATTCAGAACCTCCTTAGCATCTATCTCATTGCTTTAGGTCTCCTGAGATCAGGGAACCAAGTATCTACGCCATTCCAATCAACAGAAATTCCTAGATCGGAAATAATCAGCTTACTGCTAATCCTAGCACTCTCAAAGATTGTTGGAAGACCACTTCCTGGGTGAGTGCCGCCTCCAACTAAGTAGAGGCCATTCAATTCCTCAAAGCGATTGTGAGGGCGCCTCCAAAGCATTTGGTCTAGTCCGTGGGCTAAATTGAATACTGCTCCTCGATAGATGTCCGAAGCACCCCAATCATCAGGAGTGACGATTGTCTTACTAACCATGTGCTCTCGAAGATTTGTGAATCCCAAATGCGCCATCTGATCGATGATTAACTCAGAAAACTCTTCCCTTTCATGCTCCCAGACAATACTTGGATCAGTGTTGGGTACCGGAACTAAAACATAGAGTGTGGATTGGCCGGTTGGAGCCATGCTTGGGTCGGTGATGCAAGCGTTCTGTACGTAAATAGAGGGATCATTCCAAGGAATTCTGTGATTGTCGATATTCACCAAACTATTCTCATAATCTGCAGAGGCATAGATTTGGTGATGGGGCTCATCGTATAGTTTGTCGACTCCAAGATAAAGCATGAAAGTCGAGCAAGAATACGATTTCTTCTGNAACTTTTCATCTGACCACTTCTTTCGCTTTTGGTTAGGAATCATGGTTGTCATAGCATGACCAAAGTCTGCATTCATGATGACCTTTTCAGCCATATAATCAACATTCTTTGTTCGCAATCCTTTGACGGTCTTACCTTCGATGATGACTTCATCGACCTCGGTCTCTAATTCGAACAGAACCCCCATCTCTCTGGCAATTTCNCCCATCCTAGCGGTAATTGACCCAAGACCACCTTTAGCATGAAAAATCCCATGCTCGTACTCCAAGAATGCTAGGATAGTGAACAGTGATGGCGCATGAAAAGGACTCATTCCAAGATATTTGGTTTGGAAAGACATGGCCAATCTAACTCGCTCATCGTCGAATAATCGTTCGAGGTCGGATGCAACGCTGGCCCAGGGTTTCAGCACGGTCGCCGCGGAAAAGGCGCGCTTGGAAAGCAAGTCAGATGGCCCCTTCCAAGGTGTTTTCAGACAACCCTTTGAACGGTCCAATTTTCTTCTATTCTCAGTGATATAGCGNTTGAATCCCTCGGCGTCTTTGTCGCCAGATAATTCCCTTACCCTTTCTGTCATCGCCTCTAAATTACAGGTGGCATCGATAGAGCCTCCCTTGCCAAAGACAAGACGATATGAGGGGTCTAGAGGTATCAGCCCAAGCTCCTCATGAGCATCCATTCCTATGGCTTGAAAAATTTCCTCNATAACCTCAGGATAATGGAAAAAGGTAGGGCCCCTATCGAACTTGAATCCGTCATGTTCGACGATTCTTGTCCTCCCTCCTATGAAAGGGGTCTTTTCGATAACTCTGACCTTCAAACCGCTGTGGGCCAGTAGAAGGGCGGAAGCNAGACCGCCNGGTCCGGCACCAACAATCAAGATNTCTTGCTCCCTGTTAATTGAGTTCTCGGACTCAAGAGAAAGGGGNGGGGATTGCATGCTCATTCCTCAAGAGTGATACTGATCACGCCGAGAGTTGACATCAGCACGTTTGCCTTTTCGAAGGCGGTTAAACTAAGTCGCTGCGATACAACATCTCCACACAATCTCTCTGCCTGCTTTACTAATTGTGAGTAGACTGAAATCATGATAGTCGGACTCTTTCTGGAGTCCGTGTGTATCATTGGAAGTAGTTTAACGGCCTCTTCTCTGTGTGCCTTGCATCTCTCGATGTAGTCTTGCATGAATTCCTGCCAATTAGGATTCGAGGCGAGGNTTGGGCTGGATAAATCAGAGGAAGTAAGACCATATGATTGCAATTCAGCAATCGGAAGGTAAATCCTTCCGGAAGCAAGATCGGATTGAATATCACGAAGAATATTCACCATTTGCAAGAAAATTCCCATTTCATCTGCGTAGTGTTCAGCCTCTTGATCATCATACCCATACAGATGGAGGAGGCAGAGTCCGACGGAAGAAGCGACATTGTAGCAATAGCCACGGAGGTCTTCATAAGTCTGGTAATTTGTTGGATATAGGTCATCTTCCATTCCAACGATTAGTGAATTAAGGTGCTGAGATGGAATATTGAATTTCTCAATAGTGTGCCAGAATGCTAAGAAAAATTTCTCTTCTGGATATGGAGCATTTGTCAACGGTTGAATGTTGTCTCGGAGATAAATAAGAGCACAAAGTCGAGTGATATGGGCCTCATGATCTAAAGTACCACGAGACCCATGCTTGTCATCCAAATACTTGGATCTCTGCAGCGCCCTCAAGCGTAGTGAACCCATTTGTTGGGGAGTGAAATTGGAGAAATCAGGCAACCAGTCACCATCTGCAACATCATCTACTCTTCGACAAAATGCATACAGCGCTTTTATCCCCTCGCGCTTTTCTTTGGGAAGTGTTCTGAATGCCCTTAGGAATGAGGATGAAGACTCATTTGCAATCCTCTCACATTCGAGGTAGGACTGGTTTAATGTCGCACTGTCATTCCTAAAGACATCGCCTATCATGCATCGGCATCAACCATGCTCTGTATATAATGAAGTGTTTAGAAAAATTAACTATAATTCTACGAAAGAATCAATTTGCATAGGGTGGAACAGGTTCGGGAATCAAAAGACAGGTGCGAAACTCCTCAAGATATGGGCTCATTGAAAGAATAAGTTTGACATCAGGGTGAGTTCGGATGACTAACCCATCGAGATACATCAGTGCACGTATGATGGGAAATGCCTCTTCTCCGAATACTGCACCTGCCTCCTCCACGGCGCATCTAACAGTTTTCATCATAATTTGAGTAAGGCTCTGCTCCCTTACAGAACGCATCTCAAAGTCGTGGTAAATCTGGTGCATCTTGTTCATGTACCTCTCCTTGCGCATCTCGTCGAGATTCTCCTCCGAAAGCCCGAGGAGCGACTGGAATGCATCATCATAATCGCTGTTGGATAGATGTTCAAAGAATCTGAAAAGAGAACTGCTGACATGTTTTGGAGCGTGGCAAATCGCCCCATTATCGATGAAGACAAACATTCCATCATCATCGATAATACAATTCCCAGGATGCAAGTCGCCATGGAACGTTCCAATACCAAATAGGTAGGCGCCGTGTATCCGGAACAGATCTAGCAAAGTCGACCAGGACAAGGAGCCTGCATCAATACCATCCTCTAGCGAATCTCCCCTGATGAATTCGGAAACCAGTACGTGTTCATTTGATAATTCGCGGTAGTACTTTGGGAATCTGAGCCTGTGCATTTGGAATGTGTCATCAATATCCAATTGAATTTTCTTTAATTCCTCGGCACCTGAAATCTCATTTCGTAAATCGAGCTCTCTCGTTGTGTAATCCGCGACGTGATTTAGTAAAGCAACGGGATTGCCGACCTTGCGCAACTTAGGCATGAAGATTAAGAAAATTCCCAACCATCTTCGCATTCGCCTTACATCGCGGCGGAAAGCCTTCTCGTTCTGGGCCTTGATGACCTTGATTACAACATCCTCACCAGTCTTCAGACGGGCTCGGTGGACTTGCCCGACAGAAGCGGCTGCGATTGGAATTTTGTCTATATTCTCAAAGACATCGAAGAACCCATCAGGAGCTCTCGCCTCGAGATTCGCGAACACTGCCTCGGATGGAATACTGGCTGCGTGCTGATACAATTGCTGTAATTGTCGGCACTTGTCGACTGGGATTATATCGCTTCTCAATGCAAAAATTTGGGCCAACTTTACTGCAAGCAATCCTTGGGATTGAATCCAATCTAAATCAGCCGGCCCAGACTTGAGAATCTGACGCATGAACTTGACGAATGTCCAGACTCGCATATCAGGTGAGCAATCCGTTCACAATATCAAGTGCTGTTTCAGACTTCTAACAAATACAAAATTTAGAAATGGGAAATTTCAATTGTTTATTTCGATTGTTTGGAAAGCCAACTAGGTGTCCACCAATTCGCCTTCCCAAGTAAGCGCATTGTCGAAGGAACTACGATTGCTCGCACAATTGTAGCATCTACAATAACCGCAACAGCAAGAGCAAATCCTATCGATTTGATGATTAAAACGTCTGCGAGGATAAATCCGAAGAATACCGCTACCATGATTGCAGCTGCGCCCGTGATTAGGCTACCAGAGGCCTGCAACCCCTCTGCAACTGCCTGGGTATTATCTCCCGTCTCTTCCCATGCTTCATGGATTCTGGACAGCATCAACACCTCATAGTCCATCGACAGCCCAAATGCAATTCCGAATACCAATGGCGGCACAACCAGATCGAGGGGTTGAGCGGAATAATTCAGAACACCAGAAAGTAAGCCGTCTTGGAAAACAACCACGATTATTCCGAAAGAGGCGGACACAGAAAGTATATTCATCAAGATTGCCTTTATTGGCACTAAAATAGAATTAACCTGTACGAAAACGAGCAATACTGTCAATAGAAGAACGAAAGCGAGAACCGCTGGAATTCGTTCCTTCAGGTGGTCTTTCAACTCCACCTCAAAGGCACTCCAGCCACCGATTAGTACCTCCATGTCCTCGTCGTCGGCAATATCCATCATTTCTCTCACAATACGCTCCGATTCGTCTGAACCACTTCTGTGTTGGACTGGGACTGAAAGCCGTATGATATTCTCGGAGACGGAGGCTGCCCATTCCTCTTGCGCATCTTGCGGCCATTCCGAGAATTGTCGTTCAAACAAAGCAGAGTTACAAATTGGATGCGTTACTCCTATGACTCCTTCAATTTGGCTAATCTGTTGGCACAGTGGTACAACTCGTTCGGAATATTCTTTCGAAAATGGTTCGTCTCCCTCATCAAACACGATAACAATAGGGATACTAGAAGCAGTGTAGGCTGGGAATTCCTCGGTTAGAATCTCAAAACCAACCCTAGATTCCATATCGGGCGGCAGGGCCTCAATACCCCCTGCACTGAGTTCTACGCGAAGGAATGGAGAGGCAGCAAGAAGGAGAACTACTAGTGCTGGTACTAACCATCGAAGAGGATTTTTCATTACCTTGATTGAGAGTTTCTTCCAAAAATCAGTCTTACGGTTTGCACCTGGAATTGGGACNGGAAGAGAATTNATCCTGGGGCCAAGGTAGGATAGCATTGCAGGTAGGACTGTGAATGAGTAGAGCATTGCCGCAGCAACTGCGAGGAATGCCCCCATCCCCATCGATGGCATGTGAGTTGCTTCGAAGTAGAAGAGGCTGCAAAGGCCAACGGCAACTGTTGCACCGGAGAACATTACTGCTCTACCTGCTGTATCCATCATTGTAGCAATAGCAGCCTCTGTCGATTCACCCTTGGCGATCTCTTCTCTGAATCTACTAATCATGAATAAACTGTAGTCAATTGACACAGCAATTCCAATCAATGAAATCATGCTGACGGAATATTCTGTCAAGCCGAAAAACCACCAATCTGAGATCCAATAACTAATTCCCGTGGCCAGGGCAACCATCAACAAAGCCACCACTAAGGGAAGCATTGCAGCGGTGAATGTTCCAAACACAAAGAGGAGAATAATCAAAGAAATCGGAAGGCCAATTACCTCTGCTCGAATAGTATCATTTTTCATCGCTGTATCGAAATCGTTTCCAATAATCAGGCTACCAGTAACAGTGACTTCAAGGCTCTCGCTTTCAATTGATTTCAATGCCGAAATCATATTGTTAAGCTCGGATTCAGACCCCCCTACTGAGAGATAAACTGCAGTTCTTTTACCATTAGAAGAGCTGTGAGTTGCAATCACTTGTTGATTGGTTGGGTCGTCGTAAATAGTCGAAATACTAACAATATCAATTTCTAGTTCTCGTATCGATTCTATGAAAACCTCGACTTCGGCTTGAAACTCTTCTTCCTGCCATGTCATCTCTTCATGGGAGAGAATGTATGTGACTGTGTTGGAAGCTGAAACTGTTAACTGTTCATCAATTAGACTCAATGCCTTACCTGAATCGGTTGTTGGAGGTGGTGCATTACCATCGATGAAGTTCTCTCCCTGACTGAGGAGNACCCCCGAAAAGAGCAAGGAAACTGCGACGAGAGCTAGAACTGCTCTGCGGTTTTGGTGGACATACAATCCGAAACTGTACAAGCGAGTCATGATGCTGTTTGCTCGGCTGAAATTGCAGTTATAAGCGAGTGTTTTCGATTCCTTCGGAAAAGAATTGGAAAATCAAAAGCTAACCTAATCTTCGATTTAACTCAGACAACAACCGGCTGGGGATCTCAGAGCCAATTGTCCTTCGTTCCCCGTCTGGATGATCAAAGGACAATGATGTTGCGTGGAGGCACAGGCGATTCACACTCGCCTTACCAAAACCGTGCCTCGTATCTCCAGCAACTGGGCACCCGAGATTTGCCATATGCAATCTGATTTGGGCTCGGCGTCCGGTATCTATTTTGATGCGGATGAGGCTGTGAGCTGGCCCTTCTTTCTCGAGCCCCCAATTTGTAATCGCCTCTCTACCACCTCTTCTTCCATCCTCAACCAAGCGTACTCGCTTGTCTTTTGTCTCAAGTATTCGTAGAGTCTCCACTCCAGAATCCGCAGGCGGTTTTCCATGTACTACCGCGTGATAGATTCGCTCTACTGAGCGGTTTTTGAATTGTTTTTGGAGCATGTCTTTGGTTTCTGCAGAACGCGCGAAAATCATACATCCAGATGTCTCTCTATCGAGTCTGTGAACTAAGTGTGTGCGGGTTCTACCATTTTCCCAAGCCCATTTAGCGACTCGGTCATACATCGTATCTACTTCGCCTCTGTCGGTTGCTACCGAAAGAAGACCTGCTGGTTTGTCTGCAAGGATTACTTCAGCATCGGAAAACAAAACCTCGGGGTCCGGAATTATTTCTTTGGGTTGAGTCAGTGGTTTGTCGCCATCTGCTTTCGAAAGTACTTCCACCAACGAGCCTTTTGCCACTTTCATATTTGCCCGAGTTGCCTTCTCTCCATCGACTCTGACTCGTCCATGATCTACCATTCGGCGAAGGGAGTTTCGTTTGGCTGTGGGGTGAAGCGATGCTAGAACATCGAGGAGGATTGTGGCCTCTGTGGTTTCGACAGAGGGGTCCGGCATGTGCTTGCCAATAGGCCCTACTCATCAAACTGACCGTTACTTCCACCATTGTAGAACTTCAAGCGTTGGACTAACGCCGAATTTCTCCTTCCAAATCTGCCGTGCAGAGGACTTCATATTGAACGGCATAGACCTCATCAGATTCTCGAAAATCGACTCGGCTATATCTCTTGATTCTCCCTTGTCCTTAGGATTGATTACAGAAATGATTAGATCGATTAATTCGACCAGTTCTTCCTTGGTATTCGGCTCTGATTTGTCTAACAATGCCAATGCTAACGGGTCCAACACACCATCGGGGTCGAGTTTGTTGTTTGTCTCGAATTCCATCAAAGCGGCTTTTGTTTGGGGGCCAAAGTGACCGTCGACAGTCAAATTGGAATTTGACATCTTGTTGAGTAATTCTTGCAGCCTCGAGACGTCCTTACCTTTGTTTCCCTCGTGCAGAATCCTAGAGCCTAATTCATCTACATACGGAGGAGGAGGGGAATTCTGAAGTCCGAGGAAAATAGCTTTGAGACAATAATAGGTTGGAGCGGAAGCGACAAAGCCTACTGCAGGAACTGCGATCCAAGTAAAGGTCCAGTATAGTTCTCGACTCCCCATATCATAATTATCTGAAATNCCTAGAGAGCCTTCGACCCATGTGTGTAAATCCCAAGCAATCCAACCAAGCATGAGCCAGAATACTGCAAAAGGAAGCGCNAAAAGCCAACCAGCCGCCTCATTTCTGCGCCATTCGGGTGTGGGGGAAATACTCCACCAAAGAAAGAGGAATCCCAGTAGGAATGGAAATATCGCTCCGAAATTGGCGATTGGAGTTAGAAGGCCCCACCAAATCTCGCCATTTTGGAATTGAGCATCTGGACAATACGCGCACTTTCCAAGCCATATTGTGTTCAGAAAAGGGAGTTCCCAGACAAAAAACGCAAACAAAAACCAAGGAACTCCAAGCACTACTGAGAGGGAAGAGGGGAGGGAAAGGGATGCTTCTGAAACTGGATATGATTCCTTTTCTTCCTTGGTGAGTTTGTGCCATGGCTTGCCAANGTGCTGNACCTCNACTACTGGGGGCGCATCTGGCATTGATTGGAGGGAAGGGTGCTTCAATTAGGCGTTTTGGGNCGCTAAATTAGTCTGGATTTCGCATATTCTACTGCATTTCTGAAAATTACCATTCCTTCTCCTTCCCCGTGCTTGCCTTGCTCGACATCTCTTGTCCAGGTAGCCCCAAGCCAAGTCGAATGGTTTGCCTCTGGGTGGGGCATCAACCCGAAGACGAGGCCGGAGGGGTCACAGACACCTGCGATATTGCGCCAGCTCTGATTTGGGGAGATTGGGTATGGTAGGACTTTGTCGCTANCGCTCGGGTATTCGCTGTCTGGGTCGACNTAGCGCACGACGAGTTGCCCTGACTCCGCCCAATCATCGAGGAGAGCGCGGTCGGCGGTGACAAACTTCCCCTCTCCATGGCGTACCGGCACACGCATGCGAGTCAGCCCCTTGGTCCAGATGCACGGACTATTTTGATCGAATTCGAGGGTCGCCCAGCGGTTCTCGTAATGTCCGCTATCATTGAGTGCAAGAGAGGCGGTTTGTGTCAGGCTGACATCTTCGTTGCCCGGAAGTAGGCCCATCTTGACTAGAACTTGGAAGCCATTACAGATGCCGATAACCAGTTTGCCTGCCTGTACGAATCTGCGAACTTGTTCGCGCAGACCGAAGCGGAGTCGGTTACCCATCAGGCGACCGCTTCCTAGATGATCTCCGAAAGAAAATCCTCCCGGCACGGCCATAATTTGGTAATCGTCGAGAGTCATTTCACCATTGACGAGGCGATTGACATGAACTCGGTCGGCCTTTGCTCCCGCCATTTCGAAGACGGCCATCGTCTCGATTTCACAATTGATTCCGAAGCCGGACAATACCGCTACACGGACCTCGGCGCTCATTGGGGGCCACCTCCGTCTAAGGTGCCCTTCCAGGCGGCTCGCAGATCCGCCATCGAAGCGGAAAGAATTGCTTCATCTCCGCTTTTGAAAGTAATTTTGTCGCCTGCCTCAACAGTGCCTAATGCATGGCAGGCGTGGCTGTCCATAGCGGCTTCGAATGCGCCGCAATGCTTCGATTCTACACTCACTACGATTCGTCCAAGGGACTCTCCGAAAAGCGCACCCCATGAGTCAATATCCCCGCCGCCCATCATCGAAGTGAGGTCGATGCTGGCGCCGGAATCCGAGCCGAAGCAACACTCAGCAATCGCTGCTGCCAGCCCACCATCGCTACAATCGTGGGCGCTTGCAACCAAGCCCTCACTCATCGCAGCGGTAAGCGCACGATACATCGTGAGGTTGCGTTCAGTATCGATTTCAGGGACTCGCCCTCCAATGCCCGATTCGCCACTGGATTCGTCTCTCAGGAGGTAGGAGAGTTCACTCGCACCCAATTCCTGATGAGTTTCTCCACACAAATAGATGCGGTCTCCAACCGACTTGAAATCGCTCGATACTGCCTTACGAACATCCGAGTGGTTTCCAATCAAACTGAAGAGAATTGTTGGAGGGATACTGATCTTCTCGCCGTGCAGGGTGGCATCATTCTTCATCGAATCTTTTCCACTGATGCACGGTAGATTGTAGGCTCGACATACGTCATCCAGAGCGCGATTTGCTCGCACCAATTGGGCGAGCTTGTAGCGCCCGTCTGGAGTTTTGGCCGACTCGACCGGGTCGGGCCAGCAGAAATTGTCCAAGCCAGCGATTAGGTCGAGGTCGACGCCCACGCAGACAGCATTGCGCAGCGCCTCATCGATGCTGGCGGCGGTCATCGCGTAAGCATCGATGTCAGAATAACGCGGAACAATACCATTCGAAATCACAGCCCCCTGAGTCTGGCCCTGAATTGGAGCAATTACAGCGGCATCGCCGGGAGCGTCGTGATTCACTCCACAAAACGGCTTGATTACTGACTGGGCGATGACCTCGTGGTCGTAGGAACGAACCCACCATTCCTTGCTAGCGACATTCGGCCTCGCCATCAAACGTCGAAGGAGGTCCCCCTGTCCTTCTGCGTCAACATCAGGGAATACTATTGGGTCGTGCTCTGGTGGCGACCACTCGGATTCGAGTTGTAATTGAGGACANCCATCGTGCAGGAAGGAGATAGGAATATGAGCGACTACTTTCGAATTCATTCTGACTACAAAAGCGCCTGAATCGGTGAANGTACCAACCGCAGTGGCTTCGACTTCATGCAGATCTGCTAACGCCTCAAATGCCGCGCAGTCGGCCGGACTTACGCCAACTGTCATCCTCTCTTGCGACTCCGATACAAGAATTTCCCAAGGGCTCAGACCGGCCTGCTTCAGCGGAACCACGGCGAGGTTCAAATCTGCCCCGCCNGTCAACTCAGCCAGCTCACCGACTGAGCTCGAGAGCCCGCCAGCACCATTGTCAGTGATGACCTGAATCAGCCCTTCATCGCGAGCCTCGAGAATCATATCGATCATTTTTTTCTGGGTGATTGGATCTCCAATCTGCACAGCAGAACTCGGACTGTCCTCGGTTAATTCCAAACTCGAAAAGGTCGCTCCGTGAATTCCATCNGAACCAACTCGGCCNCCGACCATGTAAACGACATCCCCCGAGGTCGGCGTCTTGTCGTGGGATTCCCTTCCATCGGGCAAGCGCCGCGGCATCATACCAACTGTACCACAGTAAACTAGTGGCTTGCCCAGATATCGTTCATCAAAGATGATCGCACCATTCACCGTTGGAATACCAGACTCATTTCCTCCGGCGCGCACACCTGCATGAACGCCGCGNAATACCCGAGAAGGGTGGAATAATCCCTCAGGTATGTTCCCTGAATAGTCGGGCGGGCCAAAACAGAAAACGTCAGTATTGGCAATCGGCCTAGCTCCAAGGCCGGTCCCGAGAATATCGCGATTGACGCCGACAATTCCCGTCATTGCCCCGCCGAAGGGGTCGAGAGCGCTGGGTGAGTTGTGGGTTTCAGCCTTCATACAGAGGCTCCAATCCTCATTCCAAGCGATTACTCCTGAGTTGTCATGGAAGATTGAAAGAAGCCAATCAACCTCCGATTGAATGTCCAAAGTAGGCTTCATGATGTGCGTCTTGAATAGCGAATCGATTGTCGAATCCTCACCTGTCTCAGTATCGACGTGGTGAATTTTTGCTGCGAAAATTTTGTGGGAACAATGCTCGGACCACGTCTGCGCAAGGCACTCCAATTCCGCGTCTGTGGGCGCCTCGGCTGGCAACCCCAATGCTTCCCTCGCCTCGCGAACCTCCTCGTCTCGGTAGTGTGCTTGAATCGCCTTCATCTCATTGAGATTGAGGGCGAGCAGCCCTGTTTCTGAGATTTCGATGAGGCGCTCGTCNGGGACTTCCAGGTCCACTACTGCAGGCTCAGCCTGTTCGAGTGCGGGGCGGTCAGGGAAGTCTAATGCAGGCCACTCGGCCGCCTCGCAATCGGCTCTTTTTGCAATGGCTGCACGCTCTATCATCGGATTGTGTAGCTTGCTCGCAAGCCACCCCGAATCGACACCCTCAGGCACGCCCCAGAAGGCGTAGGTGCGGCTCGTGGCCACAGCCGCTGCTCCTGCAACGTGGGGNAAAATTGTNTGCAAACCATCCAAACCCGCCTGACCAGCATTGTCTGTGACGCCGGGCTTGAATCCGGCTTGGATGACGATGTGGGGGGCGTCAGGGAATACGTTGGAATCATCGAGCAAACGACCGCTGACGCTGCCCTGCTCGATCACAGGGTCGGCGAAGAGGTCGTAAACAGCCCGCTCGGCCTCTACCGCCGTGAGATCAGCCTTGACCTGATACCCAAGTATCACTCTAACAGAACCGACCTCTACCTCGTAATTCGAGGCGAGCATTCCCTTGACGGAATCCCCTCGAGCATCTGGAAGTCCGGCGAGGTCACGGGTTGTGACTTCGTAGGAGAAGACCGGGGTTTCTGTGCCCATGATTCAACCTCGGTGGGGCATTGCCGTAGCATGCCGTCAATGAACAAACCGGTGCAGGCCTATGGCCTGAAGGCGCGATTGAGGGGGAAAGAGTTGAGAGGCGCGGGAATCTGAAGGGATTGTTATGGAACGCCGTCCTACTGTATTTCTCATCTCTATCTTGGCATTTGTATTACTCATCCCAAGTCCTGTTCAAGGATTGTGCATAAATCCCGAAGCATGTGGAATTATTTTGGGGGTGTGGGGCTCGATGCTAACGGTACCAATCTGTTTGGTACTTTTCGCTTTCGCGATTTGGCCGAAAACCAGACCGTGGCTCGAATTCTTAGCAGTGTTACCTGGATTTATGGCAATAGTTACGGGATATCTAATGGTTTTTCGAGTTGCTAGGTTTGATTTGATTTGGGTTCCTCTTATTCATGCTGGTCTAATGATTGCTATGATTGGTGTTGGGCGATTGAAGGGAAAGACTTGAGATGGTCGCGCCGGCGGAATCACCTGATGCAAGCCGAAGACGCATGGGGTGAGCGCTGGACTTCCTGCGCTAATCCTCTGTCCCATCGATACATGGAGACGGCGGCTCGAAAGGGCTCCTTAGTGTGTCTCGCCGCCGATATGCGCAGCGTCGGGGAATTGCTTGAGTTGGTCGAAGAGGTTGGACCTCATATCGCTGCGCTGAAGACTCATGTCGACCTNGTCGAAGATTTCTCAGTAGAATCGTGGCAGCTTCTGGTAGATGCTGCGCATCGCCACGACCTTCTGCTCTTTGAGGACCGTAAGTTTGCTGATATCGGCAAGGTATCTCAGAATCAGATGGCTGGTGCTCACAATATACGATNGTGGGCTGATATTGTCACCGCACACAGAATTTCTGGACCGGATATCGTCGATGGAATCGCCGCCGGTTGGGCTGATGTAGAGCGCATCGGTGGTGTACTCTTACTCGCTCAAATGTCGAGCAGTGGAAATCTTCTCGATACGGGCTACACGGACGAGACGATCGCCACCGGCCGNGGCTCCCCTCATGTCATCGGCTACATCGGTAACGGCAGCTCAGCANACGAGGTCGCCGCTCTGCGAGAGAAAGTAGGAGCAGGGCAGATGATCTGGACGCCGGGAGTCAACCTCGCTGTCGGTGGAGGTGCGATGGGTCAGCGCTACGGGCATCCGCGTGATGCCGTGCTTGCTGGTTCTGATGCTATCATCGTCGGGTCCGGCATTCATAGCGCCAAAGACCGCCGCGCCGCAGCCGCGCAGTATGCTGAAACTTCGTTCCAAGCCCTGCTTAACCGTGGGGCTTGAATATGGCCATTGAGACGATAATCAATTTCCTAATCATAGCAGGAACTGTGCTACTCATCTGTTTCATCATATTCCGTGTGATTGTGAAACGATGGCGGTTGGGCTTGCGAATGGCGGCCGGGGATGAGAGTTTACTGAGTGATGGTTCGGTCTCGATGAAGACCATCACCGACGCCCCGCCGGGGAGTGTAATCGTCCCCCATACTCCCGCCACTCCACTCGATGATAATCTGTGAGTTGGGTCAAACCACGCCTGTGGCTT
>JGI26060J43896_10000324_pt1 | contig 17139 bp, 18 predicted proteins | sample MarorgKNORR_S2LV_6_FD_43896 | JGI IMG/M metagenome (IMG submission 43896) | reverse complement strand
AATGGCAAAAAAACTTCTTGAAAATAATTTTAGTGTCATTTGTGAAAAGCCTATGACTACAACTTTTGAAGAAGCCCAAGACCTAGAGCGAATATATAAATCAAAAAACTTAACATTTGCTGTAACATATACCTATACTGGGTATCCTATGATAAGACAAATGAAAGAAATGATTAAAGAAGGTGTTATAGGCGAGGTTCAACGTGTAGATCTTCAATATTATCAAGGATGGATAAATCCAATAATCCATGATAAAACAAAACGATCTGAAACTTGGAGACTTCAACCTGATAAATCTGGTATTAGTTGTTGTATTGGTGATATTGGAACGCATGCCTTTAATATGCTAGAATACGTAACTGGAATGGAAGTAAAAGAACTTCTTTCAGATCTAAACTATGTATATGATGATAACCCAATGGATGTTGATGGTACGATATTAATCAGGTTCTCTGATAAGATTAAAGGAGTCATTAGAGCTAGTCAAATTGCAACTGGAGAAGAGAATTGTTTTACAGTAGCAATATATGGGCGAAAGGGAGGGNTNAAATGGCAACAAGAAAACCCTAATTATCTTCATCACTTGAGTGACTCCGAACCTCTTAAGGTTTTGAAACCAGGTCATGATTATAATTCTAATTTTTCAAAAATTTCCAGCAAACTTCCACCTGGACATCCTGAGGGAATGTTTGACTCTATGGCAAATATCTATAATGGTGTTGGAAGGGAGATAAGAGGTGAAAGAGAATTTGAAGGAGAGTACCCAACTTTAAATGATGGTTTAAGAGGAATGCTTTTTATAGAAAAAGCTGTTGAATCTCATAATAATGGAAATACTTGGGTCAAATTAAATAGAAATTAAAATGAAAACAATAAAAGGACCTGCAGTATTTCTTGCACAATTTGTAGATAAAGCCGCTCCATTTAATTCGTTAGATGGGATTTGTAAATGGGCATCTGAATTGGGTTATAAAGGAATACAGATTCCAACTTGGGAAAGTTCACTTATTGATTTAGATAAGGCTTGTGAGAGTCAAGACTACTGCGATGAACTTTTAGGAAAAGTAAAATCTTATGGACTAGAAATAACAGAATTGTCAACTCATCTTCAAGGTCAATTGGTTGCAGTTTCTCCAGCATACGACTTAATGTTTGATAATTTTGCCCCTGATAACCTAAAAAAGAATCCAAAAGAGAGAACAAAGTGGGCTATTGAAACAGTTAAAAAAGCAGCAATAGCTAGTAGAAGACTAGGGCTAAAAACTCATGCTACTTTTTCAGGAGCACTTTTATGGCATACATGGCATCCATGGCCTCAAGCTCCCAAAGGTCTTGTTGAAATGGGTTTTGAAGAATTAGCTAAAAGATGGCTTCCAATTTTAAATGTATTTGATGAAAATGGAGTTGATGTTTGTTATGAAATTCATCCTGGTGAAGACCTTCACGATGGAGTTACCTTTGAAAGATTTCTGAAAGCTACAAATAATCATAAAAGAGTAAATATACTTTATGATCCTAGTCACTTTATACTACAACATCTTGACTACATAACATATATTGATCATTATCATGAGTTTATAAAGTCTTTTCATGTAAAAGATGCTGAATTTAATCCTACTGGTAAAACAGGAGCCTTTGGAGGATATCTAGATTGGGCTGATAGAGCTGGAAGATACAGATCACTTGGGGATGGTCAGATTGATTTTAAAACTATTTTTTCTAAATTAACTCAATATGGTTGTGATGTATGGGCAGTTTTAGAATGGGAATGTTGTATTAAAAGTCCTGTACAAGGAGCAACTGAAGGTGCAAAAATAATTCAGGATTTAATTATTAATTGTACCGACAAAAAATTTGATGACTTTGCAGGAGGAAATACAAATAATGAAGATTTAAGAAACATTTTAAATATTTAAATATGAAAAAAGTATTAATAACATTTTTAATTTTAACAACAAGCATAGGATTTTCTCAGGACTCAGAATGGACTTATCTTTTTGACGGAGAGACATTAAATGGTTGGCATGAATATAATGCTGGAGAAGTTGGAGATTCATGGTCAGTTAAAAATGGTGAGCTAGTTTTAACCTCTAAAAATGATAATATAAGTAGAGGAAACGATATAATTACAGATAAAACATATACAAATTTTGAGCTTTCATTGGAGTGGAATATAGTTAAAGGCGGAAACAGTGGAGTGTTTTTCAAAGTTGTTGAAATCCCTGAAATTGATCAGCCATGGAAAACTGGTCCTGAAATACAGGTGCTGGATAACGATAACTTTGTAGCTAAAAGGTATCACAAAGCTCCAGCTCTTTATGATCTTAAACCAATTGGTAAGATTAAATACAATAAATATGGTGAATGGAATCATCTCCTTTTAAAAGTTGATCATGAAAATAATATTGCATCAATTACATTTAACGGTGAGGAAGTATACTCTTTCCCTTTATATGGTGAAGAGTGGGATAAAATGGTTTCAAGATCAAAATTTAGTGATGATGAATACTACAAGGATTTAAAACCTTCACATCCTTTTTTCGTTCATGCTCCTTTTTTTGGTAAGTTTAAAACAGGAAGTATTGGCCTTCAAGACCATGGGCATACAGTTAGGTATAGAAATATTAAAATCAAAGAATTATAGTAATAGCAGTAATAATGCAGTGTGGTAATTTTCTTACTAATTATTTAAATTGATAATTTAACTAGAAATATATATTGTCATGAAAAAAAACATAATTTACCTAAGAACAGTTAAAGCATTTAGTATGAGTTTATCTCTCTTAATTCTATTGACCCTATTAATCAGTTGTAATACTGAAACATCTCCAAAATGGGAATACATATTTGATGGTGAAACTTTTAATGGGTGGCATGTTTATAAAGCTGAATCAATTGGAAGTGAATGGTCAATTAATAATGGTGAGTTAATATTTACCAACAACGAAGAATTTGGACAAGATCTAGTAACAGATAAAGAGTATACTAATTTTGAACTTTCAATTGAATGGAATATTTCAAAAAATGGAAATAGTGGAATATTATATGGGGTTAAAGAACTTCCTGAGTTCGATGCGCCATTTGTAACTGGACCTGAAATTCAAATTTTGGATAATGAAAATTATTATACTTCAACAGAACTGCACATGGCTCCCTCACTCTTTGATCTAGTTAGTTCAGATAACAAAAACTTAGAAGTAAAAACTCATGGTAATTGGAATCATGTTTTAATAAAAATTGATCATTCTAATAATCTTGGAACAATAAAAATGAATGATGAGATAGCATATACGTATCCTTTATCAGGTAACGANTGGGATGAATTAGTGTCTAATTCTAAGTTTAACCCNGACACTACAAGACCCGACGCTACAGATGCTCCAACATTTGGAACCTATAAAACTGGCAATATTTCACTTCAAGATCATGGAAATAATGTTAAATTTAGAAATATTAAAATCAGAGAATTTTAAAACTTTAATATGATTCATTCAATGACTGGCTTTGGAAGAGAGGAGAAGCTTATAAATGATAAAAAAATAGTCATTGAAATTAGGACACTTAATTCAAAAGGACTTGATATCAATCTCAAGGTTCATGACTCATTTTCTTTTATTGGAGAATATTTGAGAAAATCTATTAAAGAAAAACTAATTAAGGGTAAAGTTGATGTAATTCTTGATATTGAGAATACTAATGAAGATCTTCTAATCCCTTTTAATAAATCAAAAATCAAGGCTTATTTAAAAGAACTCAAAAAAGATTTTAAAATTGATGAGTCTCAAATTATTTCTAATTTACTTATGGGAAATAGTTATGTAAATTCAAATATTACTTTTAACAGAGGTGAAGAAAAAAATATTAAAATACTTTTAGATAAGGTTATTCAAAAACAATTAAAATATAGAAGAATTGAGGGTAAAGCTATAGGTGATGATTTAAAAAAAAGTATCTCCAAAATAAATAGCTATCTAAACAAAGTAGTTTCTAGTGAATCCAATAGATTAAGGATAAGAAAAAGAAAATTAAGTCTCATTTTAACGAACTTAACGAAAAGTATGATAAATCTAGATTAGAGCAGGAAATAATATACTATATAGAAAAATTGGATATAAATGAAGAGATTATAAGATTGAAACATCATTTAAAGTTTTTTTCTTCAGAAATGAAAAATAAAGAAATTAAAGGAAAGAAACTTTCATTTATTTCTCAAGAAATTGGCAGGGAGATTAATACTATTGGTTCAAAAGCTAATAATTTTGAGATTCAAAGCATGGTGGTTAATATGAAAGAGGAACTTGAAAAGATTAAAGAAAATGTTTTAAATATATTATAATGAGCATTAAGAAACTTATTGTTTTTTCAGCTCCATCTGGAGCAGGTAAAACAACTTTAGTTAAGTATTTACTTTCGATGTTCGATAAAATTGAATTTTCTATTTCTGCTACTTCAAGAAAACCCCGTGGTATGGAGAAAAATGGTAAAGATTATTATTTTTTAAGTGATCTAGAGTTCAAAGAGAAAATTAATACTAAAGAATTTGTAGAGTATGAAGAAGTTTATGGTGGAGTTTTTTATGGTACTCTTAAATCTGAATTAAATAGAATCTGGGATGATAATAAAATTGTAATTTTTGATATTGATGTTGTTGGTGGAGTTAATATTAAGGAAATGTTTCCAGTGGAAACTCTCTCAGTTTTTGTTATGCCACCAAGTCTTGAAATACTTCAGAAAAGGTTAATTAAAAGAGGTGATATTTCAAATGATGAAATTGAAACTAGAATAAAAAAGGCAGAAAATGAATTAGATTTTGCTTCAAAATTTGATAATATTATAATTAATAGTGATCTTAACGAATCAAAAAAAATTGCTTTTACCCTAATTAAAGAATTTATAGAAAATGAGTAATGTAGGTTTGTATCTGGGGACCTTTAACCCAATCCATAATGGTCATGTTACTTTAGCTGAATATTTTTCTTCATTACCAGAATTAGATGAAGTATTAGTGGTTATTAGTCCACAAAGCCCATCTAAAACCGAAGAAGGGTTAATTAATGACTATGAAAGGCTTGAAATGGCCGAAATAGTTTTTAAAAAATTTGATAATGTTCGTGTATCTGATATTGAATTTAAAATGTCTAGACCAAATTTTACAATTGATACCTTAAAGGAATTCAAGAGGAGACATAAATACAATAAGTTAATTCTNTTAATTGGGGAGGATAATCTAGCTGGATTTAATAATTGGAAAGACTATAAAAAAATTATTGAAATTGCAGAAGTATATGTGTATCCAAGAGATACAAATCATAAAATACCTGATGAAATTTTATCAAATAATAATATAAAGTTGGTTAATGCTCCTAAAATAAAAATCTCAAGCAGTCATATTAGAGAACTAATAAAATCTAATCNAAAAATTGATGACTTAGTTCCAAAAGAAGTTCTACGTTTTTTAAAGTCTATTACTTAAGCCTTATAATTATATCTAATAGTTTTTTAGTCAAATTTTCTCTGGAAAGAGAGCTAATATTTGTTAGNTTCTGTTTCTTATATCTACCTTCCAGCCATTCATTGTATTCACTTNNAATGAAAGTGNCAACTTGATTAATGTTATTGTTATTTGCATTAAATGANTTTGGAGATNTTTTTAATACAACCTCAGATTCTTTAGCAGAGTTTGAAAAATTTATAATAGGTGAGCCAGATGCTAAATACTCAATAAGTTTTCCAGATATCATNTCAGTTTCTTCAGTATTTTTGTAATTGAAATTAATTAATAAATGAGATGATTTAATTGTNCTTATTGCATTGTNATGATCTATNTATCCTTTATTAANCAATTCAATTTTATTTGAATAAATTTTAATTATTTTTTTATCAATTCTCCCAGCAAAAGTTAAAATAAGATTTAAATTNTTTTGCTTTGGATTAAGAATTTTTAAGACTTCATAAAAAGTTTCATAATTATGATTTTGAGTAAGCATTCCTGTAAAAACAATATTAAACTTCTTTGGTTTTATCTCCTCAATTTTGTCATAATTTAATTTATCATAACCATTATAAATCTGATNAATTTTCTCAGGATTAGTAATCTTAGACTTAAGAATTTTATGATATCTATCTCCTACAGTTGTAATTATTGCATCTGCTTTTTCGATAACGTTAGTCTCTAGTTTTGCATTTAATTTTTTAGAAAAGTTAAATCTAAATCTATCTTTTAAATAAAAAAGTTCAGACCAGGGGTCTCTTAAATCAACAATCCATTTAAGCTTATACTTTTTGTAAATTTTTTCTCCAATTAAGTGAGAAGAATGAGGTGGACCAGTTGTAATTACATAATCAATTTTATTATTTGAAATAATTTTTTTAGCTTTTTGAAAAGCAAAGTAATTCCACCCTATTCTTGAATCTGGTATAAAAAGATTAAGCCTTATAAAAGATGTAATCTTATCAAAAATTGATTTATTCGGAATGTAAGATTGCGGTATACTCTTAGTTTTATTTCCTGATTTAAAAAAAGAATATAGGCTTAGAACTTCTAAACTAAATGTTTTATGAGTTTCAATATCTTTAATATGGCTGTTAAGTGATAAATCTTTTAAATTATATGAAGCATATTTTGGGTCTACTGTAAGAACAATAGGATTACAGCCTAACTTCTTTAAATATTTAGCAAAATACATCCATCTTTGAACTCCTGATCCCCCAGATGGTGGCCAGTAATATGTAATAATTAATATGTTTAACTTAGCCAAACTAATTAAGTTTTAGTTGAACTCCTACTCCAAACACCTCTCTAACTTGTAGTCTTGAAACAGCATTATCATCATATATTAGTTGAAATATTAATTGAGTAGTGAGAAGTGGATTAACATTAATTTCTATCTGCGCTAAATAATCAAGATCAATATTTGCTGCTTCTTCAATGTAATTAGAAAACAGTTTTAAGTCTTGCTTGTAATTGACATTTTCCAGTAATTTGCCTTCGGAGTGAAAAGTTAAATTGGCACCGAGCTCATATCTGGAAGATTTATTTTGGGATACACCAAAATATGTTTCATTCTCTAATAAATCATCAGTAAATTTCTTACTCACTAAAATTAATCTTGATGCAATAGGAGAATAGTTTACCCAAATTTTTTCATCTTTCTTCCATAAAAAACCAGAACCTATCTGAAAATATGCTGGAGAAAAAATTCTAGTTGTTAATTCTCTTATTTCATTATTCTCAGAATCTTTTTTATACTTATATCCATTACCAATTTGTGAAGTAAAGTTGAAAAAGGCTGAAAAAGATAAATTTCTAGTAAATTCTTTACCAACAATTGACTGAATGAGGATTCTATCATCAATCTTTCTTGCAAATGGAGCATTCTTATATTTAGCTATTCCAAAAGCTGATTCAACATTTGATAACCAGTCCCACCCCTTATCCTTATATTCCCATTCATAATCAAATTTTATTGTAGCTGAGAAATTGTTAGTACCACCTCCAACCCAATCACTAAATCCAGTTTGATTAAGTAATACAGTAACATTTCCTCTTTTTGTCCAAAGAGAATCTTTTTCAACTATATCCTGAGAATAGATGTTTACAGAAAAAATGAGAATAATTATTAAGTATCTCATGAAATGATTACAAAAAACCTAATTCAAGTTTAGCTTCTTCACTCATAAGATCTTTTGTCCATGGAGGATCAAATGTAATTTCAACTTCAGCAGTTTTAACCTCGTCTATTGATTTAATTTTTTCCTCTACTTCTTGAGGGAGAGACTCAGCAACAGGACAATTTGGTGATGTTAGGGTCATCATGATTTTTACTTCATTATCTTCATTTACAAAAACATCATAAATCAAGCCTAATTCATAAATGTCTACAGGTATTTCAGGATCAAAAATTGATTTCAATTCTGTAACAATCTTTTCTCCAAGATTTTCTGTATTATTTTTATTATTTGTCATTTTTACTGTTTTACTTGATATGCTATAGCATAAATTTTTATTTGTTTTATCATTGAAAGTAATCCATTAGCTCTTGTTTGCGATAAGTGGCTATCTAACCCTATCTTCTCAATAAAATCAATATTAGCTTCTAAAATTTCTTCTGGTTTATGACCAGAAAAAACCTTTACTAATAGAGATATAATACCTTTAGAGATTATTGCATCACTATCAGCCTCAAATATAATTATGTTATCATTAAATGATGAATTAAGCCAAACTTTACTTTGACATCCTTTAATAAGATTAGAATCTATTTTATTGTTTTCAGCAAACTCTGGAAGAGTTTTACCTAAATCAATTAAATACTGATATTTTTCTGACCAATCTTGAAAGAAATTAAATTCTTCAATTATTTGATCTTGTTTTTGTTGAATACTTTCCACACTTAAAATTAAACAATTATCCTAACATTTTTGAAGCCTTTTTAACTGCATCAACAAATAAGTCTATTTCACTTTTAGTATTATAAAATGAAAAAGATGCCCTAACTGTTCCTGGTATGTTAAAACGATCCATTATTGGTTGAGTACAATGCTGTCCGGTTCTTACAGCTATACCAAATTGATCTAAAATTGATCCTATATCAGATGGATGATGATTACCAACATTAAATGATATTACTGATATCTTTTCTTCTATATCACCATAAATTTTAAGATTAGTGATTTTTTTTAAACTTTCAGTTGCATAATCTAAAAGGGTTTTTTCATAAGATTCAATATTATCAAACCCAATAGAATTCATATAATCTAGAGCAGATCCAAATGCAATCACTCCTGCAATATTTGGTGTACCTGCTTCAAATTTATGAGGAAGATCAGCATATTCTGTTTTATTGAATGTTACATTTGATATCATCTCACCTCCTCCTTGATAAGGTGGAAGAGAATTAAGTAAATCTGATTTACCATAAAGAAAACCTACACCTGTTGGCCCACATAATTTATGGGCAGATGCTACATAGTAATCTACATCTAATTCAGATAAATTAATTTTGAAGTGAGCTGCTCCTTGAGCTCCATCAACTAAAACTTGGCTTTTATTAGCATGTGCTAGATCAATTATTTCTTTTATTGGATTAACTATTCCAAGAGTATTAGAGACATGGTTTATAAAAACAAATTTCACATTAGGAGTAAGCAATGATTTATATTCATCAATATTTAGTGTGCCATCATCTTTTATTGGTATAACCTTAAGTTTAGATCCTGTCTTCTCGCATAGCATTTGCCAAGGAACAATATTTGAGTGATGTTCCATCTCAGAAACAATTAACTCATCTTTAGAAGAAATCATTTTCTCTAGTCCTGATGAAATGATATTAATTCCATGAGTAGTTCCAGATGTGAATATTATTTCATGAGTATGAGCTATTCCAAAATGTTCTTTGACTTTTAATCTTGTTTCTTCAAATTTATTTGTAGCATCTACACTAAGTGAATGAAGTCCTCTATGAATATTAGAGTTGTAATTTTTATAATAATCAGAAATAGCGTCAATTACTTGAATAGGAGTTTGAGATGTAGCAGCATTATCTAAGTAAATTAAATCAGTATTATTTATTTTCTTACTTAGTATTGGAAAATCTTCTCTTATTTTATATACATCTATCATCTAAAGATCAAAACCTAGATTTACTCCAAGTTTACTTGCGATTAATGAGTTAATTCTTCTTTTTAGATTAGGTGTTTTAACACTCTCTAAAATATTATTTGCAAAAGCATAAGTCAAAAGTGCTTTAGCCTCTTTTTCCGGGATACCTCTTGTTTTTAAATAAAATAATGCTTCCTTGTCAAGCTGTCCTATAGTACAACCATGTGAACATTTCACATCATCAGCAAAAATTTCGAGTTGAGGTTTAGAATTTACTTTTGCTTTATTATCAATCAAAATATTATTATTCTGCTGAAAAGCATTTGTCTTTTGAGCAATCTTATCAACCATTATTTTACCATTAAACACTCCAACAGATCTATCTGAGAAAATCCCTTTATAGTCTTGATGACTTTCACAATTTGGTTGAGCATGATTGACTAAAGTGTTATGATCTACATGTTGGTTTGACTCAAGAATTGTAATCCCCTTAAGTGTTGATTGTATGTTTTCTCCCTTATGATAGAAATTCAAGTTATTTCTTATTAGTTTACCTCCAAAAGAAAAAGTATGAACACTAACATTACTGTCTCTTTCTTGGCTTATAAAAGTGTTATCAATTAGGGTTGATGAGTTTAGGTCATTTTGAATTTTATAATAATCTATAAATGCGTTTTTTTCAGCATAAATTTCAGTTAAGCTATTTGTTACTACCGAATGCTCTTTTAAACTTTGATGTCTTTCAATAATTTCAACTTTAGCATTTTTNTCTGCTATTATAAGATTTCTAGGTTGCAACCAGATTGATTTTTGATTCCCTGTTGAAAAATGCATTATCTGTACTGGATCTTCAGGACATACTCCATCAGGAATATATATGTAAGCTCCTTCTTTTGTATATGAAGTATTTAATGATGCTAAACTTTCATCCTTTGGTACAGTTCGATTAAAATAATTCTTTATTGCACTATCATACTTACCTTTAGAAAGAGCCGCAGATAGAACGCATATGTCCATTCCATCGTGTGTGGTTTTAGATAAGAAAGGACTATAAACTCCATCAATAAATACAATTTTAAAAGAATCTAGATCATTAAGAAAATACTCTTTTACATCTCTTAATTCTACAGATTTATTCGGTTTTGAAGAAAGACTATAATCTTTTTGAATAATTGATTTCAATGAAGTATACTTCCAAGATTCATCTTTCTTTGATGGAAACCCTTGTTTCTCAAAACGCTTTAATGCCTCTTTTCTATCTGAATGAATAGGATTTAATAAGTCAANATCCTGTTCAAAAGCAATNAAAGAATCCAATAATTTTTCNTGAAAATTCATANTAAGACTTTTCTTTTTTTAACCAATCATAACCTANTTCCTCAATTTTTTTTGCAAGATCTTTATCNCCAGACTTAACTACNCTTCCATCCATTACAATATGGACAAAGTCTGGAACTATATAATCAAGTAACCTTTGATAATGNGTTATTACTATAACAGAGTTGTCNTCATGACTACATTTAANTACTCCGTTAGCTACNATTTTTAAAGCATCTATATCTAGTCCAGAATCTGTTTCATCTAAAACTGCGAGTTCAGGTTCCATCATTGCCATTTGAAATATCTCATTTCTTTTCTTTTCACCTCCAGAAAATCCCTGATTTAATGATCTAGATAAAAAATTAGAATCTATTTCAAGAAGNGAAGCTTTTGCTCTTATTTTTTTTAACATTTCACTTGAAGGCATTTCATCTNNTCCTTTAGCTTTTCTTGATTCATTTATTGCTGTTTTGATAAAATTCGTTACAGTAACCCCCGGTATTTCAACTGGATATTGAAATGATAAAAATACACCTTCNTGAGCTCTATCTTCAGGACTTAATTCATTTATTTCTTGCCCTTTAAAATATATGTTTCCTTTTGTGATCTCATAATCTTCATGTCCAGATATAACATTAGCTAATGTGCTTTTACCTGAGCCATTTGGCCCCATAATAGCATGAATTTCACCTTTATTAATTTTTAGGTTTATACCTTTTAATATAGGTTTACCTTCTATTTTACAATGTAAATTATTGATTTCTAGCATATTTATAAATTTATCCAACTGATCCTTCAAGAGAAATTTCAAGTAATTTTTGAGCTTCAACTGCAAATTCCATAGGCAACTTATTAAGTACATCTTTACTAAACCCATTCACAATTAGAGCAATTGCCTTTTCTGTATCTATACCTCTTTGGTTACAATAAAATATTTGGTCTTCCCCAATCTTACTNGTAGATGCTTCATGCTCAATTTGAGCAGTTTTATTTTGCACTTCTATATAAGGAAATGTATGAGCTCCACAATCATTACCCATTAATAAAGAATCACACTGAGAAAAGTTTCTAGCATTTTCTGCAAATGGTGAAATCTGAACAAGGCCTCTATAACTGTTTTGAGATTTACCAGCAGAAACNCCCTTTGAAATAATAGTACTTTTNGTGTTTTTTCCTAAATGAATCATTTTGGTTCCAGTGTCAGCTTGCTGAAAATTATTTGTAACAGCTATTGAGTAAAACTCACCGATTGAATTATTTCCTTTTAAAATACATGATGGATATTTCCATGTTACAGCAGACCCTGTTTCAACTTGAGTCCAAGATATTTTAGCTCTATTATGACAAATTCCTCTTTTAGTAACAAAATTAAAAACACCACCTTTTCCATTTTTATCTCCAGGAAACCAATTTTGAACTGTTGAATACTTAATTTCAGCATCATCATGTGCAATTAACTCAACAACAGCGGCATGTAATTGATTTTCATCTCTAGATGGAGCTGTNCAGCCCTCTAGATAACTAACATANCTNGACTCATCGGCTATCACCAATGTTCTTTCAAACTGACCNGTGCCAGCCTGATTTATTCTAAAATAAGTTGACAGTTCCATTGGACATCTAACTCCTTTGGGTATGTAACAAAAAGATCCGTCAGAGAAAACTGCAGAATTTAAAGCTGCATAATAATTATCTTTTTTTGGCACNACAGTTCCTAAATGTTTTCTAACTAATTCAGGATGATTTTGAATAGCATCTGAAATAGAACAAAAAATAATTCCTTTTTCCTCTAGTGTGTCTTTAAAAGTAGTTGCGACAGATACTGAATCTACTACTACATCCATAGCTACTCCACTTAATTTTTTTTGCTCATCTAAGGATATTCCTAATTTTTCAAATGTCTTTAATAATTCAGGATCAACTTCATCCAGAGAATTTAAATCAGGCTTTTTCTTTGGAGCTGAGTAGTAAGATATATCTTGAAAGTTTGGTTTATTATACTTTAAATTAGACCACTCAGGCTCTTTCATAGCCTTCCAAGTTGAAAAAGCATCTAATCTCCAATCTGTCATCCATTTAGGCTCATTTTTTTTCTTAGAAATTGCTTTAACTATATCTTCATTTAAACCAACAGGAAATGTTTCAGAATCTATATCTGTGTAAAAACCATACTCATACTCTTTGGTTTCTAGCTCTTTTTTTAACTCGTCTTCAGTATATGCCATAANAATTAACCCTTAATAACTTTTTGCAAATATACATATAAATCGGGCTTTTTTTGATAATAATACATGTTAATAAATCTATAATTATGTTATGATCTATTATCTAAATTAATAGTTCAATTAGATTAATTTTGAATATATGGATNAGAATGAAAACGATCTTCAAGGCATAAGTGAGACAGATTTAATTAAGAGAATAACAAAATCTTTTAANAGTAAAAATGACTCTACGGTTATTGATATTGGAGATGATGCAGCTGTTTTAAAATTTGATAAAACTAATCTTGCTATCTCTCAAGATATACTGGTTGAAGGAGTTCATTTTGATCTATCCTATGTTCCACTNAAACATCTAGGCTACAAAAGTGTTGTGGTTAACGTTTCAGATATAATTTCCATGAATGTTAAACCATCTCATGTCCTTGTCTCAATAGCGGTATCTAACAGATTTAAAATTAAAGCCCTTGAAGAGTTATATGAGGGTATTAAATTAGCGTGTTCATATTACAATATTGATTTGATTGGTGGTGATACTACATCCTCAAAAACAGGATTAATGATTTCTGTTACTTGTATTGGAAATACTGAAAATAAAAAAATAACAGAAAGAAAAGGAGCAATGCCAAATGATCTTCTTGTTGTTTCAGGAAATTTAGGATCTGCATATATGGGGCTTCAAGTTCTTGAAAGAGAAAAAAAGGTATTNGAGGTCAACCCTAATTCACAACCTGATTTAAGTAACTATACCTATTGTATTCANAGACAACTGAAGCCGGAGGCTAGAGTTGATGTTATNAATCGTCTTGAAGAACTTAAGATCACNCCTACATCAATGATAGATATTAGTGATGGATTATCAACTGAAATAAATCATTTATCCAATTCTTCAGGATTATCTTTTCATATAAATGAAGATAGTATTCCTATTTCAGAAGAGGCAAAAAAAGTTTGTGATGAGTTTAAATTAAGTCATTCTGTTGCATATCTTAACGGAGGAGAAGACTATGAACTTTTGTTTACTGTTTCCAAGAAGCATGAAAAGAAAATTAATGATTCTGAACATTTAACAATTATTGGCTCATGTGTGAAAAAAAAAGATGATAATTGTATGATAACTAGTCTAGGCCAAAAGATAAATATTAATAGTTCTGGCTGGGATTCCTTTAATAAAAAAGATTAACCTAGAGCAACATCTAGCATCATCATAATTATAAATCCTCCTATAAATCCTAATGTAGCTATATCAGTATATTTATCTTGCTGTGTTTCAGGTATCACCTCCTCGACAACAACAAATATCATTGCTCCAGCAGCAAATGCAAGTGCATATGGTAATAAAGGTGTGAAAAATGTCACCGCTAGAGCTCCTATGACCCCTGCTATAGGCTCAACTATTGCAGATAATTGTCCATACCAAAAACTCTTAAATTTACTAACACCAGACCTTCTCAAAGGCATAGAAACTGCAATTCCTTCTGGAAAATTTTGAAGTCCAATTCCAAAAGCTAAAACAACAGCTCCAGCAATTGAAGCCTCTGGTATTCCAGCTGCTACTCCACCAAATAAAACTCCAATGGCAAGTCCTTCTGGTATATTATGAAGAGTTATAGCTAAGGTTAAAAGTGTTGCTCTTCTCCAAGGGGTTTTTATACCCTCAGCTTCTTTAAAATTTATATGAAGGTGCGGTAAGATTTTATCAATTCCAAAAATAAATAATGCACCCAATCCAAAACCAATTGCCGCAGGCATTACTTTAACAAAACCTTCTCCAGAACTCATTTCTATTGCTGGAGATAATAAACTCCAAAAACTTGCAGCTACCATAACTCCACCAGTAAATCCTAACATACCATCTAACACCATTCTACTCATTGTTTTAAACAAGAAGACAGTTGATGCTCCAAGAGCTGTAACCCCCCAAGTAAACAAAGTTGCATAAAGAGCACCTTGTACTGGATTAAGTCCAGAAAAATATTCAATAATTGTATCCATATTTGTATATTGAACTATCTAATCACTGTGCGAAAATACTCAAAAGCCCTTTAAAATTTAATGATTTCAAATAATAAATATGATTATATAATTTGTGGTGGTGGTGCAACGGGATTATTACTTTCAAGTGCATTAATCTCAGACAGCTTCTTTGATGATAAAAAAATTTTAATAATTGAAAAGGAAGCAAAGGTTGATAACGATAAAACCCTTGGATTTTGGGATAGTAAGGAAACCATATTAGATGAANTNGTTTTTAAAGAATGGGAATATGCAGAATTTAAAGATTCTGAATTTCATAATTCTTTTCTTTTAAACCCTTTTAAGTATAAAATGATAAAGTCTAGCAAATTTTACTCTCATCTGGGAGAAAAGATTTCAGATGCTGATAATTTTACATATTTAAATGCAACTATTGAGAATATTGATCAAGAAAATAAGATTGTTAAAACAGATAATGGAGAGTTTCAATCATCAATAATTTTTTCAAGTATTTATGATGATAAAGAGGTAAAATTTAATAAATATCCCTTACTAAAACAACACTTTATTGGATGGACAATTGAAACCAAAGATCAATCTTTTGATGATAATAAAATTACGTTTATGGATTTTAGTGTTGATCAAAAAAATGAGATTAGATTCATGTATATATTGCCTTTTTCAAAAAATAAAGCTTTAGTAGAATACACTCTTTTTTCAAGTTCTGTGATTGATGATGATGAGTATGAATCTGAAATAAAGAATTATTTAAAAGAAAATCATATTATTGATTATACTATTCTTGATAAAGAAAAAGGCTTGATCCCTATGACGTGTTATCCTTTCTTTGAAAAAAATACAGATAGTTATTTTAAAATTGGAACTGCCGGAGGCTGGAGTAAACCAAGTACTGGTTATACCGTAAAAAATTCATTAGAGAAAATTGATTTAATTCTTAATTATTTAAAAAAAGATAAACCTCTTTCAAAAATTAGCTTTAAAAATAGATTTTGGTACTACGATTTGTTGTTTTTAGATGTTTTAATTGAATCTAAAGGTAATGGATCCAAAGTTTTTTCAGATCTATTTAGAAATAATGACCCAATTAAAATCTTTAAATTTCTTGATGAAAAAACTTCATTTCGAGAAGAGTTATCTATATTTTTATCTGTGAATGTAATGACCTTTGTTAGGTCTTTATTTAAAAGAATTTTAAATTTCTCTATTTAAAAGTTTCTCTGAAAAGGAATTTAACTTAAGCTTTGAACCAGAATCTATTTGTAAATCATTAATTAAGTTCTTTGCATTTGCTGAATATTGCTCAACTTTATTTTTAAGATAATTAACAGCACCTGAACTCTCATAAAATGTTTTTATTGAATTTATTTTTTCTAAATCATCAATTTTATCTGAAAAAAATACATTTTCAAACTCTACTCTTTGATCACCATTTAATTTAGCTTGAGTAAAAATAAAGAGCAATGTTTTCTTTTGTTCTATTATATCTCCTCCAATTTTTTTTCCAAACTTAGCTTCATCTCCAAAAGAGTCTAGCAAGTCATCTTCTAGTTGAAAAGCTATTCCTAGATTTTTACCTACTTCATATAAAACATTGATATCATTAGTATTTAAGTCTGATATAATTCCACCAAACATATAAGAACAGCCGATTAAGACAGCTGTTTTGTTTTCAATCATATTAAAGTAATCCTCTTCAGAAACTTCTTTTACAAGTGAAAAGTCCATATCATTTTGCTGACCTTCACAGACTAACCTAGATGTTTCTGTTAATTTTTTAGATAAAAGCACATACTTTGAATCATCATATTTATTTAAAATTTCATAAGAGATTATCAGCATAACATCCCCTGATAGTATTCCAGTATTATTATCCCATTTAGAATTTATGGTTTTCTTACCTCTTCTCATTAATGAATTATCCATTATATCATCATGAGCTAGAGTAAAATTGTGAAAAATTTCAAGGGCTGCAGAGGCAGGAAGAGCATTCTTTATATT
>JGI26060J43896_10000323_pt1 | contig 17153 bp, 14 predicted proteins | sample MarorgKNORR_S2LV_6_FD_43896 | JGI IMG/M metagenome (IMG submission 43896) | reverse complement strand
CCAAATGAACATTTCTGGAAAAATATTTATTGTCACGGGTGCCTCTTCAGGTATTGGTGAAGTTTTATCGAAGAAACTCGCTAAAAAAGGAGCTCAAATTATATGTGCTTCTCGAAATTTAGAAAAGCTGAATCGAGTNGTTGATGAAATTGAAATCCAAGGGGGTACGGCAATTTCAATTCAAACGGATATCACTCACATAGATCAATGCCAATTATTGGTTGAGAAGACCATTAGTCGATTTGGAAAATTAGATGCATTGGTTTTGAATGCAGGTATCAGCATGTGGACACCTTTCGAATCTTTAAATGATATTGGATTTTTTCGCCAATTAATGGAAACAAATTATATGGGCGCCGTTCATTGTTGTCACGCAGCCCTGNCCCATTTAAAATCATCCAACGGGTTAATTGTAAATTGTTCAACAGGCCAAGCATTAATGGGGTTTCCTAATCATNCCGGTTATGCCGCTTCTAAACATGCCCTCCGAGGATTTTTGGCATCTTTGGATATNGAGATGAGAGGTGAAATAAAATTTCTTGATGTCATTATGGGATGGATTCGCGGCACGGGGTTAAGAGAAAATGCCTTTGGATCAAATGGCGAAAAGTTGGGAAAGTCAAAAAGGGATCATACCAGCGAATCTATAACCATTGACGACTGTACTGATTCTATTATAATGGGAATTGAAAGAAATAAAAAAGTGATTTATATCCCTAAAAAACTGCGACTTATCCCCTTTTTAAACGTCTTTTTTAAAAGATTTTTAAATTGGAAAGTATCAAAGGCTGTGGACGATCGTCAAGATTAATATCGGATTCGGCTCATCGCATTTTTATATCGTTTTACAATTTCTCTAAATACTGACGAATCCATTTCGAATTAACCGCCAAAGACACCATGTGAGAGACTCCCAATCCGGACCCGGATGGTTCNTTCAAAAACGCATAATCTAAAGACAGGTTTTCCCAACTAAGGCCGATACCTCCTGTGGTGGAACCGATGGCATTTCTCCCAAGACGTAATGCAATTTTATTGTCATAAACGCCGTTGAGACCAAGCCGGTAATTCGCCCCATGATTATCCAAATGAATGTCATCATCGATTGATTTACCTCCACTTTCCCAAACAATATTCACCATTCCTGATATAGTTAATGGCAAATCCTCAAATCGATGCGTGTGAGAAAGCCCGCCAATCGCAGTGGGTTTAAACCGTTCAACCGTTCCATTCTCCCATACTTGCCAACTGGTAGTTATATCTCTAATAGTAAGTCCAAATCGTCCATTTTTCCAGGGAACGGCCAACACTCCAAAATCAAGCCCAATCCCTGAAGCAGAATGCTCACCAATGGAATGAAAAAGTGTTTTGACAGCCATACCGACTTCAAATGCATCTTTTGTCCATGAAGTACTGAGGTGAAGCCCCAATTGCCTCTGTGAAAAATATGCCAGTTTATCCTCGTCCAGTCGTTCACCTTCATCCAATGTGCCATTCCCCTCGCCAATATCCCCGGTTCCGGGAACACCATCTAATCCAAAATCCAACAGGATATTTCTGGTATCAGGAATTTGGTCAATACCTTCATAAATGATAATGAGATTCAACGGACGTGAAAAATTCTGAATAGGAAACCCCAATAGATCACTGTTGATCATTCCTGCCAATCGGCTCTGGTGAGTGTAATTCAGATTGTGAATGCCTACTTTTCCACTAGCTGCAGGATTAAACAATGGCGATACAGATGTACCAAAATCTGTAACAGCGGCTCCACCCAGCGCGAGGATTCGCGCATCTCCTGCACTATTAAAAGCTTGCCAGCCATATTTCACCCAATAGGATTGAGAAAATCCAGAAGACAACATCAAGAACAATAGCAATGTCATCCTGAATCCGGAGTTATCAGGACGAAGGATCTCAAGCGTTTGGATTAAGGCTACTTTTTGCTTGAGATACTTTGCTTTCTGCTCAGTATGACGAATATTACTTTGCTCCCCCCCTTTAGTTCCCCCCTCATACGATGGGTAATTTAGGGGGTGAATAAACCTATTAAAGGCCATGCTTTTTTTTCAGGGCATCCAATTGCTGAATCGCATCGAGCGGTGAAATATTGAGCACATCTAATTCGGATAGATCATCCTTCAACTTGGATTCGGCTTTGTCAAACATGGATATTTGATTGTCAGCTTCAGGCATTTCACCTTTTGATTCAGTGGGATGGTTTTGAATATGATAATTCAAAATTTCTGAAGCCCTCGAAATAACCTGTTTCGGTAACCCCGCCATCTGCGCTACATGAATCCCATAACTCTTATCTCCCGGTCCCGGCATAATTTGACGCAAGAAAACTATTTTATCTCCGAATTCCTTCACGGCAATATGATGGTTTTCCAAACGATCTAACGATTTATCCAAGTCCGTCAATTCGTGATAATGGGTGGCAAATAACGTCCGCGCCGCCACCGATTCATTATTGTGCAAATGTTCTGTAATCGCCCAAGCCAAAGACAATCCATCATAAGTGGCCGTACCTCGACCAATCTCATCTAAGAGGATGAGGCTCTTTTCAGTCGCATTATTTAATATATTCGCTGCTTCATTCATTTCCACCAAAAATGTACTTTCGCCACCGGCCAGGTTATCGCTGGCCCCCACTCGGGTAAAGAGTTTATCTACAAGGCCGATATTCGCTTTGTCGGCAGGAACAAAAGAACCAACCTGGGCCATGAGTACAATTAGTCCGATTTGACGTAAATAGGTGGATTTTCCCGCCATATTCGGCCCCGTAATAAGATGAATTTGATTCTTCGTCGTATCCATCGTCAAATCATTGGGAATAAACCGTTCTGTTGCGGGCAAAAGCTGCTCCACCACTGGATGGCGCCCGCCTTTTATTTTGAGAACACTTTTAGGATCTAATGTGGGACGAACATACTTATTCGCTTTAGCAATCTGTCCGAAATTGGCCAACACATCCAACCGGCTTAAAACAGATGCATTTCCCTGTATCATTGCCGCTTCGGATAATATTTCACGACAAAGATCATAAAATAGTTTTGATTCAATGGCTTCGATTTTTTCTTCTGCCGATAAAATCTTTTCTTCATATTCCTTTAATTCTGGTGTGATGTATCGTTCAGAATTCACCAACGTTTGTTTCCGGATATAGGATTCCGGAACTTTATCCCCATGTGTTTTGGTGATTTCCAAATAAAAACCAAAGACCCTGTTATACCCAATTTTTAATGAAGGAATTCCCGTACGTTCTCTTTCTGATGATTGGAGTTCCGCAATCCACTCTTTACCACCGGACCGCAACTTCCGGAGTTCATCCAATTCGGTATCCACGCCACTTAAAATTACATTCCCCTGCTTAATTTGAGATGGAGCATCCAAATCCAGTGTTTGGGTTATTTTATCCTTAATTTTATCCGTATTTCCGAAGCGTTTGGTAAATGCTTTAAAATGGGTATNGCCTGTCTTTTTCAATGCGCCAATAATCTCAGGGATTTGCTCCAAACTTAACCGAAGTCCATTGATTTCTTTTGGCGTCACTTTTCCATTATTGACCCTTCCCACAATCCGTTCAATATCGGATACATTTTTAAGACGATCTCTCATATCCTCTCTAATACGAGTATTCTCAACAAAAGCACCCACAATATCGAGTCGTTTATTCAAGTGTTTTTTATCCGTAATGGGTCTATTCAGCCATTGCTTGAGTAAACGTCCCCCACCTGCTGTATCCGTATCGTCCAATACATCAATGAGGGTGCCGTGGGTGCCTTGAGTGGCAAGACTTTTAAATATTTCAAGGTTGCGGACCGTAAATCCATCCAATCCCATTACACCTTCATCCAAAACAGGATGGATGGCAGAAACATGATCCATAGTACCGCTAAGGGTTTGGATCATATGATGGAAGAGTGTCCCACCAGCGGTGATGCCATCAGGCAGTGATTCACAACCGAATCCTTTCAAAGATTTGACATGAAAGTGGTCGGTGAGGGAACGATATCCCTGATCATAATTATATACCCAATCTTCCACTTTGGTCATAAAGGGCTTGAGGGTACGATACCAGTCGGCAGTAGAATAAACCACCGATTCTCCCACCAATACTTCTCGCGGTGAAAATTTACGTAACGATTCCGTCAATCGATGGGGTGCACATTCGCCAACAAAAAATTCTCCTGTGGATTGATCCAACACGGCGAAACCCACATTGGTTTTTCCAAAATATAAAGATGCTAAATATTGATTCGCTTTTTGGTCCAGAGCCTGAGCGGCTGTAATCGTTCCGGGCGTCACCACTTCGATCACTTCTCTCTTGACGATACCCTTCGCCAACTTCGGATCTTCCACCTGTTCGCAAATGGCCACGCGATGGCCTGCATTCACNAGTTTATGTAAATAATTATCCAGGGCATGATAAGGAAATCCAGCCAATGGCACATCCGCCGCCGCACCGTTGGAACGTTTGGTTAAAACTATACCTAAAATTTTAGCCGTGAGTTTTGCGTCTTCCTTAAATGTNTCGTAAAAATCCCCCATGCGAAAAAGAACGATGGCNTCGCTATACTGGGTTTTCACCTCCATGTATTGACGCATGAGTGGTGTGCCGNTGGAATCCTTAGCCACAGTNTTCTCCTTTGATGCGGNAATCACCCACCCGTTCTGTCAGGCCATGCTTGTCGCAATATTCCAATAATGGGATGGCCGATTTACGGCTTGTGCCCGTTAATAATTTAAAGTCAGCCACGTTCATTTCGGGCTTGTCTGCAAAAAAGAGAGATAATTCATCCTTCAATTTATTCAAAACATCCCCATGAATCCACAAGCCTCGTCCCACTTCAAATATTTTTCCTTCACCCTTTAATATGTGGAGAATTTCCAAGGTGCTTTTTGGATTTTCCGAACATAATTCTTTCGCAGTGGGAATCNCGTACCCAGCTTGTTTGACCGAATTTTCCAATGATTTCGCCAATGATGCATCTGAGTCTGATAATACAACTGAATGACTTTTGAGGGCAAAGCCTCCCTCTACATTGATTAATTCATCGCCCATTTGATCCAAAATATATGTTAGCCAATTCGTACTAAAACGAGCCGCCGCCTTCAATCGATCTTGGGATAGGGATTTTTTATAAGGATTCTTCTTGTGAAAATGGATGAGAACTTCCCGAATACATACCATGGATTCACCTCGATTTTCTGAGGTAAATAAGAATCCTTTTTCATTCAATATTTCTTCTGATTTTATCCAGTTTTTCACTTGGCTTTCCATCGTCTGAAAATGCCGAGCCCAATTCCCAAGTGACTTCGGTGATTTCCAATTTTTATTAACAAATTGTTTAAATCGTTCCGATGGATTTTCTTTAAGGGACGCTGCCCATGATTTGAGTTCTTTCCGAATGATTAATGGATTCGAATCTAACACCACACATCCCCCAATCGTTTCCATGGGGGAAAAACTGCGAATAATGAACCGTTCATTCATGAGTGCTGCCGCCGGTCTTTCAAGAAGAAATAATACATTACCCGAATGGCCCGCCTCCAATGGATCTTGCATCACCGCTCTTGCCACCATTTCTGCTGTGCCAATATGAATGTGAACCCGCTGGTGATTCTTTAATTTCCAACGTGTATCTTCAATCATAGTCACACGGGCAATGAGTTTTTCTGTGGAATTCACCCAATTCGGTTCTGCAATAATGGTACCGCGAAATAAATCATCTAAATCCGTCCCGGCCAAGTTAATAGCGGCCCGATCTCCCATTTTTACCGACAATGTTTCAGAACCATGGGTTTGCATCCCCCGAACTTTTGCTTTCTGATTTCCCGGAATGATTTCCAATTCTTTTCCTGTCTTTAATTTCCCCGACAAAACTGTTCCCGTCACCACCGAACCAAAACCTGTTTTAGAAAACACCCGATCTACGGGTAGATGAAAAAACCCGCGATCCAGTTCTGTTTCCATATCTTTTGACTGACTCAGAATCGCTTTTTTAAGCGCATCAATCCCTTCCCCAGTTTCTACGGAAGTACGAATGAGGGGTGAATCTTTGAGAAAACTATTGGCCACCAAATCTTGAATTTCCAATTCCACTAGATCAATCCAGTCATTATCGTCAGCGAGATCCGTTTTGGTCAGGGCGATAATCCCCTGCGTTACCCCAAGGAGTTTGAGTATATGAAGATGTTCTTTTGTTTGGGGCATGATGCCATCATCGGCGGCAATAACCAGAAGAGCGATATGGATCGTGGATACACCCGCCACCATATTGCGAATGAATTTTTCGTGTCCGGGAACGTCTATAATTGTTATGGATTGATCCAGGTAAGCAAAACCCAGATCGATAGTCATCCCCCGTGCTTTTTCTTCAGCCAGGCAATCCGTATCCGTACCGGTGAGGGCCTTGACCAAGGCCGTCTTGCCNTGGTCAATATGACCGGCTGTACCGATGACGATCTGCATGTTTTTCTTTTGTTTTAAATAGCACTGATTGCGCCTACCAATTCTTTTTCCTGTCCCGGAATGACCGCTTTCAGGTCAATGTAAAATGTATGTCCGTGTATGTATCCAACAACTGGGGTGTCACCCATTCTAAATTGGGTCGCCAGTTTGGATGCACTTATTCCATTCGGCTTGAACCGAAATGCCATACTGTCCAATTTTTCTTCCGGCAATGAACCACTTCCTGCTTCTACTTCTGATTCCACGAGAGAAATACCCAATTTATCTTTGGCCTTTTTTGGCAAATGGGATAAAATTATTTCACCCCGTTTTGTCAGCGCTTTTCTGGACGCCATCATAAGTGAAANGGTCAAATTATTTTTCGACGGTCCATGGTCACCAAAAGAGCGCAGGGATTCTTCCAAAAAGGCCAAAGACCATTTATCGCAACGAACAGCACGAGCAATGGGGTTTGTTTTTAACTTATTCACCAATGTTTTCGTGCCCACAATGAGCCCTGCCTGGGGACCGCCCAATAATTTATCGCCTGAGAATGTAACCAACCCAACACCGGACTTTACCACATCTTGGACCAACATATCTTTGGGAATGCCTTTTTCTGATAGATCCACAAGGGCGCCGCTACCTAAATCCGCCACAATAGGAACCCGCTTCTTTTTGCCCAATTGAACCAAATCAGATAAACTGACATCGTGAGTAAATCCCCGTACCACATAGTTGCTGGTGTGGACCCAAAGGATCATGCCTGTTTTTTTCGTAATGGCCTTTTCATAATCTTTTAAGTGAGTACGATTTGTGGAACCCACTTCTTTTAAAATACATCCACTTTTTTTAACCACGTCCGGAATGCGAAAAGAACCGCCGATTTCCACTTGTTGTCCTCGAGAGACGATAACTTCCTTACCTTCACCCAATTCATTCAAAGCGAGAAGAACCGCCGCCGCATTATTATTCACAGCCATGGACGATTGTGCCCCAGTGAGAGCAGATAATAATCCATTCACATGATCCTGCCGTTGGCCCCGAGTGCCCGTGGGTAAATCAAATTCTAAATTGGTATAACCGGCGACCCGTTTCGCCGCATTCTTAGCAGTGGACTCTTTCATGGGCGCCCGGCCGAGCCCCGTATGGAGTACAATCCCCGTACCATTGATGACCGATTGCAAGGATGGCGCCGTTAATCGTTCAACTTCGGATAAAATATTTTGGGTGATTTGAGCTCGTTTCGGCTTAAGTGAACCCTTTTTTGCGGCACGGCGATAGGACTCTAAATTCGATTTTATAATGTAGGCCATATATTTACTATTTAGTGACTTAGATGATTTACATTCAAGTAATACTTCTGATACGGATGGGAGTTCTTTGAGTTGATTTTGTGCCATATTGATAGAAAAGGTAGATTAATTTAATTCCTAAATCAAGTGCTTCTCGCAACCCTACGCATAAAGAACGCAAACACCACACTGGGAATGAGTAAAATCCCCATAGCCGGGAATACAAATGCTACACCCATGTTTTCAGCAATGATGCCACTGAATCCTGCAGCCAATGAACCAATACCAAAACTGAGGAAAAAACTGATGCCGTATCCCAGTCCCCTGTTCTGGCTATGGGTAAACTCAGCAATAAGTGTATTCCCAATGGGTTGATTGCTGAAATAAGCAATACCCAGCATAATCCCTGAAAGAATTAGAAGTAAGTCTGATGTATATCCCATAATGAGCAAGACGGGAATATTCGCTGCAATAATAAAGATCAATGCAGTGGGTTTATGAAACCGTTCCCCAATACGGGCACCGACCAGTTGCCCTCCTATTCCGGCAATAAATACCATGGATGGGAATAATCCTGCTTTCATATTGGCTGATAAATTTGGCAAAATGGATGAAGTATTTTCTGCAAAGTGAACCGGCATGAATGTGGTAAATCCATAATAGGCCATGCCCAAAAGTGCGTTGGTGAGAAAATATAATATAAGAGCGGGTTTGTTTGTCGATTCTTCATGGTTTTCAAATTCAGTCTCATCCATGGTACTGCGCTTCCGATATGGGATAGCAATAAAAGTACTGATAGCAAGGAGTCCATTAAAGATACCCAAAAATGCATAGGCAGAACGCCAAGAAATAATGGCGGCGGCTGTGGTGGCTAAGATAGGTCCCAACGCCGATCCGGTTGATCCAAAGATCCCATGAATAGCCATACCTCTTGTGAGTGATTTTACGCGATGAGAAATAAGTGTCAATCCTGCGGGATGGTAAATACTGCAGAAAAAAGCCCATAAATCCGAGCCCAACTACCATCATCTGCAATGAGCCTGAAAGGGCCACTAAAAGTGCCGATATGGACGATCCTGCCTGGTAAATGAGCAATAACTGTCTGCCGCCGAACCGCTTCTCTGCCCAACCTGCCGGTATGGCACCCAAACCAAACATGAAACCGCTGATGGAAACCACAAATCCCAATGTACTGAGCCCCACATCAAATTCGTTACGAATGACCGGAATCAAACTGGGCAATGCCAACATAAGGGCATGGACCGACAGATGGCTCCCACCAGTGATGCTTAGGATAATTTTTTCGAATCGGGTCATAACTAAAAAACCCCCACTACCAAAAAGCAATGAGGGTTCATATTAATTTGGAAAAACAGGATTATCGTTTTTCTGCAATACGAGTGGCTTTAGAACCGGTCAGTTTCCGCAAATAATTCAGCTTTGCACGACGGACTTTTCCACGGCGTTTCACTTCAATTTTGCTTAACATGGGGGAATGGACAGGAAATATTCTTTCCACACCAATACCGCCTGAGATTTTTCGAACCGTGAAGGTTTCAGAAATATCACTGCCTTTACGGCCAATGACCAATCCTTCAAATTTCTGTACACGTTCTTTTCCACCCTCAACCACACGGACATCCAATATGACCGTATCCCCGGGACCAAATTCTGGTAAATCTGTTTTCAATTGGTTTTCGAAAACCGGTTTCATCTTATTCATCGTTATTCTCCGATTTATTTAATTTTAAATAATGCTTCCAAATATCAGGACGTTTTTCTTTCGTCCTTTCTTCCTGACGCGCCTTACGCCATTCCTCAATTTTTTTATGGTGTCCCGAAATGAGTACCTCCGGAACTGCCATGCCGTCAATTTCCCTCGGCTGGGTATAATGTGGCGCATCTAAAAGATCCGCCGAAAAGGTATCACTCAGTGCTGAATCTATTTTATTCAGAACACCGGGGATGAGCCTGACCATACTGTCTATCAATATCATCCCAGGGATTTCTCCACTGGTAACCACAAAATCACCGATGGAATATTCGTGGGTCACATACTTTTCGATGACCCTTTCATCGATACCTTTATAATGTCCGCAAATGACAATAAGCTTTTGCACAGAACTGTTTTCTACTGCCAGTTCGTGCGTCCAGGTTTTTCCCTGGGGTGAGGGATAGATAATCCGAAGATCATCCGGTCCACCCACTTTTTCAATGGCAACTTCAATGGCCTTAAATAAAGGCCCTGCCATCATGACCATTCCGGCGCCACCGCCGAATGGCGTATCGTCGGTTTGACGATAATTTCCTTCACCAAATTCCCGCAGGTTTACCAAGTGGAAATCCACTTTCTCCCGCTCCACTGCCTGTCTCAACATAGAATGCTGGACCACCGCTTCCACTAAATCGGGAGCCGGTGTAATAATGGCTATTTGGTGTTTCAATCCAATAAGCCGTCCATGGGCGTGATGGTGACCAGTCCCATCTCAATATCCACNGCACGAACAATTTCCGGTACGACCGGAATTAATACTTCCTTTTTTCCTCGCTTAATCACGTAAACATCGTTAGCGGGGAGGCTGATCATATCCACCAATTCACCGATAATTTCACCATTATCCGCTACCACCGTCGCACCCAGTAAATCAGCTGAAATTAAATTAATCGGATCGGAATCTTCTACAGAGGCAAATAATAATTGGCCAATCATGGATTCAGCTTCATCCCTTGTTTTTAATCCCTCAAACAGGAAGCGTCGTTTTTTATTTAACCCCGTTACTTTTTCAAGTTTTACATCCCTGGCAATGGTTTCATCAAAACCAATAAATAAGGATTTATCNGTCACATAATCATCAAACTGACGTACAAGCGGGCGGACGCCCACTTCGCCTTTCAAGCCAGAGGCTCGGGTAATTTTTGCAATGGCAAAAAGCTTATTACTCATTTCTATCGATCACCTCAAGCTGGGCACGTTTTCCACCCTCTTTTGCATTTACTGCAAATAATAAAGTGCGGATAGCAGAAATGTTTCTTCCCCGTTTCCCAATCACTTTACCATAATCACCATCACCAACGGTGAGTTCAAAAATGATACTCTGCTCAGATTCTACTGTTTCCACTTCTACTTCATCTGGTTTATCCACCAGTTGCTTTACCATTATTTCTATAAACTCTTTCATTATCATTCTCCCTTCAAACTGAGGTTGTTATTTTTCGTCTTTTCCATCATTTTTAGCTGCATCTTTTTCAGTCTTTTCCTCTTCAAGTGCATCTTCTTTTTCTGCTTCTTCTGTGGTTTCTTCAACGGCCACTTCTTCTACCGCATCGTCCACGGTTTCCTCTACATCTGGAGTTTCTTCAGCCGATACCACTTCTTCAACTGTTTCCTCTTCTACTTTTTCTTCTTCAGCCGGAGNTTCATCAGNCGTTTCTTCTGCAGGTGCCTCTTCATCAGTCGTTTCTACCGCCACTTCTTCCGGAGTCTCTTCAACCGGAGCATCTTCCATTGCTTCTTCGGCAGATGCTTCTTCTGTAGTTTCTTCGACTTCTTCTACTTCAACATTTTCTTCCACGGCCTCGTCTACTTTGGATTCTGACTTTTCTTCTTCAACGATTTCTTCTGCCGCTGTGGCTTCTTCAACCGGAACTTCATCAGCCGTTTCTTCTGCAGGTGCCTTTTCATCAGTCGATTCTACCTCCACCTCTTCAGTTGATTCTTCTACTGAAACTTCTTCCCCAGCTGCTTCCTCCACTGCACCATCTTTCTCTGCCACTGTGGCTTCTTCGACTGCTTCCTCAGCCGCCGCTTCAGCAGCTGTAGCTGCTTCGCCTTCAGCTTTTAACTTTTCTTCAGCCTTTTCAGATTTCTTTGTCGCCTTTTCGGCGCGATTTTTTAATGTTTCCTCACGGGTTAAAGCCCATTTCTTCATTTCTTTTTCAATGGTTTTTTCATCCAAGCCCTGTTGAGTCAAATGCCAGCGATGCGCCAATCCTGATCGTTTCATTAATCCATGGGCCGCTTCAGAAGGCTGCGCACCTTCTTTTAGCCAATGTAAAATACGGTCTTCATCCAGTTTGTAAGATTTATCCGCTTCAATTGGGTTAAACCAACCCAATTCTTCGATGGCAGCCCCATCGCGGCGATTCCGTGAATCCATTACCACCACGCGGTAAAATGGTCTGTTCCGTCGTCCAATTCGTTTGAGTCTAATTTTAGTTGCCAATTCGTCTTCTCCTTAATTTAATCCCAACATTTCAGGATTCATGTTACGGGGTAATTTCATTTTACCCATTTTTTTCATCATTTTTTTCATTTGGTCAAATTGTTTTAAAAGCTGGTTCACTTCCTGAACAGATCTACCGGATCCTTTGGCAATCCGCGATCGTCGAGACCCATTTATCATGAGCGGGTCTTTCCGTTCCGCCGGTGTCATAGAGCTAATGATAGCTTCTGTCCAAATCAACTGCCGATCATCCAGATTCAATCCCTTCATCATCTTTCGATTAATTCCAGGCATCATACCGACAATCTGATTTAAAGGTCCCATCTTTTTCAGTTGCTTTAACTGGTCTTTATAATCCTCCAAATCAAAGGTGGCATTCCTAAGTTTTTTCTCCAGTTTAGCGGCTTGATCTTCATCCACTAAATCTTTGGCTTTTTCAACCAAGGATACCACATCACCAAATCCCAGAATCCGATCCACTATTCGTTTCGGATCAAAGACCTCAAGGCCATCCATCTTTTCTGATACACCGATAAACTTAATCGGTACACCAGTCACCTCTGTAATGCTTACTGCTGCTCCACCCCGGGCATCACCATCTAATTTAGTTAAGATAGTTCCCGTTAATGTTAGGGCGGCGGAAAAGGCTTTTGCTGAATTCACAGCATCCTGCCCCGTCATTCCATCCACAACAAACAATGTTTCAACCGGATTAACTGCTTCAGCAATCTCCTGTATTTCCGTCATCATTTCACCATCTACATGGAGACGACCTGCCGTATCCAGAATCACCACATCGGTTTTGGAAGCACCTGCTTCTTCTACTGCACTTTGACAAATATCTACCGGATCTCCCGTCCCTTCTTCGTACACAGGAACATCCACTGTTTTTCCCACCTGAATCAGTTGTTCAATGGCCGCAGGACGATACACATCCGCTGCAGTTAAAAGTACCGATTTCCCCTGCTTTTTTAAGGCGGCTGCCAGTTTTCCGCAGGTGGTGGTTTTACCGGCCCCTTGCAATCCTGCCATGAGGATTACCGCCGGCTTTTTTGAACCAAGTTTAAGCGGTGCGGTTTCTTTCCCCAGGACATTCACCAATTCATCGTGAATAATCTTGATGAATTGTTCTCCCGGTTTAACCGATTTGAGAACTTTTGTCCCTTCGGCACGATCTTTCACACGGCTCACAAACGCTTTGGCCACTTTGAAATTCACATCCGCTTCCAAAAGGACACGGCGAATTTCTCGTGAAGTCTGCTGAATGTTAGCATCGGTGATTTTCCCCAAACCTCGAAGGTTTCGGAAAATCGTGTCGAACCGGTCTGCCAGCTGATTAAACATAAATTTTCGGCTCAATAAAAGCTTGGGAAATTAATTGTACTTTCTATCGCAATCAATAAAGAAAGATGATATGCTAAGACTTAATTTTAGCCATGGATTTTAACATTTACACTACCACCTCAGACCATCTGCCTGAGATACTCGAACTCAATGAAGCCGCCCTGCCTGCAGTAAGCAGTGTTAACCTTAATGAAATGCAGCATTTTCTTAAAATTGTAGATTACTTTAAAACATTAAAGATTAATAATAAAGTTGCTGGTTTCTTGATCGCGCTTACTCCTGGAAAAGATTATAACAGCGTTAATTATAAATGGTTTGAGAATAATTATGAATCATTCATGTATGTCGATCGAATAGTAGTTACTCCAACTTACCAAGGGCATGGTTTTGGAACTGCATTTTATAATGATTTAGTAAATTTTTCTAAAAGAAACGTTCCACGAATCACCTGCGAAGTAAATATTAACCCGCCTAACAAAGAATCAGTTTTATTCCATACAAAATATGGATTTAAGCAAGTTGACACCCAATTTACTGAGATTGGCAAAAAAGAAGTTTCTTTAATGAAACTGTCTATCTGAACCGTTAAATAATCCTATTTTAGCAACACCATTTTTCGAGTCATAACAAAGTCTTTAGTCTGTAGCTGGTATAAATAGACTCCTGCACCTAAATGAACCCTTCAGTTTTATGGTCTATACCTTTTTTGTGCCTTTAATAAGTATAAATCAGCTTTTTCAGTTTTACCATCTTGAGCCAATGAGACTATTCGAAGGGATTCCAATAAGGGAATAGCTGTGTTATCGTAGTTCGAATAAAAAGCATCCATCGCTTTTGCAATAAGGTCCACCTGATATCCTACATCCTTTGAGCGGTGTTCATCAATAATCCCATAAAACCGTTCTATATAATAAGGCTCCACCCAATTTACATCCTGATTGTATTGTTTTTTCACTTCTTGTTTATGATGAAACTTCAGCTTCGCGCCTGCAGCATATACGCCGTTTATAAAGGCTACTTTTTCTTTGATTTCCAATGATTCCCAATACTTAGCTGGAGATCGTTTTTGGCCCAAAACCAATGATATTAAAAATATAAAAAGGATTATTCTTTTAATCATGTTTTAACTCATCATATTGATTAATAATTGGTACTCTTCTGCCCATTCCAAAGGCTTTTGAAGTTACTTTTAAGCCAGGAGCAGCTTGGCGCCTTTTATATTCGTTAATTCGGATTCGATTTGAGATATCTTTTACCAATCCAGGATCAGCACCCTCTTTAATCAATTCTGATGGAGATTTTTGATTATCTATTAGTGCAGTGACCAAAGGACTAACCACATCATAATCAAATGGATCTACCTGATTGGGAGCCAATTCAGCTGAGGGGGGTTTTTCAATGGAATTTATGGGTATACAATCAAATCCAGCTTTTTCATTTACCCATCGAGAAAGGGCATAAACATCTGTTTTGGATAAATCAGAAATAACAGCAAGACCCCCATTCATATCACCATACAATGTGCAGTATCCCATGGCCAATTCTGTTTTATTCCCCGTGGACAATACGAGCCAATTAAATTTATTGGATAGAGCCATAATAATACTTCCGCGAGTTCGAGCTTGAATATTTTCTTCTGCAACNCCTGGTTCACTTCCATTATAACTAGCTTTTAAAGATTCTTCAAAAGAACTAACAATGGATTCAATGGATATAGTNCTATAATCNACACCTAAGTTTTCAGATAATAATTTTGCATCATCTTTACTATGTTGACTTGAAAATTTTGAAGGCATTGAAACTCCATGCACATTTTCTATTCCAAGCGCATCAACAGCAATACAAGCTGTTAAACTTGAATCTATCCCACCACTTAGTCCAATTACTGCTTCTGAATGCCCTGTTTTATTGAAATAATCTTTAACTCCAAGAACAAGGGCATTATATATCTTTTCTTCTCTTCTACTATCTTTTAAATCGATTGTTTGGCTGTTTTTTATATCAACCATTAAAATTTCTTCTTCAAAAGCTTTGCCTTGAGCAATCAATTCACCATTTTCATTATAAGCTAAAGACTGTCCATCAAATATGAGTTCATCTTGCGCACCAACTAAATTGCAGTATACATACGATAATCTATTATCAGATGCTTTGCTTTGAATAAGCTCACAACGGTCTAACAATCTATCAACTCTATAAGGTGAAGCAGATAAATTGATAATTATTTCAGCGCCCTTTGCTTTAAGCTCTTCAACTAGATCACATGAATAATTTTTATCCCAAAGGTCTTCGCAAATTTGCAAACCTAAATAAACATTTTCGCCATTGATTGATACTTTAACAACGCAAGGTTCACTGCCACTTGTAAAATAACGAGCTTCATCAAATACGTCATAAGTTGGTAATAATCTTTTTTTATAATGACTGATAATTTCACCTTTTTCACAAAAAAATGCACAATTATATAATTTATTATCTTCCATCATAGTATTCCCTAAAATAATAGGAATAGTTGATTTTTGGGCAATTTCATCTAATGCATTCTTTGCATTTTCAATAAAACGATTTCGAAGTAATAAATCTTGAGGAGGATAACCAATTAGAGATAATTCTGGAAAAACAACGAGGTCAGCGCCTAGATCAACAGCACGATGATACCAATCAAAAATACTCTTTTTATTTTGATTGATTGCTCCAACAGTTGGGTTTATCTGGCAAAGGGCAATTTTCATAAATAATATCTGTTTATGGCTCTATCCTATTCATTGTTCGTGGGTAAGGTATTGTTTCTCGAACATGTTTGGTTCCACATATCCATCCAACTGTTCTCTCAATGCCTAAACCAAACCCTGAATGTGGAACAGAACCATATTTTCTCAAATCAAGGTACCATTGAAAAGGTTCAATGGGAAGATTGTGTTCATTAATACGTTTTAGAAGTGTGTCATGATCATCTTCTCTTTGACCGCCACCAATGATCTCACCAAATCCCTCTGGCGCAATCATATCGACTCCTAAAGATAAATCTTCATTCTCAGTATCTCTTTTCATATAGAAAGCTTTAATCTCAGCTGGCCAGCGATGAATCATTACTGGTCGGTCAAACTGTTCTGAGATAATGGTCTCATCAGAACCTCCAAAATCAGAACCGTATTCAAAATCAGCGCCTTTTTCCTTAAGTATTTTCGCAGCCTCATCGTATGTAATTCTAGGAAACGGTGGTACTACCTTTTCTAATNATGATGTATCTCGCTCAAGCACTTTTAATTCTTCTTTACAGTGATCCAAACACCANTGAANNACATAGCTCACATATTTCTCTGCCCAGTCCATATTTTCATCCAAATCACAATAAGCCATTTCCGGCTCAACCATCCAGAATTCAGTTAAATGACGACGCGTTTTGGATTTTTCTGCACGAAACGTGGGGCCGAAAACATATATTTTCCCAAATGCCATGGCGCTGGCTTCTCCATAAAGCTGTCCACTTTGTGTTAAATAAGCTGATCGGTCAAAATAATCCAATTCAAATAGAGTACTGGTTCCTTCCACAGAATTTCCGGTTAAAATGGGAGAATCCATGAGTGTGAACCCATTATCATCAAAAAAGTCCCGAGTGGCTTTTACTACTTGGTGACGGACCCGTAAAACCGCATTCTGATTTTTAGATCTAAGCCATAGATGTCGATTATTCATCAAAAAGTCTGTCCCATGCTCCTTATGAGAAATGGGATATTCATCTGCAATCTGATGGACTTCAATATTTGTCACCCCCAATTCAAATCCGCCGACTGAGCGGGGTTCAGCCCGAACTGTACCCGTTACCGTAACTGA
>JGI26060J43896_10000319_pt1 | contig 17260 bp, 16 predicted proteins | sample MarorgKNORR_S2LV_6_FD_43896 | JGI IMG/M metagenome (IMG submission 43896) | reverse complement strand
CCAGCATTTGTTCAATACCGGTTTGAGCCGTATCCACTCCTAAAACCGAATGTCCTTTGCGGGCAATGAACAAGGCATCTCGTCCTTGTCCGCAACCCGAATCAAGAACAGTAGCACATTCATCATCATAATTCTCAAAAAACTCAACTATTTCCGGAAACGGCTCGCCGCAAACATTGCGACTATTTTGGTATTCTTTCTCGTAAATTATCATAAACTAGCCCCTCATGATCTCACCTTTGGGATCAAAAAGCGGTTCTGTCTGCAAAGTAGCCGGATAGCGTTCTCCAAGAATTTCCACAAACCAGCCTTGTTTTTCGTCAGCAATTTCCTTCGGCACATAACCCATCGCTACTGAAACTCCTGAATTGTGAGCAAAGCCTCCGGAAGTTACCCAGCCTTTGACCTCGTTTCCGAACCAAATCGGTTCATCGCCAATCACATCAGCATCTTTCGCTTCGACAACAAAGGTGCATAAACGCAAAATTCCGCCGTCCGATTTTTCCTGAATGGCGGCGGCTTTGCCGATAAAGTCCGCATCTTTATTCAGAGCTACAAAGGGGCTTAAACCGGCTTCAAGCGGCCCGTAAAGCGGACGAAATTCTGTGGCCCATGAACCATAGTTTTTTTCCAAACGCAAAGCATTCAGCGCCCGAAGACCGAATAAACGGATGCCGAATTCTTCGCCTTCCCGGAGTAACAGTTCCAGCACATATTGTTGAACATCTGCTTCCATCCACAATTCAAAACCCAAATCTCCGGTGTAACTCACACGCCCCACCAAACAGGAAACCATCCCGATATTCATTTCACGGATGTCCATAAAACGAAAGGCATCTCGGGAAACATCTTCATCCGTAATTTTGGCCAGCAATTCACGGGACTTTGCCCCGGCAATCGATAGTCCGAGAATGTCAGCTCTGTGCGGAATAACCTCCAAATTTGCGGATTCCGGAAGATGTTGTTCAAACCATCGTAAATGATATTCCTCCGCAATTCCGGAACCTGCAATAAAAAATTCGTCATCGTCAAGATTCGCCAAAGTAAAATCACCAATCAATTTTCCGTTTTCATTGAGCATTGGTGCCAGAGTCATGCGGCCGGGTTTTGGAATTCGGCAAGCCAGAATTTGATCCAGCCAATCAGAGGCTTCGGAACCAACTACGGTATATTTAGCAAATCCGGAAATCTCCAGCACACCGACACCTTCACGCACTGCTCGAACTTCCTCAGCAACGTGTTCAAAATCGGTGGAACGCCGCCATGAAAATTTGTCTGTTACGCCTTTTGGGGCAAACCAGAGAGGAACTTCCAAACCAAACGAACTCCCCATTTGCGCTCCTTCGGATAGCATTTTGTCATAAACCGGAGTTGTCCGGAGCGGTCGTCCGGCGGGCAGTTCTTCGTTCGGAAAACGAATCGAAAAGCGGCGGGAATAGTTTTCCTGCACTTTGGTATTGGTGTAGGAAAGCGTGGCCCAATCTCCAAAACGGCTGACATCCATGCCCCAAACATCAAAACCGGGATCACCCTCAATCATCCAATTTGCGAGAGCTAAACCGACTCCGCCGCCTTGACTGAATCCTGCCATCACCGCACAGGCACACCAAAATCCCGGAAGCCCCCGAACCGGTCCGATCAGTGGATTCCCATCCGGCGCAAAAGTGAAGGGTCCGTTGATTACTTTTTTAATTCCGGCATTCTCAAAAACCGGAAAATGCTCAAAACCAACTTCCAGAGAAGGAGCAATCCGCTCTAAATCCGGAGGCAATAAGTCCTGTCCGAAGTCCCACGGAGTTACTTTGGGCGACCATGGTTTGCAGGCTTTTTCATAAGTTCCCATCAGCATTCCTTGTTGCTCCTGACGCAAATAAATTTCGCCGTCAAAATCGATTACCGCCGGAAGTTCCAGTTCATTTTCCTGATTAAAGGCCATCACTTCCGGCATATCCTCAGTCAAAAAATACATGTGTTCCATCGCCAAAACCGGCAACTCCAAACCAACCATACGCCCGACTTCGCGCGCCCAAAGTCCTCCGGCATTAACAACATGTTCGGCGTGGATTTCCTCAACCCGCACCGGACGTTCCGGTTCTCCGGAATCTCCATTTTCCAAAATCACCCGCCAACCGCCTTTTGGATGGATTTGAAGATCGGTAACTCGTACATTTTGATAAAATTCACCACCCTGTTTTTTTGCGGCTTTGGCATAAGCCCAAGTTGTTCCGTAAGGGTCTAAGTGGCCTTCAATTGAATCGTGTAAGGCTCCCACAAAATGCTCCGGATTGATGAGCGGCATGATTTTCTGTGCTTCTTTGGGACTGATGATTTCAGTCTCCAAGCCGAGGTAACGCCCTCTCGCGTGAATGCTTTTGAGCCATTCAAAGCGTTCCTTAGTCGCAGCCAACATAATTCCGCCCGTCACATGTTTCCCGATATCTTGTCCGGATATTTCTTGAATTTCCTGATACAGATCAATCGTATATTGTTGCAGTTTGGCAACATTCGGGTCACCGTTGATGGTGTGCATTCCGCCTGCGGCGTGCCATGTGGAGCCGGATGTCAATTCCGAGCGTTCCAACAAAACTGCGTCTTTCCAGCCTAACTTTGTCAAGTGATATAAAACACTGCATCCGACCACGCCGCCGCCGATGACAACTACTTGTGTGTGTGATTTCATTAATACTTTAACATAGTGAATTTACGGGATTGTGCTTCCAGAAATATACTTTTGTTTTATCAAAAATAAAAGTAAATTATATAAAAATTACTGGTAAGATTTTATATGAAGGCAGTCAATGGTTTGGATTAACTCAATGTATTTGACGCAGTGATCCAAGGAAACTAGAACAGTTTGTCATTCATCTCCTTATAAAAACAGGTCGTCCGGTTGGTCCTGTTATACAACAAATGTGGGATTATTTTTTGCAAATAGCCCCTGAATAGCCGGTTGTTTCCGGTTTCAGGCTATTCTCCTCTGATTGAACAAACAATGAGGACAGTTCGTGGACTGTAGATTCCCAGTGAAAGTACTGTGTATGTACTTTGCATGTATGTGCTGTAAATGAGTATCTCATAAACTCTACCCTGGGGACAGAGGTCATAAACTTCGTATTTTTTTTCACCTACTAAACCCCAAAACCAATAATTTTCTTCATGGGTTACAGTAGTTTTTGAAGGAAATTCTGTAGGATAGCGTACCTGAACTTGGCATCCTCCAATGAATAGAGCGAAAATTAAAATCAGACAGTAATAACGGAGCATAGTACTAATTTTGGAAAAATATTGTCTTGCCTTGCGTTTCAAAAATTTCGAATTTACAATCTTAGTTTAGACTTTGAAAAAGTGTAATCCAGTAAAGTTTTACCAGAATAAAGAAATTTAGCTGAAAAGCATCCGGGTTCCAAAATTTTGGGCGTAAACAGCCGGTCGCCTTCCCATGAGGCAAGTTCAGTCAGGTTGTCTTTGGGAATCCATTCAAGTTGACCCTCCGGACAATCTTCTGTTAGAGTACCAGAATAGCAGTTTGAGTAAAAAACAAAAACATGCCACTCATCACCAAAAGGTGAGTCGCCCTGATCAGGAAAAGAAAGTACTGCTTTTAGTTCCGGATCTTCAATTTTCAGTCCGGTTTCTTCCAGCATTTCACGGACTGCAGTTTCAAACGGAGCTTCATTAGGTTCAACTTTCCCTCCGGGAGCTAACCAGAGGCCCTTATGTTCGTCTTCTTTTTCACGATGAATCATCAGAACATGTTCATCATTATTTTCAAGATAAACCAGAACACCTAATTTCACAACTTTACTCCAAAAATTTATGCCTCAGTCGAAAAAAGAATTAAATGCGATTCTGAAACGCATTTCAGTTGAACAAGACAAACGACTGAACCCGGAAGAAGATGAAAAAACAGTGGTGTTGCCATACGAATTGGGTTTTCAGGCTCCAATTATTCGCGGTCGTATGCCGGGACTGGAAGCAGTTTATGACCGTTTTGCTAGAATTTATGCTCAAACTTTTTCACATCATGTGAGACGTCCGGTTACTATGACACGGCGTGCTACGGAGTTAGTCAGTTTTCGCGATTATCTTGCTGCCATTTCTACTCCGGCTTCACTGACAGTTTTTGGCATGAATCCGCTTCATGGACACGCCCTGTTTGTTTTTGAACATCATCTGGTGTACATACTGATTGATATGCTTTTCGGAGGAAACGGCTGGTTTGAAAATCCACCTCCAAAACGTGAGCTTACCGGTATCGAAATTAAAATGCTGACCAAAGTCGTCCACAGTGCTCTTGAAGATCTAGGTAAAGCCTGGAAGAGATTGACTCCGCTGGAACCTTATTTTGACCGCATGGAAGTCAATTCTAAATTTACAGCTATTGTTCCTCCTGATGAGGTTGTGGCAAGTACTACTTTCGATGTAGAAATCAACCGTGTCCCTTACACAATGAGCCTTTGTCTGCCTTATTCAATGCTTGACCCAGTACGTACACAACTTGAGGCAGGAAAAACAAGCTATGATGAAGAGGTCAATGCAGTTAATGTAAGTCGTCTTGAAGAAAATTTGCTTAATTCAAAAGTTGGTGTAAAGGTTGACCTGGGGGAAGCCCGCATGTCCCTTCGGAGTTTTCTAACTTTGAAAGAGGGTGATAGAATTCTCTTAAATCAGGATCAAAATAAACCGCTTAAAGTTCTGGTACAGGACAAGCTGAAATATTTGGCTACTCAGGGTGCCTACAAAGGGAAAAATGCAGTTCAAATAACCAAGCTAATAGAGCCTCTTCCACGCTTTAGTGACTTACTGGATCAACCAGCAAAAGATACTGCAGAAGATTCATGATATATCTAAACTGTTACTGATTGACTCGACTGCGCAAATCTTTGCCTGTCCGGAACACTGGAAGTTGCTTTGGTTTGACCTCCACAGTTTCTCCTGTCTTAGGATTCCTTCCAATATATCCTTTATATTTTTTCAGTGTAAAAGAACCAAATCCGCGGATTTCTACTTTATCACCGGCACTTAGTGCAGCTTTGATACGGTCAAAAAAGATACGAACCATTTTGTCCGTTAATTTTGGATTGTATCCTGTTTTAGCCGCTAACTCTTCTATTAATTCTGATTTGTTCATAACTCATGGTATTTAAGGTTAGTTGATTAAAATCTGAAAACTCTTGGATTTCAATCGGATTCTTCTTTGAAAAAAACTTGATGATGTAAAGTTAGGGTAAAATGAAAAAATATCAAGTGATTTAGTAAATTATTTTTATATTGATTGAATTTGCAGTTCACGACGATAATGGTCGAAGAGNGTTGATTTAGAAAGCATACCTAAAAATTGATCACCTTCTACTACAGGTAATGACCAGGCTTTAGAGGTTTCAAACTTGTCTAANGCNGCACTGATTGGCTCATTTAGGCTGATTAAGGGCAGATTACGCATNACTGATCCCATTGTCACTAAATCATAAAGACTTNTGTCAAAAAGATGAGGACGGATGTCATCAAGAAAAACAACTCCCACACATTTATTTTCNTTATTCAGAACAGGGAAATAGTTTCGACGTGCCTTCTTGAATTCCTCAATAAAATTTCTCAAAAGCAGATCTTCACGAATAGTTATGAAATCCTTGTCCAAAATATCTCCAATATTCAGATGATGCAGCAAGTAACGATCAGTTCCACGCTTGATCAAACTACCCTGTTTAATCAAATCCTGGGTATAGACTGAACCGATCTCGAAAAATGAACTTACAACCATTGCACTGCTTGCAGTTAACATCAGCGGCAAAATCATTGAATAACCTCGAGTTACTTCCATAACTAGGAAAATCCCCGTCAGTGGTCCGTGCATGACACCTGCAACCATTCCTGCCATTCCTGCTAGAGCAAAAGCAGCATCTTCAGCAACCCCGTCCAGTGGGAGTGAATGCATGATCATTCCAAAAGCCAAACCCACACCACTGCCAATCACAAGGCTGGGCGCAAAAACTCCTCCGATGCCGCCACTACCGAGTGTCATCCCGCAGGCAAGAAATTTGAGCAGTACAAAAAGCAGAACAAAAGCNAGTTCCGGACGTATTGAATCAGTCAGAAAGACTTGAGTAGCTGAGTATCCTTCTGACAANACTTCAGGCATAAAAAAACCTAATGTTCCTACAAACANCCCACCAATTGCGGCACGTATCCAATGATGAAGAGAGACTTTTNTAAAAAATTTTTCCCATAACAACAAACTTCGGGNAAACAATATGGAGATGACTCCTGTCAAGGCCCCAAGTACAAAGCAGGCAAGTAACGAGGTGAGGGAAAAGCCAGCTATTTCCTGAAAGAAAGCAATCTTATTTCCAGTTATCCAGCGACTGAGTTCTGTTGCAGAAACAGCTGCAATGATCGTGGGTAAAATAGTTAAATACGTCCATTCTCCTATAATTATTTCTAATGAAAAAATAAGACCTGTAAGTGGGGCATTGAAAATTCCTGCAACTGCACCTGCTGCTCCGTAACCAACAAGAAGTTTTTTGTGACGCTCATTCATGTTAAGCCAGCGTCCCAGTGTTGAACCCAGTGCTGCACCAATACTCACTATTGGACCTTCCAAACCGGTTGAACCTCCACTACCTACTGTCAGAAAGCTTCCGAAAAATCGCGAGAAAATCATGCGTCTCCTGAGACCTTCTGATCCCATTGCTATGGCCTTTATTACATCTGACACTCCATGTCCTGCAGAGTCATGCATGAGAGATCGCACCAAAAATACAGCAATTCCGGCTCCCAGAGCAGGAAAAAATATGACTCGCCAACCTAAGTCTAAGTCGCTTATGAAGAGTCTTAGAGAATGTACGCTCCAGTTAAGTCCGACAGCAAGAACTCCACAACCCAGACCGATTGCCAATGCTGCAGTCATCATNACCACAGCTTCCCTGGCAGAAACAGCCTGGTAACGTGAAAGTAGATCGGTGTCAGATCCANCCAAACCGCGCGAAAGGAATTTGTTAAGCTTTCTCTNCCAGTNTTTTTTGAAATTGTTCAACTAGATTATCTAATGAAGGTGAATTGTTGAGAAAGTCAATCATCTGCGATTGACTTAGAATACGGGCAAGTTGAGAAATAAGTTGAAGATGGTGAAAAGAATCAACACTCAAAAGTACAAATACAACAAAAACAGGTAAACCGTCCGGTGCCATAAAATCCAATGAGTTTTCCAAAAAAAATGTACCTACCATGGATTTATTTATTTGTTTACCTAGTGGTGTTTTACAATGCGGAATCGCAATTCCGTTACCAATTCCGGTTGAAGAAAGATGTTCCCTTTGCAAAAGCAATTCGGGTAATGAGTCTCCAATAGGTTGAGGCAAATCCATTTGTACTGAAACTTGCTGAAAAAGTGATTCTATTGAACTTGATGGAACAGCATGAAAAACATTTCCTGCTTTGAGAGCTTCAATCAGGCGTGACTGAGAAACTTGTTCTTTGCTCTTGCGGGATCTTCTTTTGTGTTCTTCAAGGTGTATGTGTTTTGAATCAGCCCAGGAAATTATAGTAGATTGATTAAAGTAATATTTCCCGCGACGAATGATGCAGGGAATATCACCCTGACGTATCCAACGATAAATAGTTGCTTCAGGAACATGCAGCAACTGAACGACATCTGAAACAACCAACCATTTAGACATGTATAATTGAAAGACAAAAATATTTAATGAAAAAGGGTTATAATATTTGGAGTAACCAGTTTAACAGTATTAACTGTCTTTGTGAAGAAGTGGAATCNATATAAATTAAATTATTAAGAGTTGAAAATTGGTGCATTATTTATGAAAATCAATTACAATTTCCTAACAAAAAGTTACTTAGAAAGNAATTCAAAGGCAATTGAAAGGTTAAATTAATAAAAAAGACACTATTTCAAATCCAATGTCTTGATGTTAGCCTAAAAACTTTAGATAAATACTTCTTATGGCTGGGGGTGCGCAATCGAAAATTTCGAACCGTGTCAGATCCTAGCGGAAGCAGCACTAAGATTTCGTAGATGTGCCGCATTCCTCAGCCTCTCTTCGTAAATATTGGAACTCCTCTCATGTCTTATGTCGTTCTGGCGCGCAAGTTACGCCCTTCACGTTTTGGCGATCTGATTGGGCAAGAAACTGCAGCCCAGACTTTACGCAATGCAGTTCTTTCAGACAGAGTTGCTCATGCCTTTTTATTTACTGGATCACGAGGAGTTGGAAAAACCAGTGCAGCCAGAATTTTAACAAGGGCTGTCAACTGCTTGAATCCCGACAATGGGGACCCGTGCAATAGATGTGAAAACTGTACTGAAATCAATCAAAACGCATCTGCAGATGTTATCGAGATAGATGCTGCCTCCAACCGTGGAATTGAAAATATTCGTGAGTTGCGTGAAAACGTAAATTATGTACCGGCAAAATGCCGCTACAAAATATATATCATTGATGAGGCGCACATGCTCACTCTCGAGTCTTTTAACGCGCTTCTTAAAACACTGGAAGAACCACCTCCGTATGTGAAATTTATTTTCGCAACCACCGATCCCCATAAAATTCCTCCGACTATTATTTCGCGTTGTCAACGCTATGATTTTTTAAGAATTTCAATAAAAAAAATGGCAGATTTTCTGGAAACAGTTGTCAAGAATGAAAATCTCGAGTTGTCACGCAAGGCTATTGAAATGATCTGCAGGAATTCAGTAGGCGGAATGAGGGATGCATTGACTGCAATTGATCAAATTCTAAGTTTTACGGGAACATCTGCGACTGATCAGAAAGTAGCCCAGATTTTGGGGATACTGGACAGTGAATCCAGGTTTGCATTTATTGAGGCTCTTCTGGAAAAAAAGGATGGTGAGGCCATAAGTTATTTTCAGAAACTTCAAGAACATGGACATGATGTAAATGATGTATTATCTGATTTGTTACAAACCATTAAAACCATCGCACTTGTGCGGACACTTGGGATGAATCAAGCTCTTTTTCAAGATATTCCTGCTGATGATCTGGAAACATTTTCTACTTTAAGCAAAATTGTCAGTGCCGATGAGTTACAACAGATTTTTCATATTCTGTTGGAGTTGGAAGAACAGATGAAGCGTAGTGCACATACTAAGATTTGTTTTGAAATGGCTATTCTCCAGATTGCATCCATTGAGCCTCTTGTCGGCCTTCCNGAGATTATCAGTGAAATACAAAATATACGTAAAAGTAAGTCTGCCGGGAACTCAAATACAGAAAATACAGATTCAGTAATTGAAGGTCCAGCGGAACTCTCAGGGCNGGAAAAAGATAATTCCGGAGCAAATCAGCAGCACTCATTTTTAAAAATGTCCGGAGCCCATAAACCATTAACGGACGCAACTGTAATTAAAAACATTTTGAAGTCAGACAAGACGGAGTCAGCTGCTGCTGAACCTGCCAAGTTGAATGAAAGTTCTCCTGAACCAAAAATGACTGAAAAGCAGCATTCTGTTACAAATCAAGATAATTATTCTCATGTTGATGAAGAAAANCCACATGTTGCAGAAACAGAAGTATCTCAGCTAAAAGCTGAACAAACTGAAAATGCAGATAAGGAAATGTCACCGGAAGCTCAGAATAATATTAATCAAAATCAAGAAATTGTAAAACTTGCTGCCAATAAAAACATTGAAGAAACTTCAATGGAACCTCCGGAAGAATGGTGTAACTTTTCAGAAGAAGTTCAAAAATTGTCATCAAAGCTGGCCAGTTTTGTTCGCAATGCGGTCCCTCATAATTTGACAGGATCACAATTAATACTTTCTTTCAAAAGCGGAAATTATGCATCTATGCTGACTGATGATAACAGAGAGTTACTGGAAAAAATTGCTTCCGACTGGACTGGCCATGCAGTTCACGTTAGTTGTGAAATTACTCCAATATCTGCATCTCAGCTAACTATAGTAGAACATGAACAAATACTTTTAGAGAGAAAAAATGAACTTAAGCGAAAGAATGCAAGAGCATTTCCGCAGGTCAAAGATATNCTTTCTGTGTTTACAAANAGNAGANTTACAAATATAGAATTGTCTGATGCATAAAGATAATTTGAACCACAATAATTTAAAATAGATTAAACTTTAAACTAAGGGATAAAATTATGATTGATATGAATGAAATGATGAAAAAGGCTCAGGAACTTTCTGAGACTATGAAACAGCAACAGGAGGAACTTGCCAAACAGATTATTTCTGTTTCTGTTGGTGGAGAGATGGTGAAGATGACTTTCAATGGAAAGCAGGAAGCAATAAGCATTGAAATTGATCCGGAAGTTGTAGATGCAGATGACATTGAGACTCTACAGGATTTAATCCTTTCTGCAGTCAATGAAGGACTCAGACAAAGCCAGCAAAATATGCAGAACTCTCTTGGGCAGCAAATAGGAAAAATGACAGGAGGACTGGATTTATCAAGTATTCTCAATCCAAAATCATAATCAAATATTGTCTGAACGAAAATTCAAACAGCCGGACTATTTTCCAGTTTTAAGTAGGTTTGTAATAGCCAAAGATTTAGCTGTCAGTTTTCAGCTGTCAGCTCAGGTTGAAATATAATAGCAAATAAGCTGACTGCTGAAAGATTTTTTGTTAAATCTATATTGTTGAAATCACAGATAAAAAGGTTTGTAATTATTGCTTATAATTCTGTTATTACACTATTTGTTAATTAAAAATGCGAATCTGGCGTCTGATCGAGGACATTCCCCGTACCGGCAGTTTCAATATGGCAGCAGATCAGGTGCTGTTAGAAAATTATTCTCAGGATGCTAATCCGGTATTTAGAATTTATGACTGGGAATGTACTACTCTTTCACTGGGGCGTAATGAAATATTGGACAATCTAATTGATTTGGATGNATGCGGGAGACTTNAAATCCCAATTGTCCGCCGTTCAACGGGCGGNAAAGCTGTTTTACATGGTTTTGACCTGACTTACTCCATTGTTGGCGGAGTCCTGGATCAGNATTNTCCCCGGAGGTGTACTGGACAACTACCGCTATCTGGCAAAAGGATTTTATGCCTTTTTTAAAAAGTTGGGACTTAATCCTGTATTGAAAGCCATAGACCGTCAAAAGAAAAAATCTGACTCGCATATCTGCTTTGCAGATCCTGCTGTATATGAAATATTGGTTGAAGGTAGAAAAATTATTGGCAATGCACAACGTGTAAGAAATTTACGCAGTTCTCATTCATCTTCATGCAGAGTGTTTCTTCAGCATGGTTCTATTCCTCTCAAAGATTCTATACCCCAGATAATCCAAATATTCCCACATGCAGCAGAGGATGATCTGCGTAGAGAAATGCACTCACTTGAAACTGCGGGGATTTATCCAGGACTTGCCCAAAAAAAATTAAGACAGATGTTTCTGGACTGCCTGCAGGAAACTTTTCAATTAAAATGGAAACGTCAGTTCTGGAGTGTTGAAGAATTGNNAATGATTTNGGAACGTGAAAATTCTTTTCAAAATCTTAATATTAATTAGTGTTGTAATTCTAACGGAGTCACTGACANCTAAATTCAGCAGAAGTCGTTATAAATTTGGATTATTGACTTCAATTCAAAGACTGGGAACAATTTCAACTGTTATCTGNAACACCATTTTCTTTCATAGTTAAAACTATTTTAATCAAAAGTAAAATCCATGGTGCAGCATGCATTATTAAATCGAACCAATCGATTGGCCTGACAAGGGTTCCCGAAGAAAACATTTTTAATTTTTCCCACACGTGGGGGATAGGGAAAAATGGAGCAAGTCCCAAAGTAAGACAAAACAGGATTATCATCGACCATGGAAGTTTCGCCACTAATTCACTTATAGCCTTCAGCATAGGTGTTTTTAGTTACAAAAGATTGATATCAGGCTTAATTTAAGTATATTAAGCATATGGTATGACAACCTTAAAGGACAGATACATTTTCTTTTTAGAGCCATTTGTACATGAGCAATGCATCCACATAACCAAGTTTTGGATGCAGGAATGCTTTGGTAATTCTTCCGACAGTTTCAAATCCCAATCTGGTCCATAAGCGGATTGCCTGCTCATTACTGACTACTACGAGGTTGAATTGCATTGCTTTGTAGTCCAGCTCTTTGGCTGCTTTTTGTGAGTGTTCACACATCAGTGTCGCCAATCCTTTCCTTCTGGCATCGGGCGAAACCATATAACCGCAGTTGCAAACATGACTGCCTTGGCCGGGATTATTTGGTTTTAAATAGTAAGTCCCAAAAATGTGCTGCTGTTCAACGCAGACAAAGGTTTTGTGTGGCTGCTCCATCCAAATTTGAAAAGCTTCTTCTTTACTTGTCTCTACGGGATAAGCATAGGTTTCACCTGCAGAAACAATATGCTGAAAAATAATCCAAATCTGTTCAAAGTCCTCTTTTACAGCTTCACGAATTTTCATGAATGTTGTCCGTTTTAACTCAAAAGTGTAAATGCTCGCCAGAGCATCCCTGCAGCCAATAAAATCAGCAGTACACCCATTATTAGGTCTATACGTTTAGCATTGCGCTGCAGCGCTTTTACAAGTCCTCCGGAGGAAGCAAGAAATGCAACAAGACAGTACCAGCTTGTATCAACACCCCCCACAGTTGAGACCATTACCAACTGTTCAGTAAAGTCAGCATCAGGCTGTACGAATTGACTGAAAAGTGCCAATAACCAGACTGCAATTTTAGGATTCAGAAAAGCAATCAAAAAACCTTCACTGAAACCACGGTACCCGGNTATTGTTGATTGTTTTAGTTCCCCATTATCCTGCTCNCCACCAATACCGGAAATAATCATTTTGCCGCCAAGCAATATTAAAAACAATGATCCAATTATTTGGGCTATCAGGAANAAATTAGGAACAGTCTTTAACAGAGCAACCAGGCCAGTTATCGCAACCANNGAATAGAATGTAATACCCAGACCGTGACCGACTCCACTCATTAAACCCTGAGTCCTACCTCCGGAGATAGTATTTCGTAAAATTACCGCAAGACTTGGGCCGGGTGACATTGCACCCATGACACAGATTAAAGCTAACTGGCTCCATTGTGTAAAATCCATTTGTTTACTCTATATTTTACCGCACAAATTTGTCATTGAAACATTAAATTCGAAATTACTGGTTAAGTTTTCCGAGTAGTAGACAATTGCCATACAGCACACTGCTTTTAACTGCAGGCTTAAAATCTGTTCTTAACTTAGTCATGTTTTACATCAAATGATGAGGATCTACATCAATCTGAATCAACTCATCACGTCTCGTTGAAGGTGGTGTTTCTAAAACCTGTTTTAACAAACGCAAAATGGGTCGTACATTATCTGCTTTCAGTAAAAGCTGCCAGCGAAAACGGTTGCGCAATTTTTTCATCGGTGCTTCTATCGGTCCAATGACTTGTACTGAATCAATCGGTTTGATCTCACTGGTAAACTGGGCAGTGTTTGAATAGTTTTTGTTAGAAGAAAACTTTTGAATCTTTTCGGCTATTTCCCAAATCAAATTTTCAGCTCGTTTTTCATGAGGACTGCTGCAGACAACCAAAGTCAGTGAATGAAAAGGCGGCATCCGGAGATTCTGACGTCGTTCAAGCTCCAGTTCCCGGAATTGCCTGGTATCGTGTTCTTTTGCACAAAGTAAACTATGGTGCCTGGGATTATGAGTTTGAATCAGCACCTTACCTGGTTTATAACCTCGTCCGGCACGTCCGGCTACTTGCGTTAATAGTTGAAATGTCCGTTCACTTGCACGGAAATCCGGAATGTTTAGCGATAAATCAGATAATATTACNCCTACAAGAGTCACTTCCGGGAAGTCATGGCCTTTGGTTACTAATTGTGTTCCAATTACGATATCTACTTCGTGTCTGCGGATACGATCGTGCATTTTAGAAAGAGCATGTTTGCCGTGCAATGTGTCCCGATCCATGCGTAAAATACGGGCCGCAGGAAAAAACATTTTAAGATTTTCTTCAACTTGCTCGGTTCCGGTACCTATTATTATTGGTGCGTGATCATTTCCACATTCAGGGCATCTCTGAACCAGAGGTTTAACAAAGTCACATTGATGACATTGCACCTGATTTGCTACTTGATGGTAAACCAAACTCAGACTGCAGTTGGGGCAAGTGAATGTCGATTCGCATTTTGAACAACGGACTAAAGGCGCAAATCCGCGACGATTCAAAAAAACAATACTTTGCTCCTTCTTCAGTAAACGTAGGCGCAGGGCTTCAACCAACTCGCTGGAAAAGTACGGACTTCCTTTCTGTCCGGGTACCGTTTTCATATCCAATAACCTGACTTCCGGTAAGAGTGCCTGATTAATGCGTGAAGGTAAGCTTAAAAGCTCATATTTACCGTTGCTTACATTGTTTGAAGATTCCAGTGAAGGAGTGGCCGAACCAAGTAAAACTGTTGCACCTGCCTCATATCCGCGAAAAATAGCTACATCTCGTCCGTGATAACGCGGAGTCTCGCCCTGTTTGTAGGAAGGATCATGTTCTTCATCTATCACAATCAGTCCCAGGTTTTTCATTGGAGAAAAGACTGCACTGCGTGCTCCAATTACAATTGATGCAAATCCATGACGTACCCTTGACCACTCATCAAAGCGTTCACCATCATCCATACCACTATGTAAGATTGCTACGTGGTCCCCAAAACGTGAACGGAACCGGTTCACAAGTTGTGGTGTCAGTGATATTTCAGGTACTAGTATCAAACATGATTTCCCTAATTTATGGGCTTCTCGGACTGCATGAAGATAAACCTCTGTTTTTCCGCTTCCTGTTATACCTTCCAGTAAATAAGTACGGTAAGTTCCGTTTTGCAGTGAATCTGAAAGCTTTTCAAAAACTGATTTCTGTTCCGGAGTTAACTCCTTAAATGGTTCTATTTCAGGAAGTCCTCCTTCCATAAATCGGCGGTAAACTCTTTTTTCAAAAAATTCAATGTGACCTTCTTCTTTTAGTTTTTTTAACGCCTGTGATGGAGCATTGACTCGGTTTTGAACGTCGCTCCAACATATTTCACGATTTTCATTCAATATTTCAAATATTTGCTGTCTTTTTGTTTTACGCCGAGAAACGGAATTTTTCGGATTATCAGGTTTGAGCAGACGTATCCAGCGTTCCATTTTTGGCTTTGTCTTTTGCCCAAGTAACACCTGAGTTGATTGAACATGATCTTTGGAAAGCCAGTTACGCAGTTGTTGGTGGTCACGTTCATCAGGGTTGCACTGAAGCCATTCCTGTTGTGTCCATGTTGATTGGGTATCTATCAGGATCTGGGGTTTTTGGCTCAGAGTGTCCAGGCCGGGAAGAGAGGTAGTTTGTGGAGTATAAGTTGTACGTAAACGCAAGGCAAGTCCACCTGGAATTGCAGCATTAAGAGTTTCACCCCATGCGCAAAAATAGTACTCAGAAGTCCATTTTGTGAGTTTCAGTAATTCTTCAGAAAAAAGTGGTTCCTCGTCGACCAGTGTTTCAACATTTTTTAGCCTAGTAATTCCGGAATGTTTTTTAACACGAACGATGACTCCACCCTTTTTCTGTGCTCCAAAAGGCACAAGAACTTGTAATCCTTTTTCCGGAACTAGAGTAAGTTTATCCGGCCAGTGATAATCAAACGATTTTCGAATTGGTAAATTTAGGGCAACTTCAACGATCATGTATTATTTCGGTATTGCCTTTAAGCAAATTAGTGGAATCTCTCCAGTGCTTTCCAACCGATAACTACCGACACCAACAGGTAAAAACAGGGCCTCTTCACGATTTAATTTAACTGGAGAACCACTTTTAGGTATAATACTGGCCTGTCCGGAGATGGTAATTAGCAAATGGTATTTTCCATCCAGTTGATCCTCCCAAATAGTTTCCGGTTCCAAACAAATTCGATCAGCCGTAAATTGCGGAAAATCAACAAAACGTTCTATCAGCAAACCGGAGGATTTGTGTAAGCATTCAAGTTCAGGAGGTTCATAAACTACCGGGAGCATTTTGTTTAAAGCGTCATCAGTATCCCAATGATTTTGGGTGAGAACTTTTTGAGCGAACATCAGTATTAGACGCTCGTAGTGCGGTGTTTGAAATTCAATGACTTTAATTCCATGTCGAAGAGAATGCATTTGAAACACTGGAAAGCTGATGATGTCACCAACTTTTACCTGACAGTCCCCAACAAAATTTGAAGCTTTCTGTCTTAGTTTAAGTTCCTGTTCATGTAGTTCATTCGGAATATCTTCGGTAGAATCATCAATTTGGCGTCGTATTTTTTCATATTCACCAATTGTTTCCCTGAAATTTTTCAGCAGAACTTCTACCCATTTTGACCCATGTATTTCCTGATAATCCTTGATTTTATCCGGATGCAGTCCTGCCTTGATGATTCCTGTTCCTGATGGCCAGGCTGTTTGGTCAATTTCTGTAACCACGTAAACTTCCCATTTCTTTTCATGCATTTCATAATACAAATCTCCAATCACATCCTCAGAAACAGGATTTAGTGTTTTGAGCAAAATCAGCGATTCCGGATGATCGGCAAGCACTTGTTTTTTAAAAATATTCAGTGCATAAGGTAACTCTGTTTTCCCATATTCGTCTGTAACTTTCACCACACCGCGTTTTTCTACTCCTGTGTACCATCCTTCATGTCCCCATGGTTTTGGGATATTGAGGACTTCGAGGCGTAAAGACTGTTCCGGATTGACTATTACGGCATGTCTGTTTTTTGCCACAGATTCGAGTGGAGCATCAGGATTTTGTACGATTATTCCCTTGAGAGTTTCCGGATCGAGCTTGTTTTTCCAGACACTACCTTGCTTTTTTAATGTTGCGTTTTTATTGTTGTGATTCGATTTTTGAAGTTTGATTTCAATCAATTCCTGAAAGGAAACCTGTTCAGAGTTTTCTGTCCATGTTTCTAAACGTTTTCGCTCGATTAAAAGTAGGAAAAATTGAACTGCCTGAAGGTCAATTTCAGAAAGTAAGTAATCTGCGATTTTGCCTCCGTCTGGTATTTCAATCTCAGTAAAGTCATGCAAATTGAGGTGTGCAAACCAAATTGATGATCCTGACTCAGACTCAAGCAACTGAGAAATTTCTAAACAGGAAAGCAAGTATTTTATAGAAAAATCTCGTGAAGTCATGGATTAAGGATTAAGCAGTTCTGGACAAATCCTGGCATTATTAAGTGCATCAGCCGTTGCAGGTGAGATAGGACTCAGTAATTGCGTCA
>JGI26060J43896_10000318_pt1 | contig 17262 bp, 11 predicted proteins | sample MarorgKNORR_S2LV_6_FD_43896 | JGI IMG/M metagenome (IMG submission 43896) | reverse complement strand
TATCCGGGAGTAAACTCATGGCCATGGCATTCACTGTAAAATCCCGTCTTAACAGATCACCCTTCAAATCTGTATAAACAATCTCTTTAGGCTTTCTGGAATCATTTTCATAGGATTCTTCTCTGGCTGCGGCCACTTCGATCGGAATGGGTCGAGAAGGAATATGAGCCGTTGAAAACTTAGGGAATGGAATTACTTTTTTGATCCCCATTTTTTTTGCCAGCAAATTCGCAAATTCGATTCCGTNGCCAACGACCATAAGGTCAATCTCTTTCAATTTTCGATTCAGGAATAAATCGCGGACAACACCCCCAACCACATACACTTCTTTTTTGTGTGCTANNGCAATTTTTCCTATTTTTTCAAGGATCAATTTTGGTCCCGGTTGGGAATCCAGTAAATGTTGAATGTTTGCCATCATTAAAATTAATACAATTTTNGTAGAGACGTAGCATACCGAAGTTTTGTTACGGTGCTGAAATTTTATCCCACCCTTTTTTCCTTTGATAAATCACCCTATTTTCCAGCCATGAGAATTCTAATCTCACTCATAATCTCTTCCACTATGGCCTTTTCTCAATTCGGAAAAGTAGATATCACCATTGATGACCGCCTCCTTCGGGCCAGTGAAAGGCAGGAGGTATCTTCTCTTAAAGATGAAGTGGCTCGATTTTTCTCCGGACGAATCTGGCATGAAGATTATCAAGGTCTCAATATTCCATTGCATATTTCCCTCGTATTCCAGGGTGTGGCCCAGAAAGGGGGCCTCAAAACATTTCACGCCCAAGTCCTCATTTCTGATGGTATGGACCTTCGTTATTTTGATAAATCTGTTCAATTTTATTATAATTCTGGCGGATCGATACAATATGATCCTGTTATCTTTGATCCTTTAGGTAGCTTTTTGGCTTATTATGCCTACACCATGTTGGCCGGATATATGGATACGTATAATTTTTATGGGGGAAATCATGCTTATGATCAAGCACGTGAAATCGCACTCCGGGGAATGGCATCTGATTTTCCCAAAGGATGGTCCGCCCGCGTACAGTTATTAAAAGAAATCACAGGGAATAAAGGGCTCCGAGAAGCACGGTTTGCTTACTACGTTGCTATGGATTTATTCGATCAGGGCAAACCGGATGCCGCGCTAAGGGAATTTGGCTATATGATGGATGGACTGAAAAAGGTAGTCTATGGTTTTCCCGTCGGTCGGATGCAATATTTTCTAAAAGCACACGCCAAGGATATTGCCCATAAATTGACCATTTTAGGACAGGAAGAGTCCCTGCGGTATCTGGCTGACATCGATCAGGAAAATAAAAATATATATCTCAGGGATTTAAAAAAATAGATTCAGCTTTACTCTTTAACAATCTCCGCTGATCGTTTTTTCCGGCGGATGTAATAGTCAAATACCACACTACCCCAATATAACCATGGTAGAACTTTTTTATCTTTTACTACCCGAATTAGTTTTACGTGTTGCCGTCGCTTCCAAATAATATGAGGGTGAGAGACAAGCCATAATAGTGATTGAATAATACCGAAGAAATGGTTCATATCCAGACGAACCAAGGAATAGACTAATGCTATACACTCCAACGCCAACCGAATGGGTGTTATATATAAAGTCAAGGGCAAACTATAATTGGACAAAACCATTAAGAGTGAATTGCGGTGGTTTAAGTATTGTTTTTGACGGGAAAACATCGGTAGCGTAACAGCATTTTTATGGTACACCACAGAACTGGGAATAGCCCATGATTCCTTCCCCATAAGGCGGAACTTCCAGCATAAATCAATTTCTTCTTGATGAGCAAAAAAAGTTTCATCAAATCCACCGGCTGTTTCAAAATCGGACGTCCGAACCATGATAGCTGTACCACTGGCCCAAAAGATTGGACGCATCTGATCATATTGCCCCTCATCTTTTTCCCGTTCAAAAAATACGCGTCCTCGCGCAAAGGGAAATCCTAAAATATCTAGCCAACCGCCAGCACCGCCAGCATAATCAAATTTGGATCGGTCATAATAATTTAGAATTTTGGGCTGAACCGCCGACACATTCGGATTAAGATTCATGAAGTCAACCAAGCTATCCAGCCAGTTTTTTTCTTGAACTGTATCATTATTCAGAAAAACAAGATAGTCACCAGATGCAACTTTCGCTCCGCGATTGCACCCGCCGGCATAACCATAGTTTTGGTTATTTTCGATCAATTTTATTTGGGGGAAATTCAGGCTCACCCAGTCAGGACTGCCATCGGTGGAGGCATTATCCACTACAATAATTTCGAAGTTAGAATATACTGTTTGCGCCAGTGAATCTAAACATTCTGATAAAACATCAATGCCATTCCAATGAGGAATAATTAACGATATTTTTAGGTTAGACATTATGAGCAGGATATTAAGGAAAAAGGAAATTTTATCACGCCAGACATACTTTCACTTTATTCCTTTTTACTTTTTACTTCTTCCTTTTTCAGTTCTTCCATCAATTTTTGGGCGACCGGATCGTTGGGGTTTTTATCCAGCCAGTCAGCCAAGACTGCTTCAGCTTTGGGTTCCATATCCAATTTTTTATAGGTAAAAACTAGAGAGGAAACAATTTGAGTGAAACCCTGCCGCCATGTTTCCATTTCTTTTTCAGTCNCGCGACGATCGCCATTTTCAATATCTTTAAAATCATTATATAAATCTTCAAAAATAGTGCGACCCATTTCAAATGAATCCAATTGTGAAATATATACTTGACCATAATCTAATCGATCTCGAATATTTAGATCTTCTCTATTAACTANATTATCCAAAATCCGTCTTAACTCATCCTTATNCCCCAATTCACCAAAAAGNCGTCCAACCTGNNAATACAAATCTTTAGAATCGTACCGAATNGTTTTTTCAGGGATATTGTCCTGCATTTTCACTAGCACTTCCAATGCTTTATCACGGTGAATTTCTGACTGTTCCTTGTCGGACCTTTCATTATCCTTAAATGCCATATAATGAAATGCGGCTAATTGCATATATGCGCTGCGAAGATTTTGAAGCAGGCGGATATTGGTGGTAGGAAAATAAAAAACATCTTCCCTACCCAGATTTCTGAATAGGTATCCTGGTTTATAACTCTTGGACCAAATTTCATCTTCGACTTCATTCCAATCATTTGCTTCTAAATCCTGTTCCCAAATTTCAGAACCATAGCCGGACATAAGGTTGGTCCACATTCTATTTTCATTAATCGGATTCCTCCCATCCACATTATGGGGTCTTAATCGGTAAACCAATCCTTCCATTTCCAAAAATGGTTCCAATCCAAGCCGGTTTGAGGCAGGGACAGTTACGGCAAAATAAATAGGGTATTTCCATTGAGCATCGCTGATGATTTTTAATATCATCATATCTTTCACCATAAGGGCGGCACCGGCAAAAGTGGGGTTCACTTTCCATTGAATAAATCCATTTTTATTTTTATCTGACTTAGGTGTTGGAATTTGCACATTCCGAGCCTTCCATGGCTGTAATCCTGAAGCCACATCCATCACCTGGGTATTCGACATATTAATAAACCGTTCCATTTCACGGCCTTCCTGATTTACCCGTCCCCTTCGGGAATCCCTCAGTTGGCGAATATACCATTCTGTATTCAGGAGACTGAGATTGGCGATGGTAATATCCGTCCGTATCCCTTCCACTTCTTGCAAATACCAGAGGGGAAATGTATCGTTATCGCCATTGGTGAACAAAATTCCATTTGGCTCACATGATTGTAAAATATTATAACTGTAATCCCATGCCAACCGATTATCAGACCGATCATGCTCATGATAATTGGCCTTCAGCATCATACCCGGCATTGCCACAAGTAAAATAGCCATGGTACCCATGACAGCATTATTAGAGATTGGTTTATTTTTCAATAAAACCCGAATTTTGTCCCCCAAGGCTGCAACTGCAATACTGATCCAAATGGAAAATGCAAAGAAACTCCCTACATAAGAATAATCCCGTTCCCGTGGCTGAGGATTGTCTTGATTTACAAAAATTATTATAGCGAGCCCCATCATGAGAAATAGACTGAATACTGAAAATGCCTGCTNTCGATCTCGCTGAAAATGGTAAAACATCCCCCAAAGACCAAATAGAAATGCCAGAGGAAAACCAAACTGAAACCAATCGACACCATCCTCTTTGGTATTTGCACCATAGGCTGTTACCCATTCATCGGTACTGGGGCCTCGCCCGGCGAATTGCCATAAAAAATATCGCCAATACATTTTCTTAATCTGGTAATTCCAGAAATAACTCCACTGCTTATCCATCCGATACGATTTATATTTTCGTTCCTGACTGGAGGAATATTCGCGACCTCCCTGAGCAGGACGACCCACCACTTCATGTTTTGGTGGTAATCCTGTATAACGGCGGGGAAATTGAAACATTTGGCCATACTGTTCCCGTTCCATGTAGGCAATGGCACGAGGTACAGTGGAAGGATCGTTTTCATTAATGGCTGGTTGTTGACCGGAGCGAATGAAAATAGTGGCATAACTGGAATATCCAATTAAAATGAGTACAATGGATGTGAGGGCCAATGCATATCGAAATTGTTTTTGGATAATCGTGAAAATCATTCCACCCGCAATAATTAAACTAAGGACAACCACAAGATTTAATCCAATGGCATTCACCAACTTTGGCATACCGTTGATAATTCCTGTATTGATTACCAAAAATACCACACCGGTTATGACGGACGTAATCAGAAATCCTTTATAGGAAAATTCGTATTTCCGAAAATAAATAATCAATGCAATAAATGGGAGCGCCAAAAGATTCAACAAATGAATTCCGGTGGCTAAACCAATCATATAGGCAATAATGAGGATGTATCGTTCATTTCCCTTTTCATCAGCCCGTTCTTGCCAGTGGAGAATCAACCAAACCACAATGGCCGTAAAAAATGTAGAAAACCCATATACTTCTGCCTCCACTGCATTGAACCAATGAGAGTCCGTATATGCAAATGTGAGCGCACCCACAAAAGAACCGCCAAATGTAATAATGGCATCCATGGCGGATTCAATTTTACCGCGATAGTTCGAAATGAGTTTTACGGTTGAAAGATAGAGATACATGACGGCCAATGCACTGACCACAGGTGATATCAAGTTGATCCGGAAGGCAATATCCGGGTTGAAAGGAATCATGGAAAAAACACGGCCGATGATTAAATACAGGGGACTTCCCGGTGGATGAGGTACACCTAAAATAAATGAAGTGGCAATAAATTCGCCCGAATCCCAGTATGGTACTGTGTCTGCCATGGTTAAAAGGTAAACTACAAAGGATAACACCAAGGCTATCCCGGCAAACATGCGATTGAGTTTTATATAATCAGAATGAATCAAAATTTAATCTTTCTTCTCTTTTTTGGTCGCCTTTTTAGCTTTCTTTTTTACCTTGGGCTTTTCTTTAACTTCAGGATTTTCTGTCTTCTTTTCGGCTGACTTTTCAAGTTCATCAGATTCTGATGATTCTACACCCGTGGGTTCCCCTGAACCCTCTGGAGGCCCCTGCCCCCTTCTTTTGTTCGTCGATGAAATTGAGTTTTAGTTCACTCAAGCTATGGATAATATATTGTTCTTCCCATTCACTGAGGTTTCCCTTCATTTTGGTCTGAAGCATATCCAGTAAGTCGATATAATAGGTNGCCTGTTCCAGGTTTCGCTCTAAAGTATCGGTGACAGGATTTTTAACTTTCCCCAGTGATATCCATGCACTTTGCACGAATGTATTCACCAAATGGATAAATAATTGATCTTCTTTTTTTATTTGTTCTTCGGCCATGATTCTCCTCTTAAGTGGCTTGTATTCAATTTGAATAAAAATGTTTCAAAAACAGCCGGTGAAAATACACCATATCCAATGATATATTNAATCTCCAATATTAATTTTGAATCATGAAATATTTACCCGCTCCAGTTTATCCTGATATTCCATCATAAATCGGGTGCGAATGAGTTCATGGGTCGGTTGATTTAAATTGGGATCAGCTTTCACTATTTGAAAAGCGGCTTGTCTTGCTTTTCTTAAGATAGGCCCATCGGTCACCATATTGGCAATTTTATATTTCAAGAAACCACTCTGGCGGATGCCGAAAAATTCTCCCGGTCCCCTAATTTTCAAATCTTCATCAGAAATCACAAAACCNTCATTGGTGGATTCCATGATTCTCAGGCGTTTTTTCGAATTGTCCGTGAAATTCCGGCGGACGAGAATGCAGTAACTTTTTTCACTCCCTCGCCCCACACGCCCTCGAAGTTGGTGAAGTTGGGTAAGACCAAAGCGGTCGGCGTGTTCAATCAGCATGACCGTGGCATTAGGAATGTCGATCCCCACTTCGATCACTGTGGTAGAAATCAGTATGTGAATTTCATTCCGGGCGTATGCATCCATGACGCCATCTTTCTCATCTTTTTTCATTCGCCCATGTATGAGTCCCACTTTTAATTTCGGGAATATTTTTTCTGAAAGATTCTTGTGCATTTCTACCGCCGCCGCTAAGTCCGATTTTTCCGTTTCTTCCACCAAGGGGTACACCACCATGCATTGGCGGCCAGCGGCCACTTCGACCTTCATAAAATCGTATACTTTTTTCAGCCGCACCTCATCCACCACTTTGGTCACCACCGGAATGCGGTTTTTCGGCATTTCATCAATAATGGATAAATCCATATCACCGTGGTAGGTGATGGCCAATGTGCGGGGGATGGGCGTGGCGGTCATGGCCAACACATGAGGATTCAGCCCTTTGGATGTAAGATCTCCTCGTTGGAGAACACCAAATCGGTGCTGTTCATCCACAATGGCTAATCCCAGCTCCTTGAATTTTACATCTTTTTGAATGAGGGCGTGGGTGCCGATAATAATATCGATCCGCCCTTCGGCTAAGCCATCGAGGATTGCACGTCTTTCTTTGGCCGGTGTACCTCCAACCAAAATGGCGCAGGTCATGTGGGCCGTTTCGGCATGTTTCTTGAATGATGCTAAGTGCTGATGAGCCAATATTTCTGTGGGTGCCATGACGGCTACTTGCACATCGTTGGCTACCGCAATGGCCGCCGCCAGAACAGATACAATCGTCTTCCCCGATCCTACATCTCCCTGCAACAGGCGGTTCATGGAAAAAGGTCGAGCCATATCATCCTTGATTTCTTTGATCACTTTTTTCTGGGCATTGGTCAGTTCAAAATCCAAACTGTCAGAAATGAGTTTTACCTGGGGACCGATTTTGTTTAATGCTTTCGTCCCCGTTTTCTGGAGAGAGGATTTCCGTAATGCCATAAGCATTTGGAGAAAAAAGTGTTCGTCAAATTTTAAACGGTGAACTGCCTCATTCAGCACATTTTCAGATTCAGCGAAATGGATATTCCGAAGAGCGTTGTTGAGAAGAGCCAAACCATTGGACTTCCGGAACTCAGGTGAAAAATAGTCGGGAAATTCTTTCAGTGAGTCGGAGATGGTTTTGATGAGGCGCCGAAGACCGCGACTGTCTAAACGTGTATTTTTCAATTCAGCGGAGATGGAATAGAGGGGGATTACCAAACCGGAATTGACCGGATCTTCATCGTCTTTCAGTTTATCATATTCTGGGTGGACAATCTGAAAACCATTATAAAATTCCACTTTTCCACTTACAGCCAGTCGATCCCCCACCTTGATCGCTTTTTTGATATACCTCGCGCCATTGAACCAGGTGAGACTCATCATGCCTTTGCCATCGGACAAAATAGCCTGAAAGTATTGGCGACGTTTCCCACGACGTAAATCCGCCGCTTCAACCTTGCCGATGACAGTCGCTTCCTGATCTCTTTTTAGTTTGGAGATGGGGGTGACGGTGGTTCGATCTAAATGCTTTCGGGGATAATAATAGAGAAGATCGGAAACTGTATGAATACCGATTGTGGATAAAGCTTCCGCACGGGCCGGGCCCACACCTTTTATAGCTTGGAGGGATGTAGAGAGAGTTAAAGCCTTTTCAGGCACAACGGATCAATTCCACTCCTTACGGTAAGTATAAGTCACAGTCTGAGATCCATTGGCAGGAATAGTGAGTGGAAAGTGGATGGTGGAGGCATCCTTCTTGCGGTAATTGGCGGATGCATCTCGAACAACCCAATCCCCAAAAATATGTTCAACAAGGCGCACCTTGATTTTGGTATTTAATGTATTCGTTACTTCAATACTAATAGACCCTTCTTCACTTTTCTGCTGGCGATCATAATTTAATACTGTTCGTTTGCCTACTACATCAAACGCACGTCCAGAAATAATGGTGGCTGTAGCCCCTTTGGGTACTTGGCGAATTTCATCTTCACCTACAAATTCAACGGCATCATTCGTACTTGACTGGTATAGTTGAATTTTTCCTTGAGGAAGAGGAACACCCAAATTATTATCTTCTGTATTGGCAATTTGATACTCTATAGCCAACGGTTCTTCACGCTGATTCTGTTCGTCATTCTCAAATAAATATGTTTTCTGGAATGATACTGTTTTGGGTGCATATAAACGCGTGGTAATGCTTTCTTCTCCATTGAGCCCCATTTTCCCACCTAGATAATATATATGATAATCCCCCAATTGTTCTTCTATTGGTCCCGCCTCAGCCTGGGGAACCATCGTTTTGTACATGACCGCTGGTCTATGGACAGCGCCATTTTGTTTTAGATTTCCCTCCACAAGTTGAAGCGTAAGGTTTGAGAAATCCAAATTACTGTTATTTTTAATATAGGCTTCAGCAATGAATTCTGCACCATTTCCCGATTCATTTAAGATGAGACGATAAATAGCATCCCAGTCAAATCCCTTAGATAAATAAATCAAACTCCCCCGGGCCGGGCCCATTTTCTTTTTAAATACATTCCATGTAAGAGATGGTTTAAACAAAATATTTTCAAGCTTCCCCGGTGTTGTGATATAATCAACACGATCCCGATTAAAGGAAATAACAGATCGTTTCCGCGTAATGGTAATAATATTGCCGCTGAGCTCAACCAGGGTGCCTGTGAGGGAATTTCCATTAATAAACTCTACATCAATGGTTTTGCCTAAATAATGATAAAGATGATCAGAAAAATGAAATACATCTTGATTATACCGCTGCGTTTTTACCGTGGCATTATCAAGGGTTAGAAATGGTGAATCTTTGATGATTCCTCCTGGAAGCATATCCCAGGAAATGGTGGATTCACCATCTTGAACATTCCATCCTACGGGCTGCTTTATCAGGGCAAACCCATCTTTGTAAAGGGTCATGGTGGCATGATTTGATTGACCCGTTATGAGGGAAAATAATATTATAAATCCGATTTGTTTTTTCATAGCAGCATGTCCAGGTTTGCTTTTACGAGTTCATATTCTGCAGTCATATCCTGCATTTTTTTCTTTTCATGTTCAACCACATTTTCCGGTGCGCGGTTGACAAAATTATCATTCGATAGTTTTTTCTCAATACCTTGAAGATGCCCTTTTAACTCAATCAAACGCTTCGAAAGGCGGGCATTTTCCTTATCTAAATCTATTAATCCTTTCAGTGGAACAAATAGCTCCATTTTTTGGACCACAGCCGTAGCAGATTGTTCCGGTTTTTCTAGGTTTTGACCCATTGTAATCGCTTCAATCGACCGAGTGTTTTAATAATTTCATCAAATGATTCAATTTTTGATCGGTGCCCATTAACATTCCGAATGACCAAATCTGCTTTTTTCCCTGGAGGAACATTCATCCTGCTTCGAATAGTACGTACGGCGGTCACAATGTCTTTCAGTAGATCCATGGTAGTGTCGGCAGTATTGTCCTCCATAGACGGATCTCCTTTGAGCCAGGGCGATATTATTAAATCTGAATCATCATCACTTCGAAATTCAGCCCATAATTCTTCTGTAATAAATGGTGAATAAGGATGGAGTAACTTTAAAATTCCCTGGATGACATGAACGGCAACTGCCCGTGATATATTTGCCTTTTCAGGATTATCTCCATAAAAACGCGTTTTGGCAATTTCAATATACCAATCACAAAAATCACTCCAGGTAAATTCATAAATCGCTTTCGCCGCTTCATTGAAATGGAACCTATCTAATTGACGATTAACCTTCATGGCTGTTTGATTTAATTGGCTAAGTATCCAACGTTCTGGCATATCTAATTCTACCGAGTCTAAATCTATTTTCGGAAGCTTTCCGTCCTCAAGGTTCATTTGAATAAAACGGGAGGCGTTCCATAATTTATTCATGAAGTTTCGGCCAACCTCAAGACGGGATTTTGAAAAGAGAACATCCAACCCTTGAGGCGCCATGAGCATGGTACCGAAACGTACTGCATCCGTACCGTATTCATTAAATAAATCAAATGGATCGGGAGAATTTCCTAAGGATTTACTGAATTTTTTCCCCGTTTCATCTCTCAATATTGATGTGAAATAGACATCTTTAAATGGGATATCATCCAAAAATTCGTATCCCGACATAATCATTCTGGCCACCCAAAAGAAAATAATATCCGGGCCTGTAACCAATGCATCTGTGGGAAAAAATGTTTTTAAGTTTTGATCCTCCTCCGGCCATGTGTGAACTGCAAAAGGCCAGATCCAGGATGAAGCCCATGTATCCAGAACATCTTCATCTTGCGTCCAATTTTCAGGGTCTTCCGGCCCATCTAAAGAAACATGCAGTTTTTTTGAATCGTCATTATGGTACCAAACCGGTATTTGATGCCCCCACCTAAGTTGGCGACTGATACACCAATCTTTAATATTTTCCATCCAGTGATTGTAAGTCTTGGTCCAATGAGCTGGGTGAAACTTAATTTTGCCTGAATTCACTGCATCTAAAGCCGGTTTCGACAATGCATCCATTTTTAAGTACCACTGTTCAGACATATAGAATTCGATGGGAACATTTCCCCGTTCGGAGAATCCGATGTTATTCGTATAATCTTCGACTTTATCTAACAATCCTTCTGAATCCAGGTCTCGGACTACTGCCTTTCGCCCCTCTTCACGGGAACAATTCTGGTATTGCTTCGGAACTTTCGAATTCAAAGAAGCATCATCGTTCATTATATTGATAAAGTCTAAGTTGTGACGTTCTCCCATTGCAAAATCATTTGGATCGTGGGCCGGCGTAACTTTNACACATCCCGTCCCAAATTCCGGATCCACATAGGTATCNGCGATAATAGGGATTTCTCTACCAATTAAGGGCAAAGTTACTGTTTTCCCAATTAATGATTGATATCGTTCATCATCGGGATGAACAGCAACTGCCGTATCTCCCAGCATGGTTTCTGGGCGGGTGGTGGCTACCACCAAATAATCATCCGTGCCCGTGATGGGATATCGGAAATGCCATAGTTTTCCATTCTTTTCCTTATGAATAACTTCTTCGTCACTGATAGCTGATTTTGAAACCGGGCACCAGTTCACCAAACGATGACCGCGGTAAATAAGTCCTTTTTCATATAATTTAACAAAAGCATTCAATACAGCTTTGGAGTATCCTTCATCCATGGTAAAGCGTTCCCGATCCCAATCGCAAGAGCACCCTAATTTTTTCAATTGATTGATAATGATACCGCCGTACTTTTCTTTCCACGCCCAGGCATGGTCCATAAACGCGTCTCTGGAAAGATCATCTTTGGAAATCCCTTGTTCCTCAAGCATGCTAACTACTTTTGATTCTGTTGCAATGGAGGCATGGTCTGTCCCTGGGATCCAACAAGCATTTTTCCCTTCCATTCGTGCTTTTCGAATTAATACATCCTGGATTGTATTATTCAAGACATGTCCCATAGTGAGCATTCCCGTTACATTTGGAGGAGGGATTACAATTGAATAGGGCTCTTTTTTAGAATGCTCATCTGCGTGGAAATAGCCTTGATCCATCCAGTGTTGATACCACCGGTCTTCAAGTTTTTCCCAATTATATGATTTATCGAGCTGTGGCGTGGTCATAAAAATCTATCAGTGGTGGATTTGGCATTTTCAAATCCTGACAATAGACTACCTTTCTAGAATTAAACTAAATGCGGTGGTTAGTTTCAATACGTTTTGGTTTGCTTTTACCAAGTTGCCGGAAATGATTCTGCCCAAATTGCGCATGACCTTAAATCCGATAGCAGGATTTTCATCGCAAATTTGGAATAAATCAGATTTGTCCAATCGCGCTAATGTGCAAGGTGTTTCAGCGCGAACGTTAGCGGTACGCCGGTCTCCATCATTAAACATGGACATTTCACCAAATTGCGGATTAATATCACTGGACAACTTCAATATCGCCTTTTCCCGATTATCCAACCCACCCTTATTCATGGATAGAGTCAACGCCTGGTTAATTTCTACGATACCATCTAAGAGGAGATATACACAATCACCCTCATCGCCTTCAGTAATAAATTGTTGGCCCTTATCCATTTCGACTTTCTTGAGGGAATCATGGAATTGACTCAATTCATTATCAGTAAGATCGGCAAATATTTGGAATTTTTTTAATCGTTCATTATTCATAATACCCTCATGGAATGATAATGGCTCGTTCACCTTTGCTAAGGGTGTAGCCATTCCTAGGATTTACCACAACATTGATTTTACTTTCTTCATTAAGAGAGACCCCCCCCTCTTTCAATTTTTTCTCTATAAACGCATCCAAAGCGGATGCATCTGATGATAAAATAGCACCTATCCCCAGGTTTTCATCTTCGGAATAAACACCAATTAATACAGAACCATCCTTTTGGCGAAAGTGATTAAAAAGATCATCATAGGATTGTCCAAAATAATCGGAAGGAATAGCTACCCGTTTAAACCGGAAAGCAGAGTTACTATCCATGAGTTTATTGGCAATTTGGGGAATACCGGGGTCTGTTACATGGGAGGCAATTATATGGGCACTAAAATCATCACCCACAACTACTTCATCTGCATTTGCCCTTTTAATATGGGTTAAGTTTTCCCGATCCAGCAAAACGGCAACAACACGAATGACTGGATTAATACTTTTAATGGTGAGTGTGGCAAAAATTGTTTTTTCATCATAAGTCGCCACTTCTGAACCGGTTGTATTGGGGATAACGATGACGGTGTCAACATCATTAATGCTGGCTTTTTCTAATATCTCTTCCTGAGTAAAATCACCAGAAATAAAGTGAATTTTCAAAGTATTAAATCGGTTTTTTAGTTTTGAAATTTCTTCTTCATTCAATTCATTAATAAGAACGACATCCTTTTTTCTCCCTTGCTTAATTTCTGAATTGAGTTCAGTAGTCTTTCTCCATTGGGGTTCCAACCGCATAGGATCAAATGATCGGTTAAATTTAACTTTTCCAAACCTTTACCCTCCCGAATTTTTTGAGCGACAAATATGGATGAAATGGTGGCTGTGAGTAGTGAAACCAAAGAAATACCAATAAACATAATGAGTACTGCAAAAACACGACCTCCCGGTGTTTCCGGCGAGAAATCACCATATCCAACGGTCGTCATGGTCACAATCGCCCACCAAAATGGATTATTATCCTTTGAAATTTCTCCAGGTTCTAACCATTGCAAAACAACGCCGCCGATCATCATTGTGATTAAAATCCCGGCGCCAACCTGAAAAAAACTGTTACGAATCAATGTTCTTATCCATAGACGCATTGCGGTAATTTAAATATACATGGAGTTGGGATAGGGGAAATTTTCCCCAAAAAATAAAATTAAAAAATTATTGACTTATATCCAAATTGAGCCTTAGCATCTGCCAAGGTGTAATGAAAGAAGGAGGGATTACTTTGATTTTGTCTATTTCAAGTTATCCGTTTTCTTACTTTATATCTGATAAAATAATTAACAAAAGGAGTGTTTATGAATAAACCTATCAAATCCAGATTGGCTACAATCTTCTTCCTATTAATTGGAATGTCCACATTCCTCATTGCACAAGAAGGATCAATAGCCGGTCGCGTCACTGACACCGATACTGGGGATCCTTTGGTGGGAGCCAACGTCATTGTTGTGGGCACCAATCTTGGTGCTGCCACTGATGTAAATGGCGAATACTCCATCAGTCGGGTTCCTGCAGGCGCTCAGAGACTAAATGCCAACTACATTGGTTACGCAAGTAAATCAATGAATACAGATATTCCAGCCAANGGTAGTGCTGTAGGAGACTTTAGTATGTCTGTTGCAGCTCTGAACCTCAATGAAATCATTGTAACCGGTACAGGTACTGCTGTTGAGAAATCAAAAGTTGGTAACTCGATAGGAATTGTGAATATGGATGCACTTGAAGATNCTCCAATCACAAGCTTTTCGGATATTCTTCAGGGGCGTGAAAAAGGTGTTGTCATGCTGCCCAATGGCGGTTTGAATGGCGAAGGCGCTTCTATCCGTATCCGTGGTACATCCACCCTCTCCCAATCAAATGAACCTATGATTTATATTGATGGCGTTCGTTTGGATAATGGATCTGGAGGTGCTGGCCCCGGAGGTAAGCCCTCTCGTTTGGATGAAATTAACCCNGATGCTATTNNNCGTATTGAAATCCTTAAAGGTGCTGCTGCTGCATCACTTTATGGTACACAGGCAGCCAGTGGTGTAATCCAGATTTTTACTAAACAGGGTGCTATTTCAAAACCTCAATTCACAGTTAAAGTTGAATCAGGTTCAAGTGCATATGATAAGTCTCGCTGGAAAAACAATTCCGGTTTTGCCCGGGATCAGGCAACAGCAGATCGTATGGCTGGACTGTTTAAAGGAAATAGTGGTTTAAAACCTTACGAAGTAATTTCAGTGCCTATGGTTGGTTGGCTCTATGATAGTGGATCTCGCACAGGTGTTTCCGCCTCTGTACGTGGAGGTGCACCAGGTGCAACTTATTTCGCAAGTTTGCGCGCCTCGTCTAGCGATGGACCTTACAACGAAAGTGCAACACTATTAGGTAAACCAGTTGGTCCTGCCAACGATAAGCGTGACCAGTTCATGGCTAGCGCTACTTTGAATATCGTTCCCACGGACAGACTTAGACTTCGTTTATCAACTAATTATACTTTCACAGACCATAATACGATCCAAAATAATAATAATATTTATGGAACTACCTCTCTAATCATGATGGGTAAACCTGAACATGCAACTGAGAGTAATGCGACAGGATCGATGGCATTTGCCTCAGCACGTGAGACNACNCATCGTCAACAGAACAATGAAGGTGATAACACAACCTTATCTTTTCAAACCACTTATAGAGTTACGGATGGGTTAAACGTCTCCGGAACATTCGGAATGAACTCCACCTTAAATAAAAGCACAAACCTGACACCTTTCGGCTATAATGTTGATAACTTTATGTCCTATGCGACACAGGGTGCCTTGTCTAAAGGATCGATTGACAAGAAANTCTATTCTGTGGATNTTAAAGCGGACTATTCCGGAACAATGGGTGNCATTTCTCATGAANCCGTCTTGGGTTTTCAAACGTTTCAAACGACTAGAAAAGCCATGGACGGTGGAGGACAGCAGTTCCCAGGTCCCGGACTTGAAGTCCTGGGTGCCTTGGGTAGTAGCTCTGCCGGCTCTTCATTCTCTGAAGTGATTGAAGCAGGAATACTAGCCCAGACCAGAATTGGTTACCAAGACTGGTTATATACCACCGTTGGTGTTCGAAATGATGCAAACAGTGCCTTTGGTGCTGATTTTAGCACNATTACCTATCCCCGTATGAATGTATCCTACATTCCAACCNCTCAATTGGGCCAACTNGGTCCTATGTCTACNTTAAGACTGCGAGCNGCCTGGGGTCAAGCCGGTCAACAGCCTGGTGCTTTTGACCAGTTCACAACCTACCTTCCATGGGCTTCTGAATTTGGTCCAGGGGTTGTTCCTGGTAACGTTGGGAACCCTGCTTTGAAACCTGAAATCTCAACTGAGATTGAATTTGGTGGAGAAGTTGGTCTGTTAAATGATAAGGTTGCATTCGATTTCCAGTACTGGAGTCGTGATGTGGCTGACGCTTTGATTCAGAAACAATACCCAACATCAGGTGGTTTTCGCAGAACACAGGTTTCCAATATCGGTTCACTTGAAGCAAGTGGATGGGAAATTGGTCTTGATGCGTCTGTAATACGCAATTCAAATTACACAGTGGATTTTTATGGTAGTATTTCCTACTTAGAGGAAAAGATCATCGAATTGAATGCTCCAGAACAAAAAGTGGGTGGTTCTTACCCCCGCTACCGGAACTTCTTAGCCGAAGGCTGGGCGCCCGGTACATATTTTGGTGCAAAGGGTAGCTGGGAGGTTGACTCAAATCTTAAGTATCCAATCGATTCTGATGGAGATGGAAAAGCTAATACTGAAGCTGAATTGCTTGCTTTTTTCACATCAGGTGGAGCAGGTGTTCGCTCTGGATGGAATCCAGTCATGGCGAGTCCAACACAAGCAGATGTTGATGCTGGTCGCGCTAAAGGTACTGGCGCATTGGACTGGTATTTAGGTAAGCCCACACCAGATTATAACGCCAATTTTGGCGCTACAATAAAATTGGGTAAAAACTGGCGTATCAATTCCATGTTTGAATCCAAATTTGGTAANTATGGTATCACTAACCTAACCGATGCATTCCGTAAATCACACGGTTTGATCGGCCGAAATACACCAGATGCTGCTGATGCAGAGTCTAGGTTAATGAATCCAGCTAATGCTGGACAAGGACGCTTAGATGCTGCTGATGATTGGGTTCGGAAGTATCTTGCTCTGTCACCTTACAGTGGTTTGAATACCATTGAAGATGGTGATTTTACTCGGTGGCGTGAACTCAGTGTTGCCTATGTATTGCCTGCAGAACTTGCTGCACGCTTTGGAGCACGTAAAGTTACCTTATCGTTTGCTGCTCGGAATCTGAAGATTTGGAGCAACTACTCAGGTATTGATCCAGAATTAAATTCAATCAGTCGTTCAGACGGCGGACTCAATGACTTTCAACAGTCTATTGAAGCGTTTGGTGTACCCATTCCCCGCTCCTTGAACTTCAGTATTAAAATCGGATTATAAGGAGGTATGATTATGAATAATAAAATGAAATTGATCAGCCTTTTGGCTGCCTTTGCAATGGTGGGTTGTTCTCTAGAAGTGGATAACCCTAATAGTTTGCTTGAAGCTGATATGAAAACTCCCGCGGCTGCCAGCGCAGTAGCAAACGGCGGATGGAATGC
>JGI26060J43896_10000314_pt1 | contig 17373 bp, 17 predicted proteins | sample MarorgKNORR_S2LV_6_FD_43896 | JGI IMG/M metagenome (IMG submission 43896) | reverse complement strand
AATAATAATAATAATCGACAACAATAGATCTATTTATTATTAATCGGCTTGTATTTCCATACTTTTGTTGTTACAACGACCATGACAAATGATAAAATTTTGAATCTAAGATATACTATTCATCAGAAAGTCTTGATTCAATATTCTTCAAAATATCCCTAATTTCAACAAGAACGTCATCAGAAGGTGCGGCAATAGTTTGCAATGAAGGTGCGGAAAGAGAATCTCTCTGTTGAAGAGCCATATCTCGGAACTGATCTGAATTTTTTACACCCATTAATGAGAAGGGAGAGGAACCTGCGGTTTCGACAGTCATTCGTACAATTCCCAGTGCATTGAGAATAGGTCCTTCATGCGTTGAAATATCAGTTATTTTATCAAGAGGTATGTTTTGTTGAGTCTTGAATAGCCAGCCTTTCCTAATATTAATTGATCTGTCAGTTAGAGAAGCTTGAAGATATTCAAATTGCTTATTATGGACAAACCAGCCTAAAGGTAGCCAAATAATCAATAATGGAATTCCAATAAATGACAAGAGCAAAGAGCCCATTGAGGTAAACCACCAATAAGTCACCACCTTTTTATCGAATTCGACATCTAAAATATGTCCACTGTCGGCATAGCCTAACTCTTTCTCCATAACTCTAGGTCATGCATACAAGCAATAGTCTTTACGAAATTAAAATATCTCTATACTGCGATTAAACAGTGTAATAAATCAAGAAAACTAAATTAGTTTTCAAGCCATTCTTCTATTTCTTTAGTAGCTAGAATTAAAGTTGGGGCCCAAAGACCAACGAAAATTCCTAACTGCTCGTCTCCACCAACGAAGTAGAGATACAAAGATCCTACTACCGATGCCATACTTGCTATTAATCCTAATCTTGCTAACTGTCCACTCATGATTGTCACCTTTCAACCTTCACTTGAGAGTTTGGCTAATAGTACTATGCATTTTCCACTCAATAGTATAGTTGTTTGAATGAATAATACAATACTCCAATTGATCAATCTAACATATGCTGAAATTAGTTTCATCTAGTATTAAGCAGGAGTTGTTGAATAAATAATACCATCACTCCAACTTACTAATAACCAATCATTGTCAAAACCATATTGCATATTAGTAGTTATTGCNTTAGTAAAATCAGCGAATCTTAATTTAGAAGAATATANATTAGTAGAACTCATATTTGACCCTAGGAAAGTAGTATCTTCAATCACACAAAATTGGAAAGTCGATGATACCAAGTACGAATATGAAAAACTAGTATCCTCTAGATTAACATTTGAGAAAAATGTCTGATTTAATCCTGCCATGAAGAAATTAGTACCTTCTAGATTCATATCGAAGAACTGAGTATTAGTCAGATTAGCATAATTAAGTATCACATTAGTCATTTCAGTCTGTAGTAAATATTGATTTGACATATCTGACCATGAAAGATCTGAACCATCAAGATTAGAACCTCTAAAGAAAACTGTAGTCAAATCCGCATAACGTAAGTAAATATTAGTCATATCGGAATCTATTATAGAAGTTCCAGAAAAATTAGCGGCATTATGACAAAATTGGCAACCATCATTCCATTCATACTTCCAGAATCTTGAATCGCTTAAATCAGCATTGTCGATACTAGCATANGCAAATGAAGAGTTCCAAGCATCAACATCGGATAATATTGATTTATCTAATTGAGCACCAGAAAAATCTGTTCCGATAAGAGATGCTCCACGAAGATTAATGCCAGTCAAATCTAAACCAGATAAATCCATTCCACTTAGATCGGTACGAGGGCAATTACCCCAAGGAACTAATTGGCAAGTGGTTGCATTAAGAAGTTCAGCNTCTAATTCGGCTATTTTATTCTGTAATATAGTAATCTCATTCAATANTGGATTTAGGTCCAAATCAGATGCATTTTGGCCATCAGATCCATCTTCACCCTGGAGCCCTTGGGGTCCTAAATCACCATTTATTCCGTCTATACCATTTTCACCATCTAACCCATCTAACCCATTAGCCCCATCCAAGCCAGGTGGCCCTTGAGATCCAGGGATTCCGTCAGCACCATCAATTCCATTTGTTCCATCAACTGGTTCACCACTAAGGCATCCAGATAGTGTAACTGTCACCATCATTATACAGATAATCAAAGTTTTATTTTTTCCCATGACTTGGCGGAAATGTAGAGACTTATGAATAAATTGAAAGATATTAGTAGATTCATTAGATTAGTAGTAATTAATAAAACATTCATCTAGTATATTCTGTTCGGTTGTACCATGCTTAGTTGGATAACAAAGTATGGAGAAAAAGATAGACAGAGTGAAACTGCTTTAATTACAAGTTTTATCTTAATATTATCTATTTCATATATTCATTATACNGATTTTTTTAATTATACCCCCAGCATAGAATCAGTTGTCTCATCTAATTATGTATCAGATGAAGTTCTTGCCCTATTTAGAATATCATGCACCATACTGAGTTTAGTAACTTTATCTTGGGTTGCTTTAGATCCAAAAGGGTCTCCTGATAATCCACTTTATTTTAAAGAACGAAGGAGTCGTCGGCGACATTCGAGTGGAATAACTAGACTCGCAGCATTTACCATGTGGCATTTTGGTTTATTTGGAATAAGTTTTGGAATTTCGGCTACATGTTCTTTGGTTCATATTTCCGGAGGGGATGTCCCTGAATGGATGTTAATTGCCAGTCCAGCATTATTTGCTACTTCATATGCGTGCGCATTATTAGTTACTTTTATTGTCTCATTTCATATGATAGGAGATTCAATAGAAAAGGGTTACAATGTCGACCATTTGTTTTATTGGTATGAAATTGTAATGCATAATTTAAACGTCATATTACTAGGTTTAGCGATGGTTTTGAATAATTTAGATATAGAATGGAAATACTTGGTTTTACCAATAATTTTTGGAATAATGTATGTCTTTTGGGCAAGAATTTATGCAACTATTGCAGGAGTTTACATTTATTCATTCTTAGATCCGAGACTAAGTGGGGCTCCAATCATTCACATTATTCTTCTTAGTATACTACTAATCTCTTTTGTAATCGTAATGCTATTACATACAATTACAAATTGGAATATCATCCTAGGTATAATTATAATATCTGCACTTAATATGTCAATAATAACATTAAAGAATCCTGACAAAACAAATAAAGATAATGAAATTAAGCTTTAATTAAGCATCTTCTTCTTTGTCTTCAAGCCAACCTTTAGACTCGGAATAATCACTCAAAGACTCTAATCTCTTGAGGAACTTATTACCACCGGTTGATTCTGATGTTGATCTAACTAACCAAATCCCTCCAAATACAAATTCCCAAAGTCCGAACTTTTGGTGATGGAATCTTTTAGCTAGGGAATCAGTAATACTCATGGAGAAGAAAATGAAACCAATAACAGTTGCGACTATACTTGGTTGATCTGCTGTACCCAATATTACTGGCAACCAGAAGAAGAATAGCATAAGGCCTGCTAAGTTCATAGGGATTCTCAAATTTTTCATAACATGAAAAACAAACATTGGTGTTTTTCCACGTGTATTGATGTATTGTGTCGAAGTAATCCAATTACCTATTGTTTTGGTAGTCCATAATGGCATTAATATTAAATTAGAAATACATATCAAAATGCAACCAATCATGAAGTATGTATAATCACTATCAAAGAATGCCATTGCGAGGACAATACCTAGTAACAAACCCCAGTTCACTGTAGTATCAATTAACCATAATCCAGTTGAACGAGCACGACCGACTTCAGCAAAACCTTCAGGGATTGATTTGGTAACACGCTGTTTCCTTACTTTGGCAACCTTAGGTGCTTTAGCCTTCTTAACTTTCTTGACTTTTGCAGGTTTAGCGGCTTTTGCCGCTTTTGGAACTGCTTTAGGAGATTCTACAGACTTAGCTATTTTCGCATTATATGCTGCAGCTTCTTTTTCCGCTGCAGACTTAACTTTTGCAGGCTCTTTCTCGCTTGTTTGGATATTTCCAGCTTTCTCTAATAATCCCATAGATATCATTCTCCGTATAGTTCACCCATCTTAGTAAAAATAGAAAATTCAGGGGACTCAATAAATTCATTGACTTTATCGTCAGGTAAGTTACCTAGTACATCGTTAATCATGTTGAAGAAATTACCTCTGCCTTCATCATCAATTGAGGCAGGGTCTGAACCAACCTCTTCAAATAATGAAAATGAATCAGATTGAATNAAATTATTTACGAACTCATCGTCCATATTNCCAAGAAGATTATTCACTATGTTAAAGAATTCAGAGAATTCATCTTCTTCATCCTCAGAACTTTCCTCGGTAGTACCAAGATAATCTTCGTTTGGAGGTTTTATCAATTCAACTGTAGGTTTAATGGCCCTCATTTCTTGTTGTTGTTTCTTACGAAGAACAATGATTTCTCTATCCAGTTCAGAACCAAAACGATTAGAAAATCTATCTAACAATGTACCCACTTCACCAGTTGCTATACGATCAATATGACCATACATACTCTGCCTATTGCCAACTGATAGGTTAGGATCTGCTGCTTTTCTTTTTTCCCAATGAGACTGGAAATCAGATGGTTGTGAGGTTTCTCCTGATTCAGGAATAATTGTTTCGAGAACCACTTCATCCTCTAGAATATCATCCTCAATTTCCATTTCTAAAGAGGGAGGTGGCGGAGGTGGAGGAAGAGGTAAAGAAATGCCCGGAGGTAATGGGGGCAGAGGCATTCCTTGAGGCATATCTTGACTGTTCTCGTCCTCGCCCATAGTACTCACTAACACTGTTCCGTACCCAATCACTCTTCAACATATTGTGATTCAGTGTTCAAAATATACTCTAATTGACAATTGAGCCCCAGCCTTTCAGAACAATGAAAGTAGCTAATGTTTCTGTAACTTCTATTTTATCTCCAGCACTGCCTTCGACTCTATTTCCACCCAATTCGACAGTTACATCGTCTTTATTTAATAAAATATTGAATTTTTTATCGGAAGAAAATACAATTGGTTCAGTTAACGGATCAAAAGCATTAGATGAATCGGGATTTAATCTGTGTAATGGCATCTCTGTAACTCTTAGACCACATTTTCCGTGAAGGCTACCTATCCATCGAATTACTCTTTTTACATCAACAGTTACTGCTTCGTCAGTCTCACCCGCTGAACCTAGAACTACAGAACTATCGCCCTTCACCATCTCCCAAAATATTGCTGTGTTTTTTTCACCAAAAACTCTCAATTTATTATCACGAATTAATCGTCCCAAGCGTTCTTCATCTGCTAATTCAGCAATTTCTTTTATTTTAGCACGTGATGCCTTTTTCACCTTAGAATTAGGAGATTTGGCTTGTTTTTCCATAGCTAATTCGAGTTCGTCGAGATATAATTTATGATCAGGACCTTTTTCAGCTATGATTTTCAACTTATGAGTTACAGAGCTCATACCAGTATTAATTCGATTTTTCCATCCAGATGATGGCCCTGATAAAGTAGTTTGAACACTAATTCCTTCGCCACGGATATAATTTACTAATTGTCTACGAGCATTAGAATCTAAGTGTAAAAGAGAGGGGTCGCGGACATGTATATGGAATCCTCGATGTCCTGAGAATGAGGTCTGAACATATTTTTCTTCAAAACCAAATTCAGGTTCTAAGAATTCAGACCAAAGAGTCCATGCTTGGTCTTGAATTTTTGAAATCATTGTAGGAAAGTCATTGTCTGAAACACCAGGTAAATGATCACCATCAAGATCAAAAATTAAATCAGCACCCAACCATTGTTTATCTAACATCTTTCTTTCATTAGGTAACTTGTAGTATGCAGTACTGTGAAAACAAGAATGAGGTGACCTTTGCTTAAGATAATCTGAAAGACCTTTCTTATCGACGAAACCCCTGTGTCTGTCTGGAGGATGAGAACCCCATGGTATGAACATCCATTCACGGTTTTTTAATCTTGGAGGCACCCACAAATCATTATGATTGAGAGATTTATAATAGTCGCTGAAACGTAAAGCGAAACGACTCCAACCCTCGACCATAACACCGGTAGTAAGCAGGTAGCAAATTAAGTTGAGGTTTGCTCATTCAAGATTTAAGTCTGAAACGTATTTATCATCGGTAGCAGAATCTGCTCCTGTAGCTTCAACATATGCTTCCCAACAAACAAATTTGTCATCCAATACCATTGCCTCAGCAAAAGTCATTGCTTTACCTGTAATTGAGCATACTGGACCTAACTGTCCTGTGGCTGTGGAGAGTATTGAAGCATCTGGCATGATTTGGCCGTAAAGAGTGACTCTATTCATCCTTGCCATTCAACATTCATAGATACACACAGTTTTGTATTAGATTTCTATCGCGAAATCATGACAGCTGCCCCAACGACCTACCAAGTCGGCCATTCGCCAGACCCAGATGATGCATTCATGTTCCATGCAATGACTACTGGAGCCATAGATACACAGGGTAGAGATTACCAACACGTACTCCTTGATATTGAAACATTGAACAAACATGCTATGAAGGGAACCTATGAAATATCTGCTGTAAGCATTCATTCTTTCCCATTAATTGCTGAAAATTATCATCTAATGAACTGTGGAGCTTCAATGGGTGAGGGATATGGACCAATGGTNATCTCAAATAGAGATATGACAGAGGAGGAAGCAAAAACAAAAACTATNGCAATACCTGGTTTAGGTACTAGTGCATACCTATCTTTACTTCTAGCATGGGGTGATGTGAAAGTAGAGGTAGTCCCATTCGATGAGATTTTACCTAAAGTTGCTAGTGGAGAATATGATGCTGGTGTAATTATTCATGAAGGTCAACTAACATGGAAGTCAGAGGGTGTGAAATTAATTCTAGATTTAGGAATTTGGTGGAATGAAAAAACAGGTCTACCTCTACCTCTAGGAGGAAATGTAGTCAGAAAAGATCTCGGTATGGAATTATGTGAAGCATTAACAGAAGATGTGAAAAACAGCATAGTTCATTCATTAGAAAATCCAGATAGTGCACTTGAATTCGCTAAAAAATGGGGGAGAGGAATAGATGATGAGACTAACAAAGAGTTTGTTGGAATGTATGTTAATGAACGTACCATTGATTATGGAAATGATGGAAGAGATGCAATAAGACTATTTCTTAAGGAAGGTCAAAAAATTGGAATGGTTGACAGTGAATTAGATGTTGACGGAATTAAATTCATTGGATCTGATGAATAAATAAAAAATAGGGGATTCAGAATCCCCCTCATTGATTGTTTTTTCAGGACTATCTGCTAAGTCAAGAATTAAATTATTCTTGATTAGGAAGCCATGTTATATCATCTTGCATACCACAGACAGTTTTCAAAAAATATTCAAGACCTTCCTTGGACTCTTCATCGAGTTTATTTTGCACTTCAACTGTGAAGTACTCAGAAATTCTAGATTCAGGAAATCCTAATTTCAAAGAGGTTCGAGATATTACTTCTTGATTCCATGAACTATCTTCAAGAAAACGATTATACTGATCAATCATATCTTTTCTGGCAATATTTAATTTGGAAAATTCTGAATCTTTACGTGCTGCAAAGACTCCAAAAACCATTGGGAAACCTGTAATCTTAGTCCATTCAGAACCTAAATCAAGTTTAACTAGCTCNGGATTTTCTTTCGCTGCAATCAATGCCCTATCACCTATCAATAATGCACCATCTGATTTTTCAAGCATAGCAGTAAGGTCCGGACCCATTTCATAGAATTTAGGGTCTAGATTTTTTAATTTCAAAAACCATTGAAGCAATGCTCTGGATGAAGATGAATCAGAGGGTAAAGCAACATCTCTCATCTGATCTATAGATCTTGTACCGAAAAGAATAACTGAACCAACATCACCTTTACTGACTATACCTAAATTTGGTAGCAAAAGTAACTCATCAGAATGCTTAGCATAATCAGCAGCTGGTATTGGAGCAGTCAGACAATCTCTACGAAGAAGGTGACCTGTGAGCCAAGCAGGAGGAGCTGGAAGAATTTTCCACTTATTTTCTAGTCCGTCAAATATTGGATCACAATTAGCAAATGCAACTCGCCCAAGTACTGATTCCCAAGACATCTTACCACTACACTGATTGAGCAACAGGAAGTTTCCTTCCACCATTATCTGGCTTTCTCTTATATCGAGTAAATTCAGTATAAGTTGTATTTCTTTTAACTGGAGCTAAATCGATATCTTCGATTAATCTTGCAAGTTCGTTACTATCAGAGTCTAACCTTGCAGAACTACCTGCCTCATGCATTATTTCTTCATGATTAACTGTACCATCTATGTCATCAGCACCTGAATTAAGAGCAATTGATGCCACATGACTACCTATATTCATTCGGTATGCTTTGATATGTGGGATATTATCTAACATGATTCTAGATATGGCAATAACTCTAATAATTTCATTCATAGATGCAAGTTGTGCCTCAGGAAGACGTGTTTTATCAGGTAAAAATGGGTAGGGAACAAAACATTGGAAACCCTTACTTATATCTTGTTGATTCCTAAGTTTCGAGAGATGAATTGCTCTTTCTCGGATTGTTTCAACTGTACCAAATAACATAGTACAATTAGTTTTGATATCTAAACTATGAGCAATTTCATGAATCTTGAGATACTCATCAGAGGATTCTTTTCCGCGACAAATTCTGTCTCTTACAGTGTCGACTAATATCTCAGCACCACCACCGGGAAGAGAATCAAGACCTGCTGATTTTAATCGAGAAAGTGTTTCTTTGACTGATATGCCACTGCGACTAGAAATGTGTTTTACTTCAACTGCAGTTAACGACTTGATGTGTATATTTGGATACGCTTCTTTTGCAGCCCTATACAAATCTTCATAGTAACTAACTGTCCAATCAGGATGTAAACCGCCAACTGAATGTACTTCATCAATAATCTCACTAAAAGGTTCTATTCGATGAAGATATTCTTCGATACTTAGTGCATAAGCATCACTATGTCTCGGGCCTTTTCGAAATGCACAGAATCTGCAGGCTAAAACACAGATATTTGTTGTATTAACATGTAAATTATCGTTGAAGTAAACATGATCTCCAAAACGTGATTTTTTAATTAAGTCGGCAAGAGCAGATATTCCTGAAATATTAGCAGATTCAAAAAGTTCTACTCCTTTTTCAACATCAACATATCCGCCATTAGTTATAGTATCTAAGCACTCAATTAAGAGTTGATCACTTCCAACAGAAAGTGGTAATGGGAGGTTTTTGAGGACTTTTCTCCAGTCCTGATTACCTGACAGTGGTACGTCAATCATGATATCTCCGAAGAGTGGTAATGCTTGTCAAATATCAACCAATGTATTGGACAATAGGAGTTATAGCACTGCAAACCATCAATAGCCAATTTCAATGACACGTGTTCAAAGGGGTGCTAACATTAGCATAAGCGAAGTACAATTAATGGAAATTGCAAGGAAATGTCGAATAGACATTGTCGAGATGGTACACAAAGCAGGAGCAGGACACCCAGGAGGTTCACTGTCAGCAATAGACCTAATTGTCGGATTATATGAAACGGAATTTCGTTTCGATCCAGCGAACCCAAATTGGGACGATCGTGATAGATTTGTAATGAGTAAAGGACATGCTAGTCCAGCAGTATATTCAATGCTTCATCACCTAGGAGTAATTACCCAAAGTGATATCGATAGTTTCAGAACTTTAGGTTCAATTTGTCAAGGACATGTTGACATGAAATGGACTGATGGAGTGGATTTTTCTGCAGGTAGCCTAGGTATGGGTCTTTCATTCGGTTTAGGATGTGCAATAGCAGCAAGAATGGACTCAAGTGAAAGAAATATATGGGTGATGATTGGAGATGGTGAAACTCAAGAAGGACAAATTTGGGAAGCAGCCATGGCAACAAGTTTCCATAATATTGGAAACTTAAATGTTATAATTGATAGAAATAGAATACAAAATGATGATTTCATGGAAGTTCAAATGGAAATTGGAGATATAGGAGCAAAGTTCCAATCATTTGGTTGGAAAGTTATTGAAATTGATGGACATAATATGACTGAGATAGTTGAAGCAATAAAACAAGCTAATAATGATCAAACTCAAGCCTATGCAATAGTGGCGCATACAATTAAGGGAAAGGGTGTTTCTTTTATGGAAAATAATCCAGCATTCCATGGAAAAGCACCAACTGATGAAGAATTAGTTCTCGCATTGGAGGAATTATCATGAGTGCACCGTCATCAGGTGGAGCTTCGAGAGATGGTTATGGTTCTGCATTACTAAAATTAGCATCAGATCAAAGAGTCGTAGTACTCGAAGCGGATTTAGGTAAATCAACTAAGTCATGTTTGTTTAGAGCGGAAAACCCTGAAAGAACTATCTCAATGGGTATTGCTGAACAAAATATGATGCTTGTATCGGCAGGAATGGCATCATCAGGAAAAATACCATTTGCAAGTACATTTGCAATATTTACTGAGAGAGCATTTGAACAAGTGAGGAATGGTATTGCTAGACCCGGTTTAGTAGTACATATTTGCGGTAGTCATGGAGGAATACATACAGGTACTGATGGCAGTAGTGCTCAATCAATAGAAGATTTAGCGATATACAGGACAATACCTAATATGACTGTCCTTCATCCATGTGATGANTTGTCAACTGAAGAATTAACTCTACAATTATTAAATCATGACAGACCATCGTATACAAGGACTGCTAGGAATAAGGTCCCTAGAGTATANACTCAGAATAATGTTAAAGAAATTAAAATAGGTAAAGGGAGTATTGTCAAAGAAGGAAATGATGTTGCAATAATAGCATGCGGCGTTATGGTCAATGAAGCAAAAATAGCCGCAGAAAAGTTATCTGAAGAAGGGATTAATGCTAGCGTAATTGATATGCATACAATCAAACCTCTAGATGGTGAATTAATTGGGAAATTAGCCAAAGAATGTGGTTGTATCGTAACTGTAGAAGACCACTCTGTTATCGGAGGATTAGGAGGAGGAGTGTCAGAATATCTAGCCAGAAACATCCCTACCCCATTAGAGATGGTAGGAGTAGAGGATAGATTTGGAGAAAGCGGGGACACCTCTGAACTGATGTCACACCTAAATATTGATTTCAATGCAATAATCAGTGCAGCGAAAGCAGCGATAAAGCGTAAATAATATACATAAGAAGATGCTTTCTTGGGTTTCATTCATGAAGGAGTGAAGTCCGAAACCGGATTAATGAATGAGGCCGAAAGACTCAGAGATCTATTAGATGGGTCTATGGATCCTTCGGAATTAGAGATTTATGAAGANTATTACAAGCTTGCTGAGAGAATATATGGAAGAGAGGCATTAGATGAAATGGGAATTAGTACGCCCGTAGAAGTCGACGAGATAGTAGAACAAGTAGGGAACAGTGAATTCACTCATGATGTGATCATGCCCACTCCTATCAAAGAAATAAAAGAAAAAGATGAGAATACTGAGAATCCAAAAAATAAAAGAAGAAAGTTTGTCTTTTTAGCAGGTATATTGGGACTAATTATTATTAGTGCAAATATCGTTGTAGGAATTAATTCAATCGTTGATTTATGTGAAGATGAGGAAACGATGGGAGAAATAGAGTTCAGATCTACACCTCAAGTTAATGAAAATACATTGACGATATACTGGACTGTAGAAAATACTACTGTAAATCAGACATATACTATTACATGGGATATTTCACAAAATGGCTCTCAGGAATTAGTCGAAAGTGGCCAACTATTTTGGATAGCAAATAGTAACTCATTTTCTACTTCAACTAGTGTAACCGTTCAAACAGAGCCTTATGCATATTCATCGAAACTACTAGATGAAAATGGAACTATAATAGCTACGACAAATGGAAATTATGTTAGCTCGGAAATTAATACTCTAGCAACAATCGAAAGTTCAAAACTTTGTGAAGATAATCCAAGATTGAAATGGAATGAGATAATGAACTATGATGATGTTAGTCTTGATGCATGGGGACAAACTGGAGATGGAGAAATAATTGATGGAATGCTACTAATGATATTCGCATTCATTTCTCTATTCGGATTGACGAAAAAGAAAAAATAATTAATACATTCGAGCAAGATGCTGCTTACGTGTAGTTAACTTTCCAGTGATAGCACAAGGCAAAGCAGTGGTATAAGGTTCAGTAGAATCACCCAGTAAGGTCAATCCAGTGGTTTTCTCTAATACCTCAGCATCTGCATCATTACCATCAAATGGTAATTCATAGACGATTCCATCTTCAATTGGAGATTTAAGTTCCCATCCTGATTCAGATTGATTAAGGCCAGGGAATTTCTGAACTAATTCCGACATATTAGATAAAGATCGATTCAATAAAGTCTCTGAAATCTCACCAAGATGTTGAGTTAATGTTTGTGAGAGGCCATCGAGGCTGACATCAATTTTACCCCCTGTTCTAAGAGATAACACACATTTATTGCCATCTAAATCTCTAGGTCCTAATTCTAATCTTATTGGTACACCTTTAATTTCCCAATCGTAGTGCTTACCACCTGGACGAATGTCCCTGTCATCAACATGAACTCTGAAACCTGAATCTCTGAGTTGATTGGCTACTTCATGAATTTTAGGGATTACTGCCTCATTGACGTGAGCTGCAACTGGCATCATTACAATTTGATATGGAGCTACAGATGGAGGGATTATTAGACCTGAATCATCACCGTGCATACCTACTACTGCACCTAGTAATCTCTCAGACATACCAAAGGTAGTTTGGTGGCAATTCTGAGTCTTACCTTCTGAATCTTCATAATTTAGATCAAATGCTTGAGCCCATTGATCACGATAATGATGATAAGTAGCAATTTGCAAAGTACGACCATTAGGCATGATTGCATCAACAGCAGTAGTATACCAAGCACCTGGGAAGGTATCCCAAACAGGTCTCTTTGAAACTAAAACAGGCATACACAAAGACTTCATTAATCTTTGAACAATTTCAGCATCTTGTTCTATTTGACGAGTTGCTCCTTCTTCGTCCTTGTGTACAGTATGGGCCTCGAAGAAATGAATTTCTCTAACTCTAATAAATGAGCGCGTCTGCTTAGTTTCATAACGAAACGTATTAACAATCTGAAATGTTTTAAGAGGTAAATCCGCATGACTGCGGACCCAAAGAGAGAACATAGTATACATTGGAGTTTCTGAAGTGGGTCTCAAAAACATAGGTACATCTAGTTCATTCTCCCCACCTTTTGTCACCCAGTATACTTCTTTTTTAAATCCTGAATCTTCTTCATCCATCCTTAGTTCAGAGGGATCTACTCCTAACTCTCTAGCAGCTTTAAGTCGTGAAACTAATTCATTTTCTTTTTCAAGAAGATCTTCAGGAACTAACAAAGGGAAACTATATTCTTGATGTCCTGATGATTCCATTTCTTTACGTGTGAGTCCATCAATTAGACGCATGGTTGACCAACCATATGGTTTCCAAACATCCATTCCCTTGATTGGATATCTCTTATCAACTAAATCAGAAATTTCTACAATAGCAGGGTACCAAGCATTGAAATCAGACTTTGGAGGGATGCCTCTCTTAGCCTTACCATGCTTTACCATGATTACACGCCGCCTTAGATTATCCTTGAATGTGCCGCAGATACAATCTATCAAGAAATGAATTTCTCGAGTTCTTCGCATAAATCCATTTGACTGTTTAAGACTTTGAAACTACCATCAGGATTTACAAGTCTAGCCCTAGGATATTCGGAATCTCCGATTTGGCCTAATAGATTAGCAACTACTGCGTCTACTCCATATTTTGAGATTTGATCTAGAGACTTCTGAATTAGTTTCTCCTCTGATACATTAGTTTCTAATTTGAAACCTATACGTATACATTCACCAACATGTTGAGATAGTTCTGAGATATGTTTCACTGTTGGTTTCAATTCTATTTTCCAACTTTCTTGACCACTAGGTCGTTTTCCAACTTCTGCTGGCATAGTATAATCAAGAACTGCAGCGGCATGAATCCAAACATTGGGGCTAGGACTATTTTTTGCTATCTCAATACATTGGGAGAGCATCTCTTCAGGAGAACCACTGCGATGAATATTAGGTAGATTGAAAGATGGAGATGCAGATGTTTTTCCAGCAATACAGTTTACATCATGACCTTTCATGAAAAGATATTCTGCAATCGCCCATCCTGTTTTCCCCGAGGATGCATTCTGAATAGCTCTAACAGAATCAATGGGAGCTCTAGTTGCTCCAAGAGTAATTGCTATTTTCTTTCTATTAGGTAGACTAGAATTTGAGATATGAGCTACTTTAGCAACTATCTCAATAGGTGAAGGTTGTTTTCTTCGGCCCTCTTTCTCTGAATCAATAATACAATAATTACCTTCATCAACTATTTTCTCTAATAGATCACTAGTAACTGGATCATCAAATAAATCTTGATGCATGGATGGAACGAAAATAATTGGTGTCTTAGAACCTCGTGCTGCAGATAATGCCATCATTATTGGAGAATCCATAATTCCATGTATGTGCTTAGAAATTGTATTCCGTGTCGCTGGAGCCACAAGAATAACATCATATCTATCTAATTGTTTCATTTCAGGATCCCAATCTGTAAGAATACTTTCACCTGATGCCCATGATAGAGCTAGAGGAGAAATAATCTTCTCCGCCTCCTTAGACATCATGATTGATAATTCTGCTTGATGCCTTCTAAGTTCTCGACAAAGTCTGACTGATTCAACGGCTGCAATACCGCCAGATACTACAAAAAGTACCTTTTTATCCCTGAGACTCGAACTACGAATCACGACACCTGTGTCTTTTGTCACACACCTCGCAGAGGGGGAGCATTCATGAGTTCGTCGCAACAGTATCGTAGATATAGGGGGCTTTGGATGGTGAACATGGTGATGGAAAATCTACACAGACATCTTTATAGATTTATGATTATTGATCTAATATTAGGAATCCTAATCCTTTCTGGGGTGTTAGTATCTGTACCATACTATATCTTAATAATTTTACTTCTACCTATGTTTGCAGCAATTTCTTTCAAAAATAGAAGAAAGAATGGTGATAAATTAGGCATGATACTATTGTTATTTTTATCAATAACATTTCTGTTAGTTGGTTTACAAGATTTAGCAGGAGAAAGTAATGCACAAATGATTCAAGGATTTTTATTGCTTATGCTATCAGTATCAACATTTCGTAGAATCAGGACAATACGTGATCCAATATACAGAAGTTGGTATGGAAATCTTGGACAAAAAAATATTCAATCTGAGAGTCAATTAGAGGAAGGGGAAGTATTTGCAACTTGCCCTTCATGTTTGACATTACTCGCAGTAATACCTGAAAAGCTCACTGAAGATGATGAATGTCCACATTGTGATGGGAAATTAGTTAATTGATTCTACGAATATAGAATAGTGAACATAATAGAGACAAAATCAATATCGGAATACTAAATCCTGGTGTAGAATCAGATTTAGGTTCAGGAACAAAATTGTCACCTACTCCATCTCCATCAGAATCGACCCATTCTGTAGAATCATCGGGGAATTCATCGGAATTATCACCATAGTTATCACCATCAGAATCAATCCATTCGGTAGAATCTTCTGGGAACTCATCGGAATTATCACCATAGCCATCGGAATCTGTATCTTTAGATTCCATGCTATCAAGCGGGAATGCATCATCTAAATCCAACACACCATCTTCATCTGAATCTGGAGAATAAGGATCTGTTCCAATAGCATTTTCTTGAATATCTGTTAATCCATCACCATCATCGTCTTCATCCATAACATCACAAATAGAATCGTCATCAAAGTCATCCGGAGTAGATGATGCAGTAAGAGAATCTGACTCACACATTGATTCATCGGAATCGCTCCATCCATCACCATCATCATCTGAGTCTGAATTATCACCAGTTCCATCGGAATCGGTATCAATTGATTCAGATGCATCAAACGGGAATGCATCTTCAATATCTAACACCGAATCGTTATCATCATCAGGATCTTCAGTTTCATCTTCACAACCATCTGCATCGAAATCATTCCATGAGAAACTAGCCCATCCCATTTCACCGAGAGGACATAAATCGATAATATCATCAATTCCATCTCCGTCATCATCATCATCTTCAGCATTAATAATTCCATCAGAATCACTGTCTAAAAGACAATCGTCAATTGAGGTTGATCCTTCACTCAAAGTAATGTAGAATTCTGGACAGAGAGTTGGAGAAATACTACTATTAGAATCAGTATAACTATTGNAAGGAGCGATGGTTTGAGATGTTGCTTGAGTACTGTCAACATAGTANCCTGCATCTGCATCTAAACAAGATGATTGACCTGTATCTGGTTGGTAATTNCCTATTGAACAAGCGGTTTGGGACGTTGCTTGAATACTATCAACATAGTATCCTGCATCTGAATCTAGGCAACTGGATTGACCTNTTGATGATTGATATGTTCCTAGTGAACAAGCAGTTTGGGACGTTGCTTGAGTACTGCCAACATAGTATCCTGCATCTGCATCAAGACAACTGGATTGACCAGTTGAAGGTTGATAGGTTCCAATCAAACAAGCAGTTTGAGAAGTAGCTGCAGTACTGTCTACGTAATGACCTACATCTGCATCTAAACAATCTGTTTGACCTGTGGACGGTTGGTAAGTTCCTACTGCACATTCTGTTTGTGAATCTGATCCTGTTGAGTCAACATAGTATCCTGAATCTGAATCTAGGCAACTGGATTGACCTGTGGAAGGTTGGTAAGTTCCAACTGTACATTCTGTTTGTGAATCCGATTCTGTTGAGTCAACATAGTATCCTGCATCTGAATCTAGGCAACTGGATTGACCAGTTGAAGGTTGGTAGGTTCCAATCAAACAAGCAGTTTGAGACGTTGCTTGAGTACTGTCAACATAGTATCCTGTATCTGAATCTAAACAAGATGATTCACCAATATCTGGTTGATAGGTTCCAACTGCACATTCTGTTTGTGAATCCGATCCTGTTGAGTCAACATAGTATCCTGCATCTGAATCTAAACAAGATGATTCACCAGTATCTGGTTGATAGGTTCCAACTGCACATTCTGTTTGTGAATCCGATCCTGTTGAGTCAACATAGTATCCCGCATCTGCATCTAGGCAACTGGATTGACCTGTGGAAGGTTGGTAAGTTCCAACTGNACATTCTGTTTGTGAATCCGATCCTGTTGAGTCAACATAGTATCCTGCATCTGCATCA
>JGI26060J43896_10000313_pt1 | contig 17379 bp, 12 predicted proteins | sample MarorgKNORR_S2LV_6_FD_43896 | JGI IMG/M metagenome (IMG submission 43896) | reverse complement strand
CAGACTGCCTATCTAGTTCAGCCGTCTTCTCGAGGGCAAACATCAGGTCACGGAAATCATCTACAGACTCCCGCGCCCGCAATTGGTCAAGCGAGATCGCGAGACTCTGAGAACGATTATTCTGGAGCACCAATTCAGCTACAGACTCAGTAAGCTCTTCCAGAAGCTCATTCCGATCGGGTATTGAAAGCGACCCCGATGTGATTCCATGAGCAAGTAGGATTTTGAGATTGACCTCGTGGTCGGACATATCCACCCCACCCGAGTTATCAATCGCATCAGTATTGATCGCTCCCCCGAGGAGAGCGTATTCAACCCGTGCCTCCTGGGTGAATCCAAGATTTCCCCCTTCACCCACGACTTGGCAGCGCAAGTCGGGGGCGCCAATTCTCACAGGGTCGTTAGGCGGGTCACCCGCGTCAGCGTCCGTCTCCGAGGTCGCCTTAACGAATGTTCCGATACCTCCATTCCATAGAAGCTCCACCGGGGCCTTAAGCACTGCGCGGACAAGAGATTCCCCGTTAAGTGGCTCGGAGTCCTCATCCGAAATGCCCAAAGACGCCCGAGCTTCAGGGGAGAGGTCAACCTCCTTAGTCTCCCGGGAGATTACCATCCCTCCCTTACTTAATCGCGTCCGATCATAGTCCTCCCAACTTGAGCGCTCCATACCAAATAATCGTTTGCGCTCCGCATACGATGTCGGCGGGTCAGGATCAGGATCAATGAAAATATGCCGGTGATCGAAAGCTGCTATGAGCCGAGTCTGTTCCGACATCAGCATGCCATTACCGAATACGTCCCCGCTCATATCGCCAATGCCGACCACGGTAAACGGCTCTGATTCAATATCTTTACCTTTTTCACGGAAGTGACGCTTCACACACTCCCAAGCGCCGCGGGCTGTGATTCCCACAGCCTTATGGTCATATCCGTTTGACCCCCCTGACGCGAAAGCGTCGTTCAGCCAGAACCCGTACTCCGTGGAAATCATATTTGCCGCATCCGAGAACCTTGCGGTCCCTTTATCTGCCGCGACCACTAGGTAAGGATCAGAACCATCGAACGCGACCACCTTATCGGGTGTCTGCGCCTTTCCTTCAACGAGGTTGTCAGTGATATCAAGGAGCCCTCGAATGAGAGTTTCGTACTGCCTCTTGCCCTCCTCGAATCGCGCTCCGGGTTCCCCAGGAAGGAGTCTCGGTACAAAGCCGCCCTTCGAACCTGCCGGCACGATCACAGCATTCTTGACCATTTGCGTCTTAACAAGACCGAGAATTTCAGTCCTATAATCATCCGGCCGATCGCTCCANCGGATTCCACCTCGCGCGACGCTTGCCCCTCGTAAGTGCACGCCTTCCATGCGAGCAGAATGTACCCAGACCTCGTAAAGCATCCTCGTACGCTGCAGAAATTCCATGCTCCGACACGAAAACTTGAATGAGATATAGGGCACTCCGCCTGAGCGGAAGGTCGGTTCACTGCCACCGTGACGATAGAAATTCGTACGGACCGTGGCACTGATCAGCTCTTCTAGCCTACGCAATCCTCTATCGTCAGCGAGTGCTGAGACACTCCGAAGAGACCTAAAGAATGCTGCTCGGCGCTGGGCAATCTCAGCGAGCCGTTCCTGCTTTGTTGCAGAGGAATCCGGATCAAATTTTGTAGCGAATAACTCGAACAGTTCTCTGGCAATCCTGGGATACTGAATAAGCGCTGCTCGAATTGATACACGACTTGGAACAGCACCAACCTGGAAGGCATATCCAAGATATCCCCGCAGCACATCGACTTCACGCCAGTGAAGTCCCGTAGACGATACCAAAGCATTCAGCGAATCACTGACTACGTCCCCAGACCTAGAAGCAAGGATGGTCTCTGATAGAAGCTCACCCCGGCCATCTACAGCGAGCTGACGCTCTTTTTGGTCTTGCACTGCAAAGATGTAAATCGTGCCAGATTCGTTCAGAAGCTCAACTTCGTAGGGATTCGCAGCAATCACACGAAGCCCGACATCTTCAAGAATCGGCATGAAATCGGATAGGATTAAGCGCTTGCCAAGCAGATACACCTTTAGCTCAGTCGCGCCTTCAATTCCGGCAACAGGAGTGGATGCTCCACGATTCGCGAATGCGATTGAAATCTCACGTCTGTCAGCTCGCATCGCCTCAAAATGAAAGACGTCTTCGGCGGCAATGCCCGGGTCGGTAGCCGCTCGATATTCAGCGTTGAATGCTTGGCTATAGAAGTCCGAAAGCTCTGCCGCATCTTCTTGTGAGACGACCTCGGCAAGGCCATCACCCAGCTTATCCGACCAAGTTCGTAGTAGTGTGTTAACTACTTCTTCTAACTGGGCAGCATCCACTTCAGCTGCGCTGCCCTCGGGTACTGCGATGTAGAAATGGAGGCGAGCTTGACCTCCTCCACCCATCGCCAGATGGGAACTCAACCGTTGGCCATCGAGCGTCCGCAAAAGTTCCTCTTCAATATCTTCGCGAACCTCAGCAGAGAAACGGTCTTCTGGTATGATCACCATCACCGTAACCCCGCGTTGGAATACATCCGGTCGGAGCGACACATGGACGTGGTCGTCATGGTATGAGTTCAGGATCGACCGAACGTCACTGCCCACATCTTCTTCTGCAGAGATAAGCAACTGACCGGTGGGCATGGAGTTGAAGATCGTGGAGATCTCTTTGTAATCGTACGATCCCTCTTCTGCCCCGGCTTCTTTTAGGATTTGAGACAATTTCTTGCGCAGGATCGGTACGTTTTCAGCATCTTCCGAATATGTCTTAGATGTGAATAGACCAACGAACCGATGCGTCCCTACGGGCTGGCCATCCCTATCCAATTGTTTAACGCCGATGTCATCCATGCGAGCGACACGATGGACGGTAGCCCTTGCGTTCGTTTTGTTGATGACTAATGGAGAACTATGCTCGATAAGATACTGTATCCTCTCGCCCAACTCTGAAATCGGAACGGCTTCGGCAAAATGAGATCCCTCTTGGTCACGCAGAATACCAAGGCCCGAATTCTTGCGTACCACTCCGTGCAGCTTTCCACCTGGACCATCGACAAGGTCGTATGCCCGATAGCCGAGGAATACGAAGCCACCATCCCTCAGCCACCCAATGAAATCCTGGAACTCCTGGATTGCAATGCTGTCAGACCCCGGGATTGTTGCATGCTCGCCCAGATCGGCAATCACAGAATTCGCCGTGTCGATCATGAGCTCAAAATCATCCGTAGCCCGTACCACGTCACTCAGATTGCTGCTGAGTTCAGCTTCCATCAGCGCGAGCTTCTCAGGATGACTCACACGGGTAACTTCGCAGTGGACGAGTGATTCCCGTATCGAATCGTTGCCATTGAGTTGAACAGCCACGACATCGCCACGGCTGTCTCGCCCTACATCTAACAGCGGGTAAACAATGTGATCAATCGCAAGGTCCTGAGTTTGTAGGTATTCACGAATTGTGTCGACGATGAACGGCCTCTCACTCACGTTCGTGCGCACCACTGTGACCGGGCTATCCCAACTTTCGCCATCACCCTCAGGATTCGTGACTGAGACATCCACTCGGTCGGCCTTCGAAGACTGGAGGAAGTGGAAGCTCCCAGACACTAAATGCACTAATTCCTCTATACTACGCCCGGTAAGAAACTCAGGCGGAGCCTTAGAGAGAAAGATCTTCGCGAAGTCTACCGCTAGCGATGTGTTGTCACCTCCAACTACGAGGCCAACACGCTCGCATATCATCTTGATAGCGGCGGATTCCTCGCGGACGCGGCTGTCAGCCGTTTCCGTCGTGTCGCTCATTGGGAAGCGAGTGTTTGCTCGAGTGCTTCTCGGAGGACTGGAGAAATAGTGTAAATAACGATACCTGCGAATGGTTTTTGGGTAAAGCCATTTATCTTCTTAGGGGACCTGGCCCGTCAGCGCCGAAGCCCTTCTGTGATTTCCACACCTTACGAGTTTTCTCTAGGTTCAGACTTGCGCCTCCCACACACTTGAGGGGGTTTGCCCTGGAGAAACTCACCACATCTGCCAAACGTAATCTCATGTCGCATTGGAAAACGCTGAAGTTTTGGTATCAGCAAGATCACTAGAAGGATGACCTTCGGCCTTCCTCTCCATGTCGAGACGCTAGGGCCTGATCCCGATTCCGGTGTCGACAGTATCGTGCTTGTTCACGGTTATGGTGGATCAAGCTTTTCATGGCGGTATTGGACCCCGCTCCTAGCTAAACGAGCCCATGTCGTGCTCGTGGACATGAAAGGTTTCGGCTCAGCACCCAAGCCTGACGATGGCCAATATGGACCAGGGCACCAAGCAGAATTGATCTATCGTCTCATCCTCCAAGCCGATCTCCAAAGAGTGACGCTGATTGGCCACTCTCTTGGTGGGGGTGTCGCATTGGGTGTAGCTCTGAAGTTGCTCGATTCCGAACCCGGACGGCTCAAGCGCCTCATTCTGGTAGCTAGTGCCGCTTATAAGCAGCGGCTACCCCCCTTTGTTGCCCTGGCTAAATATCGTCGTTTGGCGAGTACGGCATTACGCATACTCGGTACCCGCTTCGTGATAAGACACGTCTTGAAGTCGATTGTGTTTGATGCATCTGCAGTCTCAGACGACCAGGTTCTAGGCTATGCAGAACCATTGAGCTCCCCGAAGGCCCATCGCGCCCTCATTGACACGGCGTTAGCCATCGTGCCTCCCGACCTAGGGCAGATGACCGCGCGGTTCGAAGAGCTTGATGTGCCCACGCTGGTTCTGTGGGGACGACAAGACCGTGTCGTGCCCCTTTGGGTTGGAGAACGTCTCGCCGATCAACTCCCGGATGCCAGCTTGGAAGTCTTGGAAAACTGTGGGCACATGCCCGCAGAAGAACTCCCAGAGGAATCCTGGGAGGTTCTCCGAAGATTTCTGGATCACAGAAGCTAAGGTGCAGACCCACCTCTTCTCACAACCTTTGAGTTCGGAAAGCATTTCCCTAAGAAAACCTGACTCTTTGTCGACCATCGCAGCGCACCTGCTTGCCACGCGCACCCGACTTCCTTCACTTTGGCCTCTTCGTCCGAATGGATCGTAACTGACCGAAATCGGATTTATCGTCCATCCCGCTCCAGCAGAGGAGCTACAGCATAGATCGCCGCCATCTTTTTCGTCTGTTGGGAGCAAGTGCTGCACTCGCGGGACTTAACGCTTCTCAATTAGCTGCCTTATTCGAGTCAGGAGCTTCCAGAAAACCCTCCCGCATGTTCTTCACGTCCCAGCAACGTGAAACCATCGAGGCTCTTTCTGAACTCATTATCCCGACTACAGACACTCCTGGAGCAATCACGGCTGAAGTTCCCGAGTTCATTGAGCTCATTGTGGCAGAGTGGTATGACACTAACGATCGAGAACGCTTCATGCGTGGTCTCACCGAGGTGGATGAACGCACCCAAGCACTGGCTGGTGTTGTATTCGCACAATCTGGAGCGGATACTCAAACTGAGATCCTCTCTGGACTCGAAGCTGAGGGCCGCGCCCGGATTGCGTCAGAAGAAGATGCTCCCAGCCCGTTCTTTCAGCAGTTTCGAGGCCTCGTACTGAGTGGCTACTACTCATCCGAGATCGGCTTACGTGAAGAACTTCTATACCAACCGATCCCCGGACGCTTCGATGGCTGCGTAGACGTTTCGGAAGTGACTCGGTCTGTGTCGGACGGCAACTAATGCCCAAACAGGAACGCTATGACGCGATCGTTGTCGGCTCCGGTATCACTGGCGGCTGGGCGGCGAAAGAACTCACTGAGCGAGGCCTCCGCACACTTGTCCTTGAGGCGGGACGATCGATTGATCCTGAGAATGACTACGTAATGACGACTCAAGCTTGGGAGCTTCCTTTCCGAGGGAGACGAGATCGGATTAAACAAGAACGGGAACGGCCCATCCAACGTGAATGCTACGCATGCGATGAGTGGAGCGAGAAATTCTTTGTCCGTGATGACGAGAACCCCTATACGACCGAAGACGGGAAGCCATTCTTATGGATCCGCTCCAGGCAGGTTGGTGGACGTTCAATTGTTTGGGGGAGACAAGTCTACAGGCTGAGTGATCTTGATTTCGAAGCTAATGCTCGTGACGGCTTCGGCGTTGACTGGCCAATTCGTTACGCTGATATCGAACCATGGTACGATCATGTGGAACGTTTCATTGGAGTTAGTGGACAAGCCGAAGGCCTAGCACAGTTACCAGACAGCAGGTTCTTACCTCCGATGAACCTAAACTGTGCAGAGCAGCATGTCCGTGAATCGCTGATGAGTCACTTCAGTGGAGAGCGGGTGCTGACAATCGGGCGGTGCGCTATCCTCACGGCCAACCATGGAGGACGTCGAGCTTGCCACTACTGCGGTACGTGTGAACGCGGATGTACTACCCATTCGTACTTCAGTTCGCTGGCTGCTACCCTGCCAGCTGCAGCAGTCACGGGGCGTATGACGCTACGCCCCCACAGCGTCGTGCACAGTGTTATCTACGACCCGACATCGGGAAGAGCATCAGGGGTACGCGTCATTGATGCTGAAACGCAAGAAACACTCGAATTCCATGGTCGCGTCGTATTCCTATGCGCGTCCGCCCTAGAATCCACACGCATCCTCCTCCACTCAGCCACTGAGCGTTGGCCTGATGGCCTGGCGAATTCTTCAGGCCAGCTTGGTCATAACCTTATGGATCACACGATGGGAGGTGGGGCGCAGGGTAACATCTCGGGGATGGACGACAAGTGGGTCTACGGACGGCGCCCGAATGGGATCTATCTACCCCGCTTCCGTAACGTATCCGAACAACATCCGGATTTCCTTCGAGGCTATGCCTACCAAGGTGGCGGAAGTCGAATAGGCTGGGCACGTGGTAATGACATGCCCGGCTTCGGTGCTGACTTTAAGCATGCCCTGAGAGCACCGGGGCCATGGCAATTCAGGTTCTACGGCTTCGGCGAGTGCCTGCCGAGGGAGTCAAACCAAGTGACACTTGATCCCGACAGGGTCGACGCATGGGGAATTCCTGTCCTCAACATCCACTGTGAGTGGAGTGACAATGAAAGGGCCGCCCTGAACGACATGTCGATCCAGGCCGCTGAGATGCTGGAAGCTGCAGGAGCCAGCGAAATAAGCACATTTATTGAAGACAACCCACCCGGTCTCACGATCCACGAGATGGGTACCGCGAGAATGGGTCGTGATCCAGAAACCTCAGTGCTCAATGGGTGGAATCAATCATGGGACGTCCCCAATCTCTTCGTCACTGACGGTGCGTGTATGACATCATCTGCCAACCAAAACCCGAGCCTGACATACATGGCGCTGACGGCAAGAGCAGTCGATTACGCGGTCAAACAAATCGCAGACGGGGAGCTGTAACTGGGCGAATTCACTGATCTCCCGAGAGGGGTCCTCAGCAACGCCAGTTTGTTATCAAATACACGACATTACTTGATCTCTCAAGTTTGTAGCCTCGATCTGCATTCGCTTTCGGAAAAACCGCTACGGCCTACTCTGATGCCTATCACTTCTAGCTGATCGGCGTCCCGACCTTATATCGGTCGAACCAAGCCACAGTGTTGATAACCTTGGCNATCAACTGACTGGGTCGGTTTGAGATGTTGTGATAGGCTCCAGGAATCTGTACGAGTGCAGTATCGACACGCCTGAGTGTCAAGGCATGGTATAGTTGCTTGGCCTCCGAAAGAGGTGTACGTAGATCTGCCGTACCCACCATGACCATGGTCGGCGTCTCTATATCACCCACCACCGAAAGTGGAGAGAAGTCCCAATATGCTTCGGGGTTTTCCCATGGCGTGCCGGGATACCGACGGTGCATGTACCCATTGTAGTTGTCCGCTACAAGGGTTTTACTGATCCAGTTAACTACGGGTTTGGTCACCACGGCAGCACGGAACCGGTTTGTGTGACCAACAATCCATGCCGTCATAATTCCACCAGCGCTACCTCCCGTCACATAAAGCTGATCCTCATCGATGTAGCCCCTTTTGATCACTGCATCGACCGCAGAGATGAGGTCATCGTAATCGTTGCCTGGATAATCGTGATAGAGCAAATCGCCAAACTCTTCCCCGTAGCCAGTACTGCCTCGTGGGTTTGAGTACACGACCACAAAACCCGCTGAAGCATACAGTTGGAACTCGCCCGCAAAGCGGTCACCATAATTGGACACCGGACCGCCATGGATCTCCAAAAGCAGCGGATACTGGCTGTCTGGATCGAAGTCCGGGGGGTGCAATATCCACGACTGAATAGGGCGGCCGTCGTGCGACGACTCCGTCCAGAACATTTCAGCTGTGGCCAACTGTGTCCGGCTCTTCAGATCACCATTCAGATTTGTGATCCTGCGTTGTCGGCCATCAGGTGTTACTAGGGCCACTTCACTCGGATCGTCCGACCGTGTGTATGTAAAGGCTATGGTACCATCCCGAGAGACTGAGTAGTTACCGCCACCATAGGCCCGCCCTACAGACGTACCGCCCAAATGCTCAGCCACAACCCGCCAGTCTCCTGCCGTGGTCGTAAAGCCAACCTTGGTAATCCCTTCATCTTCATAGCTGAAGTAGACTCCATTGCCATCGGCGGCCCAAGCCAAGCCCGTCACCGACCGGTCTAACTCCTCCAAAAGCAGACTCTTTCCTGAACCATCTGCTCGCATCAGGTGAAGATCCTGGGTTTGGTATGTGCGCACTCGATCTTCAAAGCTCGTGAAAGCCACACTAGAACCATCTGGAGAGACTACCTGTCCACCATCAGGCCCGTTACGACTGGTTAGAGGGACAGTGGCTCCGTCACTAAGAGAAATTTGGTATATATCGCTCTGGTCTATCTCCCATTCCCAACCCGGATGTCGGTTAGCATTAAACAAAATTGATCGCCCATCAGCTCCCCAGACCGGTGCTCCATGTTGAAACTCTCCGGAGGTAACCTGGCGGGCGGATCCCCCGTCAGCTGGAATAACGAAGATGTGTCGGAAGCCCGGCTCGATGACACCGCTACCATCGGCTTCATGGCGCACTCGTGTCTCCACAATCGGTGGGTCAGCCCATTCAGCCCCTGCAGGCTTCGCTGGCATAGCCGCAAACACGGGCCGTGCCTCTGGCACCAGCATAGTAAATGCGATCTGCCTTCCGTCAGGAGACCACGCTATACCGCCAGGTGAACGCTCCAGTTGGGTAAGCCGGGCGATCTGTCCGGTCGCCACCCAATAAATATAGATCTCGCTACCCTCCGTACTTCCGGAAACAAAAGCGATACGGGTTCCGTCAGGAGACCAGCGTGGTGAGGACTCAGACCGGTCCTCGCTCGTCAACTTTCTATGGCTGGATCCATCAGTGTTTACCAGCCACAAGCGACCTTCGCGGCGGTCCCGCATGATGCTCATTGAGTATCGTACGTACGCCACCATTGTGGCATCCGGAGAGATCTGGACGTCTGATGCATACTCGATCTCAAAGATGTCTTCGTTAACAAGCGGAGACTGCTGGGCATGCAGTGTAATCGCTCCGAAAATTGTAGCCGTCAAAACAAGGGCGCTGGACGCCCCGAACAGTATCAACTTTTTCACAGAAGCCTCCCTCTCGTTATTAGGAGTAGAAGGTATGTCGAGCATCCTATGCAGGGGAGGTAATCAATATCACCTGCCCCCTGTGAGCGCCGACTACAGCCCTGCCCCTTAAGATTCCGGATTCAGGGCAGCTCATTACTCACACGACGACTCGCTGCCAGCGTCATAACCTTCACAGCTTAGTACAGGTAAAACTGGGTATTTCGGGTAACGCGGATCTTTCTTCGATAGGCTACAAAGATGAAAGTTTGATCCAACTCTATTACGAATTATCCGCCGGTTTACGCAAAGTTCGCATAGGCCGGCCCACACTTGCGATCGCTGTGGTTTATTTGAGTGCTCGGCATTCACGGTCTCAAGCCTATATATGAAACCTGCCTGCCCATGTCTCCGCCGCGATGTGAGAAGAGGTCACTCTCAGTGCAACGGGTACAGTGGTCCGAGACTGTGATATTCGTCAAAGGAATTCCCATCTTATCTGCCTTTTGAGCAAGAATTCTACGGAGATCTATCGGACTGGACTGCCGTGGTATTGGCTGACCAAGAACCTCGAAGACTTCTGTGCCAACCTCATAACACGCCCCACAGATCGAGGGGCCGAGATGCATCATAAGATCCATTGGCCAAGAACCTGAGTGCTCTCTGAGCGCTCTGATACCATAATCCAGGATCCCAGCAGCAATACCTCGCCACCCCGCATGAAGAACAGCGATTGCTCTTCGATCAGCATCCACAAGAAAAATCGGTACACAATCAGCTGTGGTCACTGCAAGGAGAACACCAGCCGAATTAGTCACATGGCCATCACAATCAGGGAATAGATTCAAGCCAGCCGAAGCAGTTTTATGCGTGAAAATCTTGGTTCCNTGGACTTGGTGCCCATGCGCTATACTGGTTGCGCCGGTAACATCCAGCAGAGTTGACCAGTTCTCTTGCACAGATTCAGTCGACGATCCACCGCTGAAGAAACCAAAATCGTATAGGACCCCATCTACACTTCGTATCGTGCATCCCTGACAGAGCCATGGAAACCGCTCCATCCATACTGGATGGACCAGTCCCAAGGAAGGAATGGCNAGCACCTCTGTAACCGAGGTCACTTTGTGATTTGAGCCAAAGATAGCATTTGAAGTGCAGACATTAGTAACGAGGGTACAACCAACAAGAACCAAAGGTGGCAACGCACTCCAACCCCTTGGAAAAATAAAGTAACTTTAGGTGATGGATGAATCGCTCTTCGAAGGTCAAAATGCTGCCTATGTCCAGGCCATGTTCGAGGAGTACGCTCGTAACCCGGAAGCAGTCCCATCAGAGTGGCGTAAGCTCTTCGAGGAAAAGACTTCCGCAACAACACTAGAAGCGCCATCTATACCTGACACTCCATCCCACGGTACTGGTGCTATCCCAACTCCTAGTCCAGTCCGCGTAACAGCCTCTTCTGAGGCTGACGAACATCTACGTCGGGTTCTCCCTGTTGTCTCCCGTGCAACGGCACTCGTTCAAGCTTTCCGGGATCATGGTCACCAACTTGCGCGCATTGACCCACTCGGTACTGAGCCACCAGGCCATCCACAACTCTCACCAGCATTCTTCGGTACGTCGATGGAGGAGTTGTCCGAACTACCCGCCTCACTGGTCATGGAAGACAACAGTGAAGATAAGTCGGTAGCTGACGCACTAAACGCTCTCGTCGCAGTTTATGCTGGCTCAATCGGTTATGAGTTCGAACACCTGGATGACCACGTAAAGGTTGGTTGGCTTTGGGACCAGGTTGAGTCGGAGTCACACTTTCCTACAATGAATGCGACCGAGAAATCTGAACTTCTTAGGCACCTCTCGGAGGCGGAGGGCTTGGAACAATTCCTACACAAAGCCTATCTCGGCCAGAAGCGGTTCTCGCTTGAGGGGACTGATGCTTTGGTACCAATGCTNCACTTGGTGATTGAGAAAATNGCCCAGGCTGGAGGTNAAGAAGTCATACTCGGTATGGCTCACCGGGGACGCCTGAACATTCTGACGCACATCGTCGGCATATCATATGGTGAACTCCTAGCAGAATTTGAAGGACCCTCCTATCAGGGCGGCCAACTTGATATCTCCGGTACGGGAGACGTTAAGTACCATCACGGTGCACGAGGAACTCGTGATATCGACGGCCTCGGCACAATCAGGATTGAGCTTGCACCAAATCCGAGCCACTTAGAGTTCATTAACCCAGTGGTCGCAGGTATGACTCGCTCGCGTCAATTCAAGACAACTGGGAATGACACCTCACCTGACACCCACTCTATCGTCCCCATCTTGATCCACGGAGACGCAGCTTTTGCTGCGGAAGGCGTCGTCGCAGAAACACTCAATTTGGCCCGACTTAATGGTTATAGCGTGGGTGGGACAATCCACTTCATACTCAACAACCAAGTTGGGTTTACGACTGACCCGCGGGATGGGCGTTCGACCATGTACGCGAGTGACCTCGCAAAAGGTTATGGCATTCCCGTACTACATGTGAATGCTGACGACGCAGAGGCTTGTCTAGCAGCAGTGCGCTTGGCTGCAGCATACCGATCACATTTTGAGGATGATTTTGTGATCGACCTAGTTGGCTATCGACGCTACGGACACAATGAGGGAGACGAACCCGCGTACACTCAACCCCTAGAGTACGAGAACATCGCGAATCATCCGACAGTGCGAGCGGTTTACGCTGATCAGCTTGCTACTGAAGGCACTATATCTCAGGAAGAAGCCAGTGCCTTACAGGATGTAATAGCGAGCAAACTTAGGAAGGCTCAGGACAGAGTTCGCGAGTACGAGCCAGTCTCCGATGATACTCCGGATGATGAGCGCGAGGTGCCGGTAGTCCCCCATGATACCGGTGTTCCATTCAAGACACTCGCAGAAATCAACGCGGCGACAGTCCAATTCCCGGACGATTTCACTCCTCATCCAAAACTCTGGCGCCAACTTGAACCAAGGACTGACAACTTCTCGCCTGCTTATTCGCTTGATTGGGGACACGCTGAGATACTTGCCCTTGGATCACTGCTGAAAGAAGGCATCCCGATTCGGCTTACCGGACAGGATACCCAGCGTGGAACATTCAGCCATAGACATATGGTCTTGCACGACGTAAAGACCGGAGATGTCTGCACGCCACTCGATCAGGTATCAGGCACTCGCCTAGAAGTCTACAACTCTCCGCTCACTGAAACAGCCGTCATTGGATTCGAGTATGGCTACTCAGTTGGCGCAGACAGCGATGTTGTGCTCTGGGAAGCTCAATTCGGCGACTTTGTGAACGTAGGCCAGGTTATGATTGACCAGTTTCTTTCATCTGGACTCACGAAGTGGGGTCAATACTCACGATTGACGCTTCTGCTCCCACACGGTTATGAAGGTCAGGGCCCAGAGCACTCAAGCGCTCGAATTGAGCGGTTTCTACAGCTGTGTGCTGAGGGCAACATGCGGGTCACCTACCCAACTACTCCCGCTCAGTACTTCCATCTACTCCGCCGCCAGGCCCTCCGGCGACCCGAACGGCCCATGATCGTGATGACCCCCAAAAGCCTGCTACGGCATGGTATGGCTTCATCCAAGGTATCCGAGCTTCTTGAGGGTGGGTTTAGGCAGGTAATCGAGGACACAACAATCGAGGATCACAGTCAGGTCAAGCGGCTCATACTGTGCACTGGAAAGGTGTTTTACGATGTGCAGGGACACCCGAGGCGTACAGAAGCCAACTCGACGGCAATCGCAAGAATGGAGCTCTTATACCCATTTCCTGAAGCTGCCCTAGAGGAACTTCTCATGCGCTATCCCAACCTCGAGAAAGTCTTCTGGATGCAGGAAGAACCCCGAAATATGGGCGCGCTTACATTCGTCGGGCCGCGCCTACGTACAATCGTACCGCGAGACTTGCCTCTCGCTTATGTAGCGCGCCCGGAACGCGCGAGCCCAGCTGAGGGAAGGGCTACGGATCATGCGGCCCAGCAAGCCGAACTAGTACTGGAAGCTCTGGGTTTCCAGGGAGAGATTACCGACAGATAGGGAACCCCTACCTACTCACCATGTTAGCAAGATTTTCCCGAAATTCCGGTTCTCTTCCATATATCTATGCGCGGCCCGTGCTTCACCTGCCGGGAATGCACAATCAACCACAGACTTCAACTCACCCATCTCGAAGCCTGGCAATACCTCAAGCTCAAAAGCGCGAGCAAGATCCACCTTTTCATTGTGTGGACGGGCTCGCAACGTCGTTCCCCGAATTGAGCCTCGTCGGACCATCAGAGATTGCAAGTCAATTTCCGCCTTAACCCCAGCGGGTACACCAACCACAATGTGACGTCCCCGGCTAGCAAGCACCTTCTGGTTACCCTTNAGGTACGCCCCGCCAACAAGATCAAGAATCACGTTAACCCCCAATCCATCAGTGATCTCGAGCACCCTATTTGGCCAGACTTCATCTCCTAAGACTTTGTGCTCCAATCCAAGTGCTGCCGCAGCCGCTAGTTTTGCTTCGGTTCGAGACGTCCCGATCACGACAGCTCCAGCTCGGAGAGCTAACTGGAGTGTTGCAGTGCCAACGCCGCTTCCTACTGCATGGACCAGAAGGCTCTCATCCATGCAAAGCCCCTCCTGAAGAAACACGGCGTCATAAGCAGTCATAAAAACTTCTGGAATAGCACCGGCTTCGACCGGATCCAAGCCATGGGGTATCTTTACTGCAGTCGCCGCTGGAACGACCACGTACTCAGCGTATGCACCTCCGCCGGTAATACCCATCACCGCTTGACCGACAGCAAGGGTATCGACCTCCTCACCTATAGTCTCAATTACACCTGAATATTCGAGACCAGGGATGTCTTCAGGATACCCTCGTGGCGGAGGGTAAAGCCCACGGCGCTGGAGCAGATCTGCACGATTCAATCCAGAAGAAGCCACACGGACCAGGATATCCGTCCCACCAGGAGTCGGACGCTCTACATCCCGTAACTCAAGTACCTCAACCCCTCCCGGCTGCGTGATAACCACTGCTTTCATCGATTCACTCATGATCTTAGTACTGTAGTCCTCTTTGAATTACCTGACTAACTTGGCCTTGCTATGCATCTACCTTTAGAACTCGACCGCCCCCTTGTCTTTTTTGACCTTGAGACCACTGGCCTCGATGTCAAAAACGATTGCATTGTGGAACTGGCACTAATCAAAATTACGCCCCAAGGAGACGTTATCGAGCGCGTGCGCCGATTTAATCCGGGCGTACCGATTCCGGCTGAAGTTACCGCCATTCACGGTATAACGGACCAAGATGTCGCGAACGAACCAACATTCTGTTCGCGGGCGAGGAGCCTGGCCACCCTCATTGAAGATGCAGATCTAGCAGGCTTCAATATACGGGGCTTTGACCTGCATATGCTGGTCGCAGAATTCAAGCGATGTGGGATCAACCTCGAGGTCCGCAACCGTCGGCTAATCGATATGCAGAACATCTTCCACCGTGAGGAGCCAAGAGATCTTTCCGCGGCAGCCCAGTTCTACCTCGGAAGGACACATGAGGAAGCACATCAGGCGCTCGGTGATATCCGCACAACAGCAGCCGTGCTTAGCGCACAACTCGAGCGATACCCTCACATACCTCAGGATGTCGATGGACTACATAGCTATTGTGATGAGATCAGACCTTTTCGGACCGGGGTAGACTTATGGTTTAGTGGACCCCCCGAAGAAAGAGTCTTCATAAAAGGTAAGAATAAGGGACGGAAGCTCTCCGAAATCGCTCAGACAAGCCCCGACTACCTGCTTTGGATGCTCCGTGACATCGACGATCTGGACGAAGAAGTGGTGGCGGTCCTCAAGCAAGCACTCGATATGCCTGTGCAATGATTGTCCTTCAACGCAGCGGAACCTGGAAGCAACTGAAGATGAAATATCTCAAACGACATCTGGTTAGTCCGCTCTTTTCTGAAGTTAAAGCAGGCGTGGAGATCTAGAGATGACCTCACGATTCAATACCGTATTGTCAGCCGTCCTAGTCATAGGGTGCTCTGGCACGTCACCGGAGACAGAAGGCGCAACGGATGACACCCTGCCAGCCAACGCAGCTGGTGTCGTCTTCGGACAAGCCCCAGCAGCTGTCGGTGGCATCCCCTCTGTCGTCATGCTGTCGCCTGCACCTAGAGAGGACAATAGTGCCCCAGTCTTCGAACCTAATCCCGTGATCGACCAATTTGGGCTCGTCTTTTCTCCGAGCATGCTCCTGATAGGAATGGGCCAGAGCGTAACCTTCACCAACAGCGAAAGTCTCGCCCATAACGTTAATCTGCGGCAGATCGAGACCGATGCTATGGTGNTGAACGTAGATACAGACCCAACTGAAAGTGCACAGTACACATTCGATGCATCAGGTGGCTACGATGTAAGATGCGATGTGCACCCCGGCATGACTGCGTTTGTGTTTGCTTCGCCAACGCCCTACACGGTCTTCGCCGACTTAGATGGNAACTTTGCTCTCTCGGATGTGCCTCCGGGCTCTTACACGCTCACGGTCTGGAGTACCGATAAGGCACTTAACAGCGAACGAACTGTAGAAGTGGGTGAAGGACCAACAGAGCTCGACGCTGGACCCGTGAGCTAACACGGTCAACAGGCGGGTTTGCTGCAGCCGGTTGCCATGCTCGAAGCCGATAGTAGATATTTGCAGTCAAGCACACGCATCAGAAACCCTAAGCTTCACCGAACCCAAGCATTCATGAAAAAGCCCAGGCCCGGTCTCATCGTCGCGCTCGTGCTGCCCTTCCTTGCGGGTTGTTTTACAACCTTTGCTCTCCCTGTCCCTGAACCCGCCGAACGCGGGGACATAGATCTGCAAGGAGTGGTCTTAGGTGAAGGAGAGAACGCCGAAAGGGTAGAATTTGATCAGATCGATGATGTGCAATGGACCGAAGAGTCGCTCATCATAACTGGGATCACTAAGAACTCTGACACGCCAGGAATCCCTCAGGCCAGCGCATTTTCACTCGAAGATGCAAGCGCACTTTTGGTCAAGAACCTAGATCCTAACCGTACTTCAGGCCTCATAGCTGCCTTATTTCTCATCCCGATCTCGATTTGGATGGTTGTCGTCAGCGGACAATCAAGGGACGGCTGCCCAATCGCGGAGTGCTGATAGAGAAGTAACTTACAAGTGTTTCAGCGAACGTAAGTCCAGATCAGCACTACCCCGCACCTGCCGCGGGCTTCGTACTGTAATGGGGTTTCGGAAGGTCTGACATAGATCTCCACAGCTTCCACTGATGCTGGCGTCACAAAGTCATCCGGTCGCACTCCTCTCTGGATTCGATCAGGACCGCTCTCGGGTCTTTGGCTCCCCAGTTCCATAATCGCGCCATCCACGTAGAGCGTTGGCGAACACTCTCCACCTCCACGTCGGATACGAATCTCAGGATTACGCATAGACTCAGCCCCCACCAAGGGCCTGGTTGTAACAACGTAAAGACCAGGGATATTCCGAAACGCATCCGTAATCTTATCCAGCGCTATCGCCTGGATATCCTCCCCGATGAGAAAAGTACCTCTTCCTATTGCGGCTCTCTCCAAGAAACCGACCAACTCCAGCTTACTCTTCCGTTCTTCGGCTTCGACGACGAGGTCCTCTAGATCGATCGCTGCGGGCGTGAGACCAACCTGTAACTCGAACACACCATCTTCGCCTACCTCGAAGAGGCCATCGACAACCGATTTATACCCCATCCTCGCAAC
>JGI26060J43896_10000308_pt1 | contig 17494 bp, 16 predicted proteins | sample MarorgKNORR_S2LV_6_FD_43896 | JGI IMG/M metagenome (IMG submission 43896) | reverse complement strand
TGAATTGAAATTCTTCTATCTAGATGAATATATTGTTTGTTATGCATATCAAAATCTGTAATCATGAGTGAAATAATTGAATTTCTTTTTTCGCAGTATTCATCATACTCAGATTCATTTATTTTTCTTGAATTTTTTGCTGTATCACTAAATATTATAAGTGTTATATACGCTAAACAGAATAATATTTTAGTTTATCCAACTGGGCTTATTGGAACTGGAATTTTTGTTTACATTTTATTTAAATTTTCTCTTTTAGGAGATATGATAATAAATGTCTATTTCTTTATAATGTCAATTTACGGCTGGTATTATTGGACTAGAAAAAAAAATGATGTAATAATAAATAATATTTCAAGACTTGAAAAGAAAGAGTATAAGTATCTGTTTTTATTAGCTTTTTCAAGCCTTGTATTTATATATCTTGTTTATGATCAATTTGATATGTGGAATAGTTGGACAGCTTATATTGATAATATAACAACAGCTTTTTTCTTCGTAGCAATGTGGCTAATGGCTAGAAGAAAGATTGAAAGTTGGATATTCTGGATTATAGGAGATTTAATAACTGTTCCTCTATATTTTTATAAAGGATTAACAATTTCTTCAATCCAGTATCTTATTTTTACAGTGTTAGCTATATTAGGGTACTTATCATGGAAGAAAACCTTACTCAAGAAGAGTCATTAATTAAAAGAATTGTCATATGTGGTCCTGAATCAACAGGTAAAACAACTATGACAAATAATCTTGCTGTTTATTTCCAAACTAATTGTGTTGATGAATTTGCCAGAGACTTTCTTCAAAAAAAATGGGATAGTAAAAAAGAAATTTGCTCAAAAGAAGATCTCATTCTAATAGCTAAAGGACAAATAAAAGCTGAAAATATAAACATTAAGAATTCAAATAAACTCATTTTTTGTGATACGAATATTTTAACGACACTTGCCTGGTCTAAAACTCATTTTGATGGATTCTGTGATCCTTGGCTTTTGAGTCAGTCAAAACTTTTAAAATACGACTACTATTTACTTCTAAATACTGATGTTACTTGGGTCAAGGATGATTTAAGAGATAGACCAAAAGATCGTAAAAAAATGTTTTTAGCTCATAAAAAAGAACTAGATAATCTTAATGTTGATTATGATATAATTGATGGTTCAGATTTTGAAAAAAGATTTAATAAAGCTCTAGAATATATAAAAAATAAATATTAATTTCGATTCATATTGGGGTGCTTAAAATAAGCTGAGATTAAACCCATTGAACTTAGACAGGTAATACTGTGAAAGGAAATTTTATGAAAAAATACATTTTTTTTGTACTTATTAGTACAATAGTTTACTCCCAAGACATTCAAAAAGATCAAAAATTAGATTCACTGGCCAATATCTTTAGCCTTGAAGAAGTTACTGTAAACGCACTTCGAGCAAAGGATAATACTCCCGTGCCATTTGTTAATGTTACAAAGAAGGATTTAGAAAAAATAAATTTAGCACAAGACATACCAACACTATTAAAAAACTTACCATCGGTGGTAACCACTTCTGACTCAGGTTCAGGTATTGGATACTCCTCAATCATGATTAGAGGCTCTGATCAAACTAGGGTTAACGTTACAATAAATGGTGTTCCTTACAATGATTCTGAATCAATGATGAGTTATTGGGTAAACTTACCTGATTTATCATCTTCAATTGAAAGTATTCAAGTCCAACGAGGTGTAGGAACCTCAACAAATGGTCCTGCTGCTTTTGGTGGAAGCATTAATATTTTAACAAATGCAGCATCTGATAAATCTTCATTTGAAATTAACAATACATTAGGTAGCTTCAATACAGTTAAAAATTCAGTTGGATTTTCAACTGGGTTTATTAATGATAAATTTGAGTTTTCAGGAAGATTATCTAGAATTAAATCAGGTGGATACATTGATCGATCTGGATCAAAATTACGTTCGTATTTTTTACAAGGAATATATAAGGATGAAAATACTTTATTGAAGATATTAAACTTTGCAGGGCATGAAATTACTGACCAAGCTTGGTTTGGAATAGATTCGTCTATTCTTGAAACAAATCGAAAATATAATCCTGCAGGGGAATACTATGATAAAATGGGTAACACGCTTTATTATAATAATCAAGATGATAATTATAAACAAGATCATTATCAGTTTCATTGGAATCAATCCTATGAAAATGGATGGATATCAAATCTTGGCTTACACTATACCTATGGAAGAGGATATTTTGAAAACTATAATTTAGGATATGATGATGGTGCANCTGCTCCCTCAGATTATATTGACAGAAGGTGGTTAGAAAATGATTTCTATGGAATTATTTTTAGTGTAAATCAAAAGACAGATCTNTANAATGCAATAATTGGAGGCTCATTTAATATATATGATGGTCAGCATTATGGAGAGTATATGTGGAGCTCTATGAGTAAAATATCATCTAATTTTAAAGAAAGATTTTATGATGATATTGGAGATAAACGTGAGTTTAATGTATATGCAAAACTTGATTATTATTTATCTGAAAAAATATCAGTTTATGGTGATTTACAGTTTAGAAATATCAACTATAATGCAAGCATCACTCCTTACTCAGTAGTATCTGGTTACGTTGAACAGGGATATGAGGAAATAGACAAAAACTTTAATTTTTTTAATCCCAAAATAGGGATTTTTTATAATCAAAATGACAGTAATAAGTACTACTTGTCATATGCAAGAGCTCAAAGAGAACCAACTAGAGCTGACTATGCTAGCGGAAGTCCAAATTCTGAAAAACTGGATGATTTTGAACTTGGGTGGCAAGGCCAATTCAATAATTTCTCATTGAATTTGAATGCCTTTTATATGCTTTACGATGATCAACTAGTATTAACTGGCGAAAGAGATATTAATGGATATGAAATTAGAACAAATATTGGTGAATCATATAGATTGGGATTAGAGCTTGAATCTAAGCTGTTTATAAACTCCAATCTTAACATTGAATCAAATATATCTTTAAGTGAAAATAAAAACAAGAACCTCTTCTTTAGTTTTGATGGAGAACTTCAAAGCTTTGGGAATACAGATTTAGCATATTCACCAAGTTTTATAGCTAATAATATTATCAATTTTTCTCCTAATGATAAAGTGTTAGTTTCTTTAAGATCAAACTATGTTAGTGAACAGTTCTTTGCTCAGACTAACTCACCCATTTCTAAGTTAGAATCTTACTTTATAAATGATTTAAACTTTACTCATGAACTATCCCTGCCAAATTATGCAGATCAGTTAAAATTAAAAGTATTAGTAAATAATATTTTTGATCTTAAATATACTAGCTATGGTGGCTATTACACATATGACATACCTGAAGATCAGGGTCTAAAGACTTATGAAGGGACATATTACTATCCACAATCAGGAATAAATATTCTGGTAGGATTAGATATTAAGTTTTAAATAAAATATTTCGTAAATTAGATGTAATTATCCCCACTTATTAGGGGATTTTTGCATTGAATATGAGTAAGATTTCATACTATACAGATAAAGGTCTTAAAGATCTTAGACAGAAACTAGATCATCTTAAGGATATAGAGAGACCTAATGCATCTAAAGCAATAGGAGAAGCGAGAGATAAGGGTGACTTAAGTGAAAATGCTGAATATGATGCTGCAAAAGAGGCGCAGGGGATGCTTGAGATGGAAATTTCAAAACTTGAAGAAACACTTTCAAATGCAAGGATTATTGATGAGTCTAAATTAGATTCATCAAAAATTTTAATTCATTCTACAGTGAAGATTAAAAACCTCACAAACTCTGCAACAATGGAATATAAGCTAGTTGCTCAGAGTGAAGCTAATCTAGCACAAGGTAAAATATCAGTTGATTCACCAATCGGCAAAGGTCTACTAGGTAAGAAAAATGGAGATATTGCAGAAATTGCTATACCAAATGGGAATGTAAAATTTGAAATTTTAGAAATTTCAAGATAATGGCATCAATTTTTACAAAAATTATATCTGGAGAAATACCGTCATTTAAGATTTATGAGGATGATAAATATCTAGCTTTTCTTGATATAAATCCTAATGCTATAGGTCACACTTTATGTATTCCAAAAACAGAGGTTGATGAGATATTTGATTTAGATGATGAGACTCTATCAGGATTGATTATTTTCTCAAAAAAAGTTGCTTGTGCAATAAAAAAAGCTGTAGTTTGTAAAAGGGTTGGAATAGGAGTAATCGGACTTGAGGTCCCTCATGTTCATGTCCATCTAATCCCAATTAACAAAATGGATGATATGTCATTTGATACAAAAGTTAAGCTGACAGAAAATGAATTCATTGAAATTATGAAAAAAATAAAATCTTTTATATAATGGAATTACTTGGAAAAATTAAACTTATTGGAGATATTAAAACATTTGGAGACAATGGTTTTCGAAAGAGGGAATTAGTAATAACTACTGATGAACAATATCCTCAACATATACTGATTGAATTTGTTCAGAATAATTGTGAGTTACTAGATAACCACTCTATTGGTCAAACTGTAAGGGTTGGAATAAATATAAGAGGTAGAGAATGGGAAAGTCCAGATCAAGGAGTAAAATACTTTAATGCAATACAAGGTTGGAGAATAGAATCACTAGATGATCAAGTTATGGATTCAGCACCTGCTGATTTACCAATGGAACCAGATCCAACTTCACCTGCTGATGATTTAACAGAGGATGATTTACCGTTTTAAGTAAATAGATTTTTTAATTAAACAAGACCTACTCTAGAGAATCCAGTCACTTTAACAGAATCTGAATGTGACTTTAAGTATTGAGAAATACTTACCTTACTATCTTTTATAAATTGTTGGTTTACTAAAGTATTTTCTTTAAAAAACTTTTTAAGTTTTCCTTTAGCAATATTTTCTAACATTTCTTCAGGCTTACCCTCTTGTCTTAATTGATCTTTAGCAATTTCAATTTCTTTTTCAATAACATCTTGACTAACACCTGTTTCATCAATTGCTAATGGATTCATTGCAGCAATTTGCATTGATAAATCTTTACTTACATCTTGAGCACCTTCAAATTTTTCAGATAGCCCAACAATTGAAGCAATTTTATTTCCAGCGTGTATATATGACCCTACAAAATCAGCAGATATATATTCAAAAGATCCAATCTCTATTTTCTCTCCAATGACACCTGTCTGTTCTAAAAGTTTTTCAGACACCTTCATTCCATCAAAGTCTGAACCTAAGAATGCATCTTTATCAGAAAAGTTTAAAGCTTGATCAGCCATTTTTTGTGCTAATTGGATGTAATCATCATTTTTAGCCACAAAGTCTGTCTCACAGTTAAGTGAAATAATAATTCCAGAAGTATTATCTGCATTAACTTTAGCTAAAACAACTCCTTCAGAGGAGTCTCTATCTGCTCTATTAGCAGCAACTTTTTGACCCTTTTTTCTAAGAACTTCAATTGCTTTATCAAAGTCACCCTGAGATTCTTCAAGTGCTTTTTTACAATCCATCATTCCAGCTCCTGTGGACTTTCTTAACTTATTAACGTCAGATGCAGTTATTTTCAATTTGGTAAATTTAAATGTTATTTATTATTCTTCAGAACTATCAGATTCTCCTGAATCTTTTGATGCTATAGCTTCTTCAAGCTTTTTCTGTTCAGCAATCTCTTTTTCCTTTTTTCTTTCTTCGAGAGATTCTTGAATTCCGTCACATACAATTCCTAAGATTTTTTCAATTGATTTAGAAGCATCATCATTTGATGGAATTAAGAAATCAACCTCATTAGGATCACAGTTTGTATCAACCATCGCAAATATTGGAATATTTAATTTTTTTGCTTCTTGTACTGAAATTTTTTCATTCATAGTATCAACTACAAAAATTGCTCCAGGTAATCTTGTCATCTCAGAGATAGAACCAAGGTTCTTTTCAAGTTTAGCTCTTTGTCTACTAACCTGAAGTTTTTCCTTCTTTGAAAGTGTTTCAAATGTACCATCAGTCTTCATTCTATCGATGGCATTCATTTTTTTTACTGCTTTTCTAATTGTCACAAAGTTTGTTAGCATTCCACCTGGCCATCTTTCAGTAATGTATGGCATATTAACAGAGTCTGCTTTCTGAGCAACGATATCTTTAGCTTGTTTTTTTGTTGCAACAAAAAGAATCTTTCTGCCTGATAAAACAATTTTTTTAATTGCATTGACAGTTTCTTCAAGTTTAGCTGCAGTTTTATACAGATTGATTATATGGATCCCATTTCTTTCCATATATATGTATGGAGCCATATTAGGGTTCCATTTTCTTGTCAAGTGTCCAAAGTGAACACCAGCATCCAATAATTCTTTAACGTCAGTCTTTGCCATATTTTATCTTTTTGAGAATTGGAATTTCTTTCTTGCTTTCTTTTGACCAAATTTCTTTCTTTCAACCATTCTTGGATCTCTGGTCATTAATCCTTCAGATTTCAAAGCAGGCTTGAATTCGTCGTTGAATTCAACTAAAGCTCTTGAAATAGCTAGTCTTATTGCTTCAGCTTGTCCGTTTATTCCACCACCTTTGACAGTTACTAATAGATCAAATTTATCTTTAGTTTCGTAAGATTAAAAGGTTGCTGGATTTTATATTGTAAAATTGCAGTATCAAAAAAATCAGAAAATGATTTTTTGTTTACTGTAATATTTCCTTTTCCCTCAGACATGAAAACTCTGGCAACAGATTTTTTTCTTCTTCCTATTTTATGAATTACTTCCATTATATTTTACTGTTAACGTCAATTAATTTTGGTTTTTGTGCCTCGTGATCATGTTTTGAACCAGGAAAAACTTTTAGATTCCTGAATAGTTCAGCACCTAACTTGTTTTTTGGAAGCATTCCTTTAACTGCTTTCTCAACAAGTTTAATATTATTTTTCTTGTGGAGTTTATCGGCAGTTATTATTCTTTGACCTCCAGGGTACCCTGTATGACTTATATATTGCTTTTGATCCCACTTATCACCAGATAATTCAACCTTTTCAGAATTTATAACAATTACATTGTCACCACAATCTACATGAGGTGTAAAATTAGTCTTGTGTTTTCCTCTTAGAAGCGTTGCTACGATTGATGCAGTTCTACCAAGGGGTAGTTCAGCAGCATCAATAAGAACCCACTCTTTATTTACTGTTTTACTATTAGCTGAAATAGTTTTATAACTTGTTTTAGTCATTTAGATTAAATCTAGGCGTGCAAATGTACAATTATAAAAATTTTTAAAAAAACTTTTTTTTAATTAATGTGCTTCTAGCCAGTTTTTTCCAAATTCTAATTCAATTCTTAACGGCACATCTAGCTTAACTGCTGATTCCATTGTGTTTTTAACAATTTTTTTAACTAGTTCTTTTTCTGAATTATGTACATCAAAAACAAGCTCATCATGAACTTGAAGCAACATTTTTGATTTTAAGGACTGTTTTTTGAATTCATCATGGATTCTAATCATTGCTATCTTAATTATATCTGCTGCACTTCCTTGAATAGGAGCATTTATTGCATTTCGTTCAGCGCCACTTCTCAACATATTATTTTGAGAATTAATATTTTGAAGATATCTTCTTCTTCCCATTATAGTTTCAACATACCCTTTATTTCTAGCAAAATCAATTTGACTAGACATATATGTTTTCAATCCAGGATAGTTTTCAAAATAATTATCAATCATTAATTTAGACTCTGATCTAGTGAGATTTGTTTGTTGACTAAGCCCAAAAGCAGATACACCATAAATAATTCCAAAATTAACAGTCTTAGCATTTCCTCTTTGTTCTCTAGTCACCTGATCTGGATCTGTATTATAAATTTTTGATGCAGTCATGGTGTGTATATCCTGATTTTTAATAAATGCGTCAATCATATTCTCATCTTTACTAATTGATGCTATAACCCTCAATTCAATTTGTGAGTAATCTGCAGCCATAAGTTCAAACTCATTATTTCTAGGAATAAATGCTTTTCTTATTTTTTGACCATTTTTTGTTCTTATGGGTATATTTTGAAGGTTTGGGTTGTTACTGCTTAAGCGACCAGTTGTAGTTACAGTTTGATTAAATCTAGTATGAATTTTATTTGTTTTATTACTTACTTCGTTAGGTAGCGACCTTACATATGTATTTTGAAGTTTATCTAAAGATCTCCATTCCAGAATACTTCTAATAATCTCATGATTATNTGCCAAACTAGACAACACTTCTTCTGAAGTTGAATATTGACCTGTTTTAGTTTTTTTAGGCTTAGATACAAGTTTAAGTTTATCAAATAAAATATTNCCTAGCTGTTTGGGGGAATTAAGATTAAACTCCTCACCTGATTGATTAAAAATTTCTTTCTTTAGTGTATTAAGTTCCTTTTCAAACTCAATGTCTAGTTTNTTTAAATATGAACTATCTATAGAAATTCCNTCCTTTTCCATATCTGATAAAACATTTATCATAGGGATTTCAATNTCATCAAAAATTTGTTTTACCCCATTTGATTCAAGTTCTTTATCAAAAATTTGTTTAAGCTGAAATGAAAGATCAGCGTCTTCTGAAGCATAATTAGTTACCTCATCTACTGGAATATCTCTCATGGATTTTTGATTTTTCCCTTTTTTACCAATTAGTGATTCAATAGAAATTGGAGCATAGTTAAGATAAGANTCAGATAAAGTGTCAAGATTGTGTCTCATATCAGGATTTATTAGATANTGAGCAACCATTGTATCNTATAATGGTGCAGCTACATAAATATCATATTTATATAAAACTTTAATATCAAATTTTAGGTTATGACCAACTTTAATGATCTCTTTATCCTGGAAGAAGGGTTTTAAAATATTAAAATATTCTAATTGTGTAGCCTTATCTTTTTCAATTGGCAGATAAAAACCTTTATTGCTTTTCCAAGAAAATGAAATGCCAACAATTTCTGTTTCTAATGAATTTAGACCTTCTGTTTCTGTATCAAAAGCAACAATTTTTTGTTTAAGTAACTTTTTGGTAAAATATTTTAACTCTTCACTAGATTCAATCCTTTGGTAGAATGATTTAGTNTTACTAAGATTTNATTTATTTTCATTTACTAAACTCTCTGTAAATAAATCACCTTGAATATANTCTTGTTTGGACTCATTTTCTTGTAATTTTTTAACACCAAAAAGTTTAAAAAAAGTTTCTTTTATTCTTCTGAATTCAAGTTCNTCAAAAATTTTCAAAACCCCCAATTCGTCNGGTTTTGANAATTCAAAATCATCAAGNTTATAATTAATTGGAACATCAAGAATTATNCTAGCCAATTTTTTTGATAAAATACCNAGGTCTTTATTATTTGAAATTTTCTCTCCTAATTTTCCTGTAATTTCATGTGAATTTTCAAGTAAATTTTCAAGACTTCCATATTGTTTTAAAAATTTTTTAGCAGTCTTATCTCCAACACCGGGGAGCCCAGGTATATTATCAACAGCATCTCCCATCATTCCTAAATAATCAATTACTTGCTCAGGATCCTCAATTTCAAACCTGTCTTTAACCTCATCAACACCCCAAATTTCCATACTATTTCCCATTCTAGCAGGTTTACATAAAAAGACATTATCAGAGACTAATTGAGCAAAATCTTTATCTGGAGTTACCATAAATACTTTGAAATTATTATTTTCAGCATCTTTTGCAACNGTTCCTATAACATCATCTGCTTCATAACCTTCTTTCTCTAGAATTGGAATTTTCATAGCCGTAAGAATATCTTTAATGTATGGAATTGCAACAAGGATTGGCTCAGGAGTTTTATCTCTGTTACTTTTATACTCAGTAAACATTTCAGATCTAGTAATAGAACCTCCTTTGTCAAATGCAACAGCTAAATAATCAGGATTTTGAGTTCGAATGATTTCTAATAATGAATTCATAAACCCTAATATTGCTGATGTATCTGTTCCTTTTGAATTTATCCTAGGATTTTTTATGAATGCATAGTATCCCCTGTAAATTANAGCGAATGCGTCAAGAAGAAAAAGCTTTTTAGAATCTCCCATTAAATTTTTATGAAAAAATTTATTTCAATATACGAAGATATATATTCGGTATTTGAAATCCACCTATTTTGTACTTTAGCAAGATGGAAAAAGATCATATTCATTTTATGAAGAAAGCATTAGAAGAAGCAAAATATGCATTCTATAAAAATGAGGTGCCAGTTGGATGTGTAATAGTTAATGAAAATGAAATAATATCTAAATCGTCAAACATGGTCGAACTTCTAAATGATTCAACAGCTCATGCTGAATTAATAGCTATCACATCTGCACAGAACTCTTTAAATAATAAAAATCTTGACGGCTGTATATTGTACACTACACTAGANCCCTGTTTAATGTGTCATGGAGCAATTTATTGGTCAAAAATTAATACAATTGTTTATGGTGCTTCAGATGAAAAAAGAGGGTTTTCTAGACATAATTTAGAAATAGATCGAAAAATAAATATAATAAAAGGGGTAATGGAGGAAGAATCAAGAGAACTTTTAGAGAACTTTTTTAAGAAGATTCGAGGCTAATATTTTCCTGAATTTTCTTTCATTTTTTTTAAATTCTCATCACTAAGGGTGTAGTCTTTTAATTTTTTACCTTTCCATCTATGTGCTAAAAATAAAGGCATAAAAATAAATGTGCCAACAAGCACAGAAACTCCAATAATTACATCACCTAATCTATCANCAAGTAGTTCTTTTGAGAAAATCCCAAAAAATAACCCTATNAANACTATGTATGATAATATTTTGACNAAAATTTTCAAGCTAATTATTTTGAAAGATCNTTTAACTGTTCTTTAGTTAATTTTGAAGGGGCATCAATCATAAGATCTTTACCGCTATTATTCTTTGGAAAAGCTATAAAGTCTCTTATCACATCTTTCCCTTGTAATACAGCAGCAAGTCTATCTAGACCAAAGGCAATACCACCATGAGGAGGAGCTCCATATTTAAGAGCTTCAATTAAAAACCCAAATTGATCTGTATACTCTTCTTTATCCATTCCAAGTAATTCGAATACCTTCATTTGAGTATCGAAACTATGTATTCTGATTGACCCTCCGCCTATTTCATTTCCATTTAGTACTAAGTCATATGCATTAGCTATAACATTTCCAGGATCTGATTCTAGTTGATTAAGAAATTCCGGTTTTGGAGAGGTGAAAGGATGATGCATTGAAAAAAATCTTTTTTCATCTTCATCCCATTCAAAAAGAGGAAAATCAGTTACCCAAAGTGGACACATTTTATTATGATCAATAAGGTCAAACCTTTTAGCTAACTCAACCCTTAATGAACCCATTTGTTCTAGTGTGTTCTTTTTATCACCTGACATAATAAATATTATATCTCCTGGCTTAGAGGATACTTTATTTAAGATCTGTTTTAAATCTTTTTCACTAAAAAATTTATCAAAAGATGATTTGACAGATAAATCAGTATTATACTTAATCCATAAAAGTCCAGTGGCTCCAATTTGAGGTCTTTTAACCCACTCGGTTAAATTATCTATTTCCTTTCTTGTTGTTTCAGATTTGTCCTCAACTATTATAGAGGCTGTGAAATCATTATTGTCAAAAATTTGAAACCCTTTGCCTTTCACCTCTTTAGATACTTCATTAATCTTCAATTCATATCTAAGATCTGGCTTATCAATTCCATAGTTTTCTATAGCTTCATTATAGGTCATTCTCTCAAAGTTAACATCGTTTTTATTTAAAAATTTTGAAAATAAATTTGACATTAAGCCTTCAAATTGTTTAAGTATATCTTCTTGATCAACAAAAGACATTTCACAATCTATTTGTGTAAACTCTGGTTGTCTATCTGCCCTTAAATCTTCATCTCTAAAACACTTAACAATTTGATAGTATTTATCAATACCTCCCACCATTAATAATTGCTTAAAAATCTGAGGTGATTGAGGTAGAGCATAATAATGATCTGGGTTAAGCCTACTAGGAACTATGAAATCTCTTGCACCTTCGGGTGTGGATTTAATTAAATAGGGAGTCTCAACATCAATAAAATTATTTTTAGAAAGGTAATTTCTCACTTCAAGTGATAGATGATGTCTAAAAATCAAGTTTTCTTTAACAGGTTCTCTTCTGATATCAAGATATCTATATTTCATTCTTAATTCCTCTCCACCATCTGATTCATTTTCAATTGTAAAGGGAGGAGTTAAAGACTTGTTTAACACTTTAAGGCTAGAAACAAGAATTTCTATTTCACCAGTAGTAATTTTTTCATTGATACTTTTTCTTTCAATTACTTTACCTTCAATCTCAATAACAAATTCTCTACCCAGGCTTTTAGCTGCAGAAAAAACTTCCTCACTAGATCTATCTTTATCAAATACTAATTGCGTAATACCATATCTATCTCTTAAATCAATCCAAATAATGAAGCCTTTCTCTCGGATTTTATTAACCCATCCAGATAGTCTGACATCCTCATTTAAATTAGCTTTTGATAATTCGCCGCAATTATTAGTTCTATTCATCTTATTAAAATGTAAATATAACTAGATATTTTTTAGTTTGATTCTTCCTAAATGTATAATGTAATACATTGAAGGAACGATTATCAATGTTAAGAAAGTTGCAAACGTAATTCCAAAAATTACCGTCCAAGCAAGTGGCCCCCAAAAGATAACATTATCNCCTCCTATATAAANATTTGCATCCCAATTAGCAAACAAAGAAAAGAAATCAATATTTAGACCTATTGCTAATGGAATTAACCCAAATATTGTAGTGATTGCCGTTAAAAGAACAGGTTTAAGTCTTGCCTTTCCTGCTGTTTTAATAAGATCTAATGCTATGCTTTTCTCTATAATTTCATCCTTTGAAAGATTTAAATCTATTTTTTTTCTGTCAAAGAGTAATTGAGTATAATCTATAAGAACAACTGCATTATTTACAATTATTCCAGTTAATGAAATTATACCAAGCATAGTCATAAGTATACTAAAGGTTAGATTAAAAATTACTATTCCAAGAAAAACGCCAGTAAAACTTAGTATAATTGAAGCTAGAACTATAAACGGTTTAGAAATTGAATTAAACTGAAAAACAAGTAGTAAAAGAATTAAAGCAATTCCTGTTAGAAGAGCTCCAGATAAAAAAGATTGGTTCTCAGCTTGTTGTTTTATTTCTCCAGTAAATTTAAAGTCTACCCCTTGTGGAGTTTCAAAACCAGAAAGAGAAATTTCGGCACTATTTACTATTTCATTTGCGTTTGAACCTGCTAATATTGATGAATAGAGTGTTACTGATCTTTGAAGATCTTTATGTTTAATCGCACTAAATGAGGTAATATTTTTTTCAGTAACAACTGATGCGATAGGAATTTCTTTTGTCTTACCATTTGATTGATCTCTAAAAATTATATTTTGATTGATGATAGTATTAATATTATTTTTGTAGTCTTCATCTAGCCTTACATTGATTTGATAGTCATCGCCATTTAGTTTGTAGACTCCAGCTTTAGCACCGATTATAGAATTTCTAATTGTCTGCCCAATTAGTCCAGTGGGTATACCTAATTCACCAGCCTTTTCCCTATCTACTTGAAACTCTAAACCAGGCTTACTTCTGCTTACGTCAATTTTTAGCTGTTCAATGCCTTCTATATTTTCTTTATTAAGATAGTTTTTCATTGAAATTGCAGTTTCAATTAATTTTTCATAATCATCACCATAAATTTCAATATTTACAGGGTATCCACCTGGGGGTCCCTGAGAATCTTTTTCGACAGAAATAGCAATTCCAGGGAATCTACCAATAAGTTCTAATTGTACATCTTTTCTTAATTCTTCACTAGACATACCTCTTCTATACTTAAACTCTCTCATTGTCATTGTTATAAGAGCTTTGTGAGGAATTTCACCTGTACCACCAGCATCTGTCTCTGGATTACCAGCTCCTTCTCCAACTTGAGATATTGCAGACTCAACTAAAAAATTATAATCACCGTCTAGGTACTTTGGATTATTTATAACTTCATAGATCTCTGACTCAATTTGTTTTAAAGTCTCATTAGTTTTTTCAATATCAGTTCCTTCAGGATACTCTAAATAAACAAGTATTTGCTGTGGTTCATTATCTGGAAAGAACTCAATTTTTGGAGGAAAGATACCCATGAGAACGATTGAAGTAATAAAGAGAAGAAAAGTTCCTACTAAAAATAAAAATGGTCTAATTCCTTCTAAAGCAAAAGATAAAAAGTCATTGTATTTATTTTCAAGCCTAACTAAAAAAGTATTTTGGAATCTAATTGCTTGATTTTTTATAAAATATTTATAAGACCAAAAAAGAAAGCAGATAAATGCTAAGAGTGATCCAATTGCTCTTGTATCTTGAAACAAAACAAACACAATAGCAAGACCTCCAAGTATATATGTCATTCTCATCAAGTTTTTTCTACTTATTTCTTTTTCACTCAGGTCCATGAAGCTAGAAACCAACATTGAGTTAAAAAAAATAGCGACTATTAAAGAGGAGCCTAGGACTGCTGATAATGTAATCGGAAAGTATATCATAAACTCTCCTAACGTCCCTGGCCATGTTCCAAGAGGAATAAAAGCAGCAATTGTAGTTGCAGTTGAAACAATTATAGGAAGAGCAACTTCTCCAATTCCAAGTTTTGCAGCTTGAATTCTTGGGACCCCTTCTTTTGACATTAACCTGTAAATATTTTCAACAACAACAATACCATTATCTACTAGAAGACCAAGCCCCATAACTAGTCCAAATAATACCATTCTATTAAGAGTTAATCCAAAGGCAGATAATATAACTAGAGACATAAACATTGACATTGGAATAGCAAATCCTACAAATAGAGCATTCCTTAGTCCTAGGAAAAATGTTAAAACAGTTACAACTAATATTATTCCAAAGATTAAATTATTCATTAAATCATTTACTGAATTAATTGTATACTCAGATTGATCATTCTGAATTACAACTTCAAGATTAGAGGGTAAAAAATCTTCTTTAGCTTCTTGAATTATTTCTTGAATTGAGTTTGAAGCAAAAATTGCATTTTCACCTCCTCTTTTTACTACCTCCAGCATTACAGTTTTCTTGTCAAAAGACCTTGTGTAAGAGGTGATTTCTTTTTCTTTGAATGAAATAGAAGCAACATCTTCAAGATAAACAGGTCCATTATCACGTTTAACAATAATTCTGTTTAACTCTGATGGATCCGATACTTCCCCTATTATTTTTACATTTCTTCTTTGACCATCTGAAATTAAACTTCCTGCTGAAATAGTAACATTTTCTTGAGCAATAGCATTTATAATATCACTATAACTTGTCTTTGTTGCTTTCATCATATATGGGTTTACAGCAACTTCAACCTCAAAATCTTGAATACCTCGAATCTCTACAGTTTTTACTTGAGGTAATCTTTCAATTCTAGTGTCTAAATATTCAGCATATTCTTTAAGTTCTTCAACTTTATAGTCTCCAACTAGACTTATATTTAAAACAGGAAACCTTTCTGCTATATCAAACTCAAAAATATTTGGATCTACTTTAGCATTATTAAATGTAGGCCAGTCATCTCCTACAGTAACATTTTCAACCAAGTCTTTAACCCTNTGCCTTGCTAATGCTGTTGGAATTTCATCGTCAAACTCAATATTAATAATTGATATCCCCTCGCTAGAAGTTGATTCAATTTCAATCAAACCTATAACACCTTTAATCTCTTGTTCAAGAGGATCNGTAATTAATTTTTCCATTTCCTCAGCATTATTTCCTGGGAAAACAGTTGTTATAAAAATATTTGATGAATTTATCTCAGGAAAAAGTTCTCTAGGCATTGTTTTATATGCCGAAATTCCAGAAATAAGAAATATTATCATTAGCACATAAATAATAGTCTTATTATTTATTGCCCAACTTGATAGGAAAAACTCTTTATTCTTTTTATCCATTTTAGTTTATAATTTTCACTCTTTGAGAATCTTCAACAATATTTGCCCCTTCTAGAACGAGCACGTCACCAATCTTTAATCCATCAGTGACTTCGACTTCAGTACTATTTTTATTTCCAAGGCTAATAAATGTTTTAGTTGTAATGTAAACTTCATCTTTAGCATCCTCTGTCATCACATATACAAAGTTTTCACCAGAGGCATCTTCTCTCACAATTCTTAAGGGTATTACAACAGCATCTTGCTTTGAGTAAATATTTATTTTAATTTTTGCATCTAAATTCTGTTTGATTTTATTGTCAATATTTTCGATAGGAACTTCAACTCTAAAGGTTCTATTGCTAGGGTTTATAAAATTTCCTGTTTGAATAATTTTTGAAACTATTTCTTTACCTAATAAAGGAACTTGAACAATAACATCTGTCCCCTNATCTATGTATGCAATGTATTTTTCTGAAACAGAAGCCTCAGCATATATTTTATCAAGGTTAACTAATCTTAAAATCTGGGAAATACCTGGAATCAAATTTGATCCTTGATTGGAAATAATTTCATCTATCTCTCCTTCAAATGGTGCGTAAATCTTTGTTTTAGCAAGCCTATCTTTCATTTGTTCAACCATTTTTTGACTTGATTCAAAATCTGTTTTACTTTTTAGAAATTGAATTTCAGATCCAATACTATTATTCCATAACCTCTCTGTCCTTTCAAAGTTCTCTTTTGCAAAATTTGCTTGAATAATTAATTGATCAACTTGCTCTTTTAGACCTGAATCGTTTATCTCTGCAAGAAGTTGCCCTTTTTTTACTTTCTGCCCTTCAGAAACAAAAACTTGTTCTAATGTACCTTGAAACTCAGGGAGTATTAAAANATTCTTTCTTGTCTTAAGGTTAGCTTGTGCTTCAATGTAGCTATTAAATATTTTTTCTTTGATTTCAAAACTTGAAACAAGTGTAAGCTTCTCGTTTTCATCTAAGAATGAAATTCCATTATTTATTTCATTTAGCTCAACTTGCATTGAATTCATNACACCTACATATTCTTTTTTTCTTTTTTTAAGCTCTTCTAAATTTCCATTTTCAATTAGTGTNTCAATATCTGAGTTTCCAGAAGAATTACAGCTTATTATAATTAAAGTAAGGATTGATATGTAAAGTTTATTCATGATTAATTAGTTTTATTATATAGGGTTTCTAATTCAGTTTTGATTGAGATTAACTCTAAAACAGAATTCAAATATTTTTGTTGAGAATCAAGTAACTGAAGTTGTGCTTGACGAAATTCAAAAGAGGAAACAATTCCTTCAAAAAATTTAATTGAATTTTTTTCCTCAATGGATACTGAAAGCCTCATGTTTTGTTCGCTAACATTTAATGTTTTAATTGCAAGCTGATAGTCATTTAATTTTTCTTGAACTTTAGCCTGAGTCTTTTCTTCTTGTTCTTCAAGATTAGTCATAGC
>JGI26060J43896_10000307_pt1 | contig 17520 bp, 16 predicted proteins | sample MarorgKNORR_S2LV_6_FD_43896 | JGI IMG/M metagenome (IMG submission 43896) | reverse complement strand
TTTCTTTTAGTATATGGTGGAAGCATAAGTTTAAATGGAGACCAGGCGCTGCTTTTTAAAATAGCTTTTTCGTGAGAAAAGGCATCAAAGCCATATTTCCCGTGATAGCTTCCAAGACCACTGTTATTGATGCCCCCAAAAGGAAGGTTTGGGTTTGTATGATGAATTACACAATCATTAAAAACGAGAGCCCCGCTCGAGGTTTCTTCCAAAACCCTTTTTTGGGTTTTTTTATTATAGCTAAACAAATAAAGCGCGAGAGGCTTTTCTCTTTTGTTAATAAAATCAATAGCCTCATCTAGGTGTTTATATGTAACAATCGGCATAAGTGGACCAAAAATTTCTTCTTTCATAATCGCAGAATCTATAGGAACATCACATAAAACAGTTGGAGCAACAAACCTTTGATCTCTATCTGTTTCTCCGCCAACCGCCACCGTGGCACCCAACTCTTTTGCATTGTCTAAATACCCCTTTATTCTATCGAAGTGTGTTGTGTTTACAATTTGACAGTAATCAACATTTATATTTTTGTTTTTTTCGTCAAAAAAAGCATCAAAGTGTTCTCGCAAACCTTCAACCAAAGCACCCTTTTTATCTTCGTGGCATAAAATATAATCTGGAGCGGTACAGGTTTGTCCTGCATTGGCAAACTTATAGAAAGCTAGCTTCCAACTAGCATCAGAGATGTTTGCACTTTCGTCAACAATCACCGGAGACTTTCCACCCAGCTCTAGAGTAACCCCAGAAAGATGTTTGGCCGCCGCAGACATTACAAGTTTTCCTGTTGATGGGCTACCCGTAAACATAACATGGTTAAAGGGGTGAGATAGCAGCTCGATAGCCGCATCTTGATTTCCCAATACCACAGCAACCTCATTATCTTTAAATGTTTTTTCTACTAATTTTTTTAAAAAAGCTCCAGACGCTGGAGTAAACTCAGATGGCTTAATAATAGCGGTGTTGCCCGCTGCTATAGCAGCAATAAGTGGGTTTAAGCATAATAAGATAGGATAGTTCCACGGAGAAAGAATTAATATACTGCCCTTTGGCTCTGGGCGCACCCAACCAGATGTGAACAATATAGTAGAAGGAGAAGGAACTCTTTTTGATCTCATCCATTTTTTTAAATTTTTTATTGCAAAATCAGCCTCAGTTTTTACTCCCAACACCTCACTTATAATAGATTCTGTTGGGCTTTTTTTCATATCAAGAGACAGAGCGTCTATAGCCTCTTGCTCCATGTCCATAAAATTATTTAAAAGACTTTTCAGTTTTTGCTTTCTATCATTGTGTGTAGATTTCGCTAATGCAGAATGGTTGTCTATCTGAGATTGAAAAAGAGTTTTAATTTTAGATAAATTGTCGTTCATAGAACATAAATATAAACAATTTTGAAGAGATGTTAAAAGAAATAGATATAGGACACGCAGGCCAAAGCGCTAACAGCGCAATTTCTGATTTAGAGGTGGCAATTAGTACAGCCAAAATGGACTCTCGGGTCACGGCGGTTAAAATTATACACGGCCTAGGAAGTGGAAGAGTAGCTTCGGAGGTTAGGGGTTGGGCCAAAGAACAAAGAGGTAGGTTTAGGGGCGTTATTAACGGCGAAGATTATGACATGTTTAATAAAGACGCAGTGGACATGAGGTCGGAGTTTCTTTCTAGTAAAGACGAAGACTTTAACCGTAGAAATCCAGGGATCACTATTATTTGGCTATAGTTTTTTCGCCCGTTATTTCCCACCGAACCAGTTCAGCGGGTATGTTGCCAGCATTATTAAAAGCTTCAAAAAAATCTTTCATTACAAAGGGCTGTCCAGAAGCTTCTAACTGTCGCGCTCTGTCAGTCATCATTTTTTCAACAAGATATTTTCCCGTTATATAACAAGTGCCATATCCGGGCTGTCTCAGGTAAAGGTGTTGTTCAAACTTTAATAGGTGTGGTTCACGCTCCATCCACCCTCGAGGAGTCCACCTTACATGAACAGCGCCAGCCTCTTCCATATTCATCATATTGGCGTGTGCATATAAAGATCCAAGCCCCCTAGCAGCTCTTTGTGCAATCATAATCCATATAATTTCTTTAGATCGAGGACTGTCTTCGTAGAGACCGGCATGCATAAACATTTCTTCTACACCGGTTGCAATTCCTTCGCTTTTTGAATCAAAAATATTATATAATAATGGCCCCCTACGAATAGGACTTTGATGTGGGTCATCTTGCATTTGTGCTAAATCAAACCAATGGTAAAAGTGTGAATATAGCGGTACGGGGTCATAATGCATTCCTATTGTAAAAAAATTTCTCTCTTCTTCTGGCACAAAAGATCCCATATGCTCTCTTAGTGCAGGCTCCATGTTTGGTTTAATGGGCATAATTTCTTTTTCTTCTAAAAACCTCATTAACCTCACAACCCCTTTTTCTGCCATAATATCAAACTCTTCGGGCGTTTGTGCTGCAACCATCGGGGGAAGGCCGATATTTTTTTTCTCTTCTAAAACCAAAGAAGACCAGGCGCGATCTAGTTCTCGTTGAAGCAAACCAACCTCTTCTTCCCAGCTAATAGGAACCAAGTGAACGTTTTTTTGATACCAAGTATAATTATCTTTCCCTACGCCAGAAGGACCATTCTTGTATTGTGCCCTGTCTTCCAACCAGGATATAAAGGACATAGTTTCTTGTGTTGCGGCGGATAAGGTTTTTTGTAGCACTAGATTATTTTCTGGTATTTTTTTAGCCAACCTTTCTAGGGTAGACTTTTGTTGATAAAAATTATTAGTTCCAGCTATCCAAAGATCTCGAGCATTTCCTGTTAAATTTTTTCTAGCCTGTTTTAGCAAGGGAGAAACAACACCCAATTCTTTTATAAGACGAGCTTGCTCACTTTCTTCAAGCGGAAAGCTATAAGTCCAAAGCTCAAGGGTTGCATGATTTGTTGGGCCTTCGTGTGCCGGCACATCGCTTTTATAGGTCCAAATTGTTTGGTAAAACGCAGGGTCTCTTTCCCAAGGCCTAAGAACTCTATAGTTAAAGTCATAGCCATTCATTTCAGCCCTAACCACATGCCAATCTATTTGTTCTTCAATTTTCCAACCATCAAAAGTGATTTTATTTAGACGCTGTTGTAGGGACCTAAAAACCTTGTGGTCTTTATTAAATCGATGCTTAGTATAATTTGGGGCTCCATGTAAAAGAGGGGGCGTTTCAAAGGCCCTCCAATCATTAAACAGACCTACAAGTTGTTGATATTCAGAGTCTTCTTGGGCTTGCAACGTGCCAAGACCTAAAAATACAACCATAAGAAAATTTATTTTAATAAACTTAATTATTGCACCAAACGCTAAGAGAGTTCTTCAAATAAAATTCCAGTCTTTTTTAGTCTATTAATTAAAACATCACCTAATCCGGAAGACGAAGTAAGAATTCCGCCATAACCATCACCGCCCGGTAGGTTTGTATGGTCTCCCAAAAGAGACAGCGCACTTTCACAAACAAATTTTGAAGTAACTTTATAGCCGGGGTCGCCAGAACCCCCCATACTATAAATTTTTTCACTACCATCTTCTCCCGTTACAAGGAATTTGCACTTAAAGAAGCCGCCGTCCATAACCTTTTGACTTGGCCCCTGTCCTGGCTGTTTTAATAGTGGTCGTACAATTTTTCTAAGCGGGGTAACAACAACCCCCATTATTATATACAACATAAAGGTCGTTATATAGGCACTACGTTTTTTTGAGTAGTAGGCACTTTCTTTATAGACAAAATCTTTTCCATAACCATTATTTTCTTCCGCTAAAAGAGCAGCTCCTCGTCGCACTACNCGGGTGTTAGCCATAGCCATAATAAAAGGACCCGTCCAAGCCTTAAGTGTTTTATTTTTTTCAACAGACACCTTATCACTGGTAAGTTTTTTTTGTGTTTCTGTAATAGAGTTTTTTGGGTTTAACGCAAAAGCACCAAACGCCGACCTATCTAACTTTAAGTCCCTAATTGCAAACATTGTTTCAATAGTTCCCCCAGAGGCCTCACCTTTCCATGTATGATAAGCAGAAATCGACTTTATAGGACTTCCAAAAGACTTTGCTGCAAAAAATACACCCAAATCTGACGGAATTGAATCGTAGCCACAGGCAGGAATTATGCGAAGACCTTTTTGTTTAGCTTCTTCATGGTGCTTGGCAATCAGTTCTCTCACCCAAAAATTTTCACCAGTAATATCAACATAGTGGGTGCTGTTTTTTACGCAAGAGGCAACCATTTTTGATCCATACCTATGAAAGGGGCCGGCCGTTGAAAGAACAACTTTTGTTGCGCTTGTTATTTTGTCTAGCGCCGCTGAGTCGTCCCCATCTGCTACAAATATTTTACAATCTAAAGAATACTTATCTGAAACAGCCTGAAGCTTTTCTTTGTTTCTTCCACCAATAGCAAACTTTATATCCGGGTAGTTTTCTTTTAAGTATTTTACACAAAGACTACCAGTAAATCCGGTAGACCCATATACAACAATATCTAATTTTTCTCGCATTATAACTCCACCTGTGCTGCAGCCAGTCTCGCAATAGGAACCCTAAAAGGAGAACAGCTGACATAGTTTAACCCCAACTCACTACAGAACCTGATACTGTTTGGTTCTCCCCCATGTTCGCCACAAATTCCAATTGAAAGAGATTTTTTTATTTTTCTTCCACCCTTAACTGCAATTCTCATTAGTTCTCCAACCCCATCTTGATCAATTTGTTCAAAAGGGTCTCCAGAAAGAATGCTTTCTTGAAAATATGACTCAAAAAATGTACCCGTATCATCTCTACTAAACCCAAAAGTTGTTTGTGTAAGGTCGTTTGTACCAAAGCTAAAAAAGTCCGCTTCTTTTGCGATCTTTTCCGCAACCAGGCACGCCCTAGGCACCTCAATCATCGTGCCAATTTTATACTTAAGGGCCAAACCGCTTTTTTTGGAAAGCATATCATAAACATTCGTAACGATATTTTTCTGATTAACAAATTCATTTATGTGTGATACCAGCGGAATCATAATTTCTATTTTTGGATTTTTACCTTCTTTTTTTAGTTTTAGCGCGGCACCCAAAATTGCCTCAGCCTGCATTTCTGTAATTTCAGGATAAGATATCCCCAACCTACATCCACGGTGCCCTAACATTGGATTAGATTCCTTCAAAAAGTCCACCCTAGAAACAATTGATGCCTTAGTTTTTTTCAGATCCAAAGCAAGATGGTCCAATTCTTTGTCACCAATATTGATAAACTCATGCAGCGGGGGATCTAATAGCCGAACAGTTACCGGCTTGTCTTCCATCACTTTTAAAATATTATAAAAGTCTTTAGTTTGAAAGGGGAGAAGTTTTTTTAGATGTTTGATTCGGGATTTTTTATTTGCCGCCAAAATCATTTTTCTAAATTCATGAACCCTATTTTCCTCAAAAAACATATGTTCAGTACGACACAAACCAATACCTTCTGCGCCAAAACTAAGAGCTTTTTCACAGTCTTCTGGCGTATCGGCGTTGGTTCTAATTTTTAGCTTTCGCACCTGATCTGCCCAAGAAAGCAGNTCCGTGAGTGGGCCAGATTCACTAATTGGATTTTGGAACAAAATCATTTTACCAAGAAAAATTTCTCCAGTAGACCCATTTAATGTAATCCAATCGCCCTCTTTTATTTTAGCTTCTCCAACAGAACAAGAAAGATTATTGTTGTTAATGCGCAGAGTTTGGCAGCCAACAACACAGCTTTTACCCCAACCCCTGGCAACAAGGGCTGCATGGCTAGTTAGTCCGCCTCGAGCGGTAATAATACCCTCAGAATAGTGCATCCCATGAATATCTTCTGGAGAAGTTTCTTCTCTAACAAGAATAACCTTTTTACCTTTTTTGCCTAAAAACTCTGCTTTTTCTGCGGTGAATACGGCCTCGCCACAAGAAGCTCCTGGGCCAGCCGGCAACCCATGTCCGACAGCCACTTTCCCCACCAATGAGTCTGGCTCAATATTTTTTAACAAGCTTTCATAAATTTGGTTTGGTTTAATACGAGAAAGGGCCGTTTTTTTACTAATAAGTCTTTCTTGAACCATATCAGTGGCAATTTTAATTGCAGCAATACCCGTTCGTTTTCCAGTACGAGTTTGTAACATCCAAAGCTTTTCATCTTGTATAGTAAATTCAATATCTTGCATTTCATCAAAATGTTTTTCTAGTTGTTTTCTAACACGATCAAGTGCCAAAAATGCTTTAGGCATAGTTGTTTCAAGAGAATTTTTTGATCCAGAATCAGACAGTATGGGGTTTGGCGTACGAATACCAGCAACCACATCTTCTCCTTGTGCGTTCTGTAACCATTCGCCATAAAACTTATTTTCTCCAGTAGANGGGTTTCTTGTAAAAGCAACCCCGGTACCACAATTTTCTCCCAGATTTCCAAATACCATAGTTTGAACACTTACCGCAGTTCCCATTGAGGTTGGAATATTTTCAAAGGCCCTATATTCTCTAGCTCTTTTACCGTTCCANCTGGAGAATACAGCCCCTATTGCCCCAAAAAGNTGATCGTGTGGGTCGTCTGGAAAGACCATACCAAAATCTTTTTCTACTAATACAAGATATGTTGACACCAACTCTTTCCAGTGTTTAGCAGACACAGAAGCATCGTTTNTATGACGATATTTTTTTTTCATTTTTGATAACAGCTTTTCCATCTTAACCCTAATAGGTGTTTTGCTTGTATTTAGATTAAGAGACTTTTCCATCACTACATCTGCATACATCATAATTAACCTACGATAACTGTCATACACAAAGCGTTCGCTGCCAGATTTTTTTATAAGGTGAGGAATTGTTTGAGAGGTTAATCCAATGTTTAAAATAGTTTCCATCATTCCCGGCATAGATACGGGAGCGCCAGACCTTACTGATAGTAAAAGAGGGTTTTCTCCCCCAAAAGAGCTCTCAGTTATTTTTTCAGTTTTTTTTATATACTTTTTGACATTATTCTTAAGAGCCATTGATAGTTTTTTATTTTTTAAGAAATCATTACATAGTCTAGTGGCTAACGTAAACCCGGGAGGTACAGGAAGTCCGAGCTTACACATTTCAGCAATATTGGCACCCTTACCACCCAAAACTTCTGACATAGATTGATCGCCATCAGTTTTTGTCTGTGAAAAAAAATATATTTTTTGTTTATAGTTCATAATGAATACATTAATGCTGTTTAAAAATTTTACAGTAAAATAAAACTAATAGAAAGATAATTTAAGGAGAGGGTATGAAAAAAACATTTATAATATTTATGACAGCACTTATAATGTCTTGTTCTGGTGAAATCTATGAAGATCAAATTATTGTTAAGGATGATGGTCTTGCNTATAACAAAGAATCAGACAGCATTTTTTCAGGAGACGTATTAGACAAATATGGTGAACTGGTTGGTGTTTATAAAAAGGGATTGAAAGATGGGGACTGGTTTGAAGTAGATTCAAAAAAGGGGACTCAAAAAAAAGCTAGATACATCAAGGGCTCTCCAGAGGGAGAACAGGTTACCTACCTATTCCCAGGGCCGAGAGAAAAAAATAAAAGACTAGAATATATTAAATATGAAGACGGGAACATTGTTGGCACCTGGACAACTTGGAGTAAAGACAATGAGGGTCGATTAATTACCAGAGGAGAAATTACATTTGAAGATGGTTCTGGTAGATGGAAAGAAAGAGACCCAAATACAAGAGCATTAATCAAAGCTGGAAACTATGAAAATTGGCAAAAATCAGGACTATGGAAAAGCTGGGATCCACAAGGAACCATTGTTAGTGAAGGAGATTATGTTGAAGGTAAAAAAATTGAAAAATGGATTTGGTATGAAAAGGGGAAAGACACTGGTTGGGAAGAAAACTATAGTAAAGGGCTTTTGAATAGCAATTTTTATAATCTTTCTCCACACTCTCTGAACAGGGGGAAGGGGTCTTATAGCGACGGTATAAAAACGGGCGACTGGAAAGAATATTTTACTAAAAACGAAGGTTCTTTGGCGCTTAAACAGGCAGGATCATATCAGTTTGGTAAAAAAGAAGGNGTCTGGGCTCACTATAAAAAAGAAGACAACAGTATTATTGAATCTAATATTACCAAATCAAGAAAGGTTTCATCTGGAGTATATAACCAAGATGTTAAAACAGGCGACTGGACAGAGGGTCCAGACATTGATTTTGGCTCACGCTTTTATGGGAAGGGGCCATATAAAGATAATAAAAAAAATGGCGAATGGNAATACGTTGCTCCACAAGAAAATCCAACTATAAGTGGATCTTTTTCTGAGGGAAGCCCTTCTGGAACTTGGACAGTAAAGTATAATAAAAAAACCTACCAAGGAAGCCTAGAAGAGCTTAGAAAAAAAGTTACAAAGCTAAACGAATACAAGTTTTAGCGGGTAGTTTTTGAAAAAAGCTTTAATTGGAATTAATCCCTACGATATAAATCGAAAGGGGACTACTTGGAATGCTACAAAAGAGGCATACTATCAAGCCGTTTGGGCTGCTGGGGGTTGTCCCGTAACGCTTAGTCATACGAAAAATAAAGACAACATAACGTCCCTAATCTCAAACTTAGACGGCCTATTAATGGTTGGTGGGCCAGACATCCCATCAAATAAATATAAATCACAGAATTCTCACCTACTAGATTCAGACATAATGTCCGAAGAAAGAGAAAGTTTTGACAGGGCTATTTTTTTAGAAACAATGAAACAAAATAAAAAAATTCTCGCAATTTGTGCGGGAGTACAACATGTTAATGTTATTTATGGAGGTAGTCTTATAGAAGACATACCAACATTGGTAAAAAACCATATTGATCACGGTGTTTTTAATGGAGACGCAAGCTTACATCCCGTTACAATTACCGATCAAAAATCGCTCCTTTTTAAAAATATTCAGAAAGAAATAATTAGTGTAAAAAGCAGCCACCACCAGTCAATTAATATACTAGGAAAAGGGGTTGTTGTAACTGCCACTTCAAGCGACAACGTGGTTGAAGCTATTGAGCTAAGGGGGAAAAATAATTTTATTGGAGTACAGTGGCATCCAGAAATAATGCCCAGAAGCAAAGACATGTCCAATCTATTTTATTGGTTATCCCACTAAATATGGCTTGGTTAGGGGCCATCGTATTTTTTATTTTTGGATTATTAAATATTAATGATCCAGATTGGTTTATTTGGGTCCCCACTTACTTGATGATAGCAATAATTCCCACTATACCCCAAAAGATATTGTCTCTAAAGATTCAATTTTTTCTCTCTGTAACACTTTTTATTGTGGGGATCTTAATTTTTTTAGGGATTTTAGATACGTCTTTTTATTATCAGGCGGACAATATGATGACAGGTNTATTAGAATATCAAAGAGAGGGAGTTGGCTTATTGTTNGGGTCTTTTTGGATTTATTTACAAAAATATCGTTGACTTAAATTGAAGCACCACTTCTGCGCTCATCAGCAACAGAGCTTGATAGGCTACAGGCATTAACGCCACCAAAGTACATACTTTTTTCTTCCCAAATAACCACATTTTCTGTTTGATATTTTGGATGAACAATGTCTGGCTCACAATGTAGAATGTTTTCCTCAAGATGAATCCTTGGATTAGAAATAGCCTCACTCAACGAAACCCCATTATTAACTAGATCGGATAGTACAGACAGGGTTGCAGAAATAATCCTACTACTTCCAGCAGAGCCTAAAGTAGTTAAATTGTTTTCATTGTCAATAATTAGCGTCGGACAAATATTGCTTGGTATTCTTTGTTTGATTTTCCAATTATGAAAACCATGTATATTTAAATGTTTTTCTCCCAACATATTATTTGGCATTATACCTGTTCCGGGGATTATAAACCCAGCTCCAACCCCGTTTGTTGTAGTAACCGAAGCTACATTATTTTTTTTATCAATGATGCTAAGGTGTGTGGTAGAACCAACCATATCTTCCTCTTTCACGCTTTTTATTTTATATAACGCATGCTCCATGTTTTCTTTAGACACCCTATCGAACCCCTTAAGTTCGGCTAATCCTATATTAATTAAACCTCCTCCAGTGGAGGGTGAAGGGTTCATAAAAATATCATGATTGCGATAACTCGTTTTGAGAGGAACTCTTTTTTTAGGAGTATATTTTTGTAAGTCTTCTAAGCTGATAATCCCACCACCCTTAAAAGCGCTGTAAAAAAGAGGGCAAACTTCATTTTTATAAAACGTACTCGCATCCTCATAAAGGAACTGCTCTAAAAATGATCCAAAATCTTTATTAAAAAAAGAATCCCCCTGTTTGAGTAAAGAGTTTTTTTTGGTAAAAAGAGACTCAAGCTTTTCAGAGCTTGATATAACTGGATATAACACCCCAGATAGATATTCTTGATTTTTAGATATTAAGCAACCATTTTTTGCTAAATCAATTGCCTGCTCAACCAAAACAGAGAAAGGCAGAGTCCCATAATTTTTATGTATTTCAATTAATCCTGGTAAAGTTCCAGGTATCCCCACAGAGCCAACACCAATATTAAACTCTTGTTTTGTATCTCCAAAGTCAGCATGAATTGTTTTGAAGTCTTTAACCTTTAAAGAATTAATTGCGGGTGTTTCAACAAAGAAGTCTATTATTTTGGGAGAGGAATCATTTTTTTTCACCAACATTGCTCCTCCGCTTGCAGCCCCAGTATATAAATATTCACAGGACATCGAAGAAAAAACGCCCGCTATTGCAGCATCAAACGCATTTCCACCTGCTTTTAAAATATTATATGCAGAATCAACAGTATTATGATGTCCGCCAGCAACTTTATTTTTTTTTACCATATTTTTTTTGTCTTTACCTTTATCGAAACGGGTTATAACATTGAGTTCAGCACTANGTAAATTTATGTCTATATTTCAAATATTAACATCTTCAATTGGAAGAAAAATTTTAATGGCAATAACAGGATTATTGCTATCTTTCTTTATGGCATTCCACCTATTCGGAAACCTATTTCTTTTTGTAAGCGAGGCCGCATTTAATGGATATGTTGAAAAGCTTCATAAGTTGGGAATCTTAATAAGATTCGCAGAGCTTTTTTTATTAATCTTTGTCTTGAGCCATGCATATAGCGGCATATTATTATGGTGGAAAAATAGGAAAGCAAAAGAAAATACAGAATCATATAGCAAAGAAAATACTCCATCCTCTGCGCGGTATGCAGCACTTACAGGCAGCTTTATTTTTATTTTTCTAGTAACTCATTGGGCTACTTTTTGGTACAAGTTTAATTTTGATATGCAGGGAATGACTTATTACGATGTCGTATTAGGTGATGAGGTGGGTTTTGCGAATCCATTTTTTTCAGTTTTTTATATTATTGCTATTGCCCTACTTGGGTATCATCTTAAACATGGATTTTCTTCTGCCGGTCAAACTCTAGGGATTGTTGGAACGGAATATGAAAAGCTGTATAATAATTTATCTGTTATATTTTGGTTTTGGATTCCTCTTGGATTTATTTCTATTCCAATGTGGTTTGGATTTCTTGTGAGGATTATATAAACATGAAAGACTTTATACTTAACGCCAAAGCCCCCAGCGGAGACCTTCATACTAAGTGGGAAGATTATAAAAAAACACTCAATCATTTGAGCCCAGAAGAAGCAAATAAATATAAGGTTATTATTATTGGTACAGGACTAGCCGGGGCTTCTGCCGCTGCCACGCTAGCAGAAAAAGGATTTAATATACATGCTTTTTCTTATCATGAATCTCCTAGGAGAGCACACAGCATCGCTGCTCAGGGCGGTATTAATGCAGCAAAAAANTATAAAAAAGATGGAGATAGTGTTATGAGACTTTTTTATGANACTATTAAAGGTGGGGACTTTAGATCCAGAGAAGATAATGTATATCGCTTAGCAGAATTAAGTGCAAACATTATTGATCAATGTGTTGCGCAAGGAGTTCCTTTTGCAAGAGAATATGGAGGGTTGTTAGATAATCGATCATTTGGCGGCGTTCAAGTTTCCCGTACTTTTTATGCTAGGGGCCAAACTGGCCAACAACTGCTTTTGGGGGCATACTCTGCTTTAAGTAGACAAACAAATGCGGGAAAAGTTAAGTTTTACCCAAGACATGATATGTTAGACATTGTGACCGTAGACGGAAAAGCCAAAGGTGTTATAACAAGAAATTTATTAGATGGAAAAATTGAAGCACACTCTGCTGATGTAGTAATTTTAGCTACAGGAGGGTATTCTAATGTTTATTATTTGTCTACCAATGCAATGGCCAGCAATGTTACTGCAAATTGGAGGGCACATAAAAAAGGGGCTTTGTTTGCAAACCCAAGTTTTACTCAAATCCACCCAACCTGCATTCCGGTAAAAAATGATTTTCAGTCTAAGCTAACTTTGATGAGCGAAAGCTTGCGAAATGATGGTCGAGTGTGGGTCCCCAAGAAAAAGAACGACACAAGAAAAGCGTCTGACATTCCAGAAGAAGAAAGAGATTATTACTTAGAAAGAATTTACCCAGCCTTTGGGAACCTTGTNCCTAGGGATGTAGCCAGTAGAAGAGCAAAAGAAGTTTGTGATAACGGTCAGGGCGTTGGCAATACAGGTGTTGCTGTTTATCTTGACTTCAAAAAAGCAATAGAAGAAAAAGGCAAAGACTATATTAAAGAAAAGTATGGAAATTTATTTGATATGTATCAGAATATCACAGATGAAAATCCCTATAAAACTCCAATGAAAATATATCCAGCTGTTCATTATACAATGGGAGGGCTATGGGTTGACTATAATTTAATGACAACCGTTCCCGGACTTTTTTCCATTGGGGAAAGTAATTTTTCAGACCATGGAGCTAATCGCCTAGGCGCCAGCGCNTTAATGCAAGGGCTAGCAGACGGCTATTTTGTTTCTCCGCACACAGTAATGGATTATTTAGCCAAAGAAAAACCTAATTTTTCAGACAGAACCGAACAAAAAGAATTTATAGACGCGATCAAAGAAACAGAAAAAGACATTGAACAGATTATGTCTATCAAGGGAGAGCTGGTTGTAGATGAGGTTCATAGAGAGCTTGGTAAGATTGTTTGGGATAAAGTGGGGATGGCACGAAATAAAGAAGGGCTAGAAAATGCAATCAGTTCTATACCAAAAATAAAAGAAAAATTTTGGAAAAATGTTTCTATACCGGGCAGCGACAAAGACATGAATCAAGAACTAGAAAAAGCACTAAGATTAAAAGATTTTATAGAGTTAGCAGAATTAATGGCATACGACGCCTTAGACAGAAACGAATCTTGCGGTGGACATTTTAGAGAAGAATACCAAACAAAAGAAAACGAAGCCGAAAGAAATGATACTGATTTTAAATATGTTGCTGCTTGGGGATATAATAAAGACGGTAAGCCCCGCCTATTTAAAGAGGATTTAAAGTATAATAATGTCAAACTAAAGACAAGAAGCTATAAGTAATGAATATTAATTTAAAAATTTGGAGACAAAAATCTAATAAAACCGAAGGAAATCTTCACAAGTATCGACTTGAAAACGTTGATCCGAATATTTCTTTTTTAGAAATGTTAGATATTTTAAATAACAAGCTAATTAAAGAACAACAAGATCCAGTTGCTTTTGACCATGACTGTAGAGAGGGAATATGTGGTTCATGTGGTTTTATGATTAATGGGCGACCTCATGGTCCCCAGAAAGCCACCACTGTTTGTCAGTTACATATGAGATCGTTTAATGATGAAGATGATATTTTATTAGAACCTTTTAGAGCCAAATCATTTGGCGTAATTAAAGACTTATCGGTAGATAGACAGTCTTTTGACCGCATTATTTCATCTGCTGGATTTGTATCCGTAAATACTGGTGAAGTGGGTGAAGCTAATCAAATCCCAATTGACAAAAGCAATGCCGACGAAGCATTTCTTTCTGCAGCATGTATTGGTTGTGGTGCTTGTGTGGCAGCCTGTAAAAATTCTTCAGCCATGTTGTTTACTTCGGCAAAAGTATCCCATTTAGCATTATTACCTCAAGGAGAAAAAGAAAAAAAAGACAGAGTTAATAAAATGGTTGCAACTATGGACGCAGAAGGATTTGGGGCCTGTACAAACACAGGAGCATGTTCTGCAGAATGCCCAAAAGAAATTGGACAGACCAACATTGCTCGATTAAACAGAGAATTTGTCAAGGCGCAGGTTTCTAATCTTTTTGAAAAAAAATAGGCTAAGTTTGAAAAAATATCATATTAAAAAAAAGAATGGGGATGAAGTTTTAGTAAGAAATATTTATTGTATTGGGCGCAACTATAGTGCACACATTAAAGAATTAAAGAATACCACACCAAAAGAGCCTTTCTTTTTTCAAAAATCACTTCCAGCATTAAATACAACAAATAGAATTTATTTATCTAAAAATGAAGAAATTCAATATGAAGTAGAGGTTGTATTGTTAATTGGAAAAAATGGTACAAGTGCTTCAATTAAAGATTCCATGTCTTTTGTAAGTGGGTATACCATAGGAATTGATTTAACTAAGCGGAACTATCAAACTCAGCTAAAGAACGACAAGCTACCCTGGCTTCTATCAAAATCTTTTTTAGGATCTGCGGTTGTTTCAGACTTTACAGAGCAGACAATTGAAGAAGATTTTTGGCTAAACCTTAATGATAAAAAAAAGCAGAAGGGGAACTCAAAGCAGATGATATTTTCTTTTGCAGAACAAATTCATTTTTTATCAAATAAAATTCCTCTTATCGAGGGAGATTTAATATTTACCGGTACTCCGGAAGGGGTTGGCCCTTTAAAGGTTGGCGATAAAATTGAAATAGGTTTTGGAGACATTACCCTAAATAAACTTTCTGTTTTAGATTAGTTTTGTAGAGTAAAATTAATTGGAATGGTAATCCACACACCGACCTTAGTCTCACGTTGTTTAGCTGGTCTAAATCGTGTTTTTCTAAGAGCTGCAACAGCCGACTCATTTAATCCCGTATTTGGAATACCCTTAAGAATGATTGTTTCTGTCACTTTCCCTTTTTTATCAATAAAGCATTGAACAATTACTTGACCTTCAATACCCGCTTCTTGTGCAATGTCTGGGTATACTGGCCTAATAGGCATCAATGGGACAGGAGCCTTATCATATGGAATAAATTTTACTTGTGGACCAGATGGCGGTGGAGGCGGTGCATCCCACGCATCAAAATTATCTAAATCTGTTTCCTCAATTGTTAGATCATCTGCAAGGTCGTCATCCTCTGATTCTACGGGGATAGAGGGTCTAGCAGGCGGTGGAGGCGTTTCAAATTGTTGCGTCTCCGGTATTTCAATATTTTCAATAATAATTTGACCTTCTGTTTCAATTTCGATATCATTTTCAAAGCGTTGTAAGCTATAAAAACTTAATAATGTTAAAATACAGCCAAACAAACCACCAATTCTTAATACAGTAGAATATTTTTGTTTTAAGGTGTATTCAGAGAGTTTTGCGCGAGTTAATAAGAAATTAACAGCTGAAGACACAGGGCTAATTTTTGAAAAGAATTTTTTTATAGTATCAAAATCCATTAATTAGGCGCCTTTACTTTGGTAGAATAATTTAATTTAAGAGCATCAGCCTTTCTTAGTTCATTGTGTATTCCAGAAATAATTTCCATTCTCGCAGCTTGATCAGCTTTTAATGAGACTGTGAGTTGTGGGTCCGAAGCTCTTTTTTCATACATTACATGACGTACGTCGTCATTACTAAATAATTTATCTTCGATAGATATTAATCCATCTTTAGACACCCATATGTCTGATGTGTGTCTTTTAGACTCTAGTTTTTCAATACGCTCTGCCTTAGGCAAAGAAACTGGAAGACCTGAATATTCTCTTAATACGGTTGTAACCATAAAAAAGATAAGAAGCATAAATATAATATCAGGCATTGAGGAGGTTGATATTTTTGATTCTACGCCAGACTTTCTTCTAAATTTCATTCTGTCTCCGCTATTGATATTCGAGTAGCTTTTGCTAATTTTAATTGGTCTAAGACTTCTATGTATACATCATATTGTGCTTTTTCATGAGCCTTTACAGATACAATTAGTTTGTCATTTTCTCTCAATTTTTCCTGCACCCTTCGGCTCAAGTTTTTTAGCTCTACGGGTTCACCGCCAAGCAAAACAGCGCCAGAAGCACTAATTAAACAATTAAGAATATTTTTCTTATTGATTTCTAGTTCTTGGCCTTCGGCCGGTAAAATGATTCCCAACCCCTTATCCATGTCAATAGTTGTAGTTACTAAGAAGAATATCAACAACAAAAAGGCAATATCTGCCATTCCACCGTCAGGAATAGTTCCAGTTCTAGCTTTTCTCTCTCTTATAGCCATTTAAAAATTATTTGGCGTCTCTTAAGAGATCTGTTAACTCAATTGATCTTTCTTCCATATCTAAAACCATTCCATCAATCATAGAAGAAAAGAAGTTTTGAGCGATTTGAATAATCATCGCAACAATTAATCCAAAAGCGGTTGTTAACAATGCTTGAGAAATACCTACAGCTACTACTGCCGGCGAAATATCATTTGCTGCTGCAATAGCGTCAAATGCAAAAATCATACCAGCTACAGTTCCTGTAAAACCCATCATCGGTGCAATCGCAATAATTGCTGTTAACCAACCCATATTTTTTTCCAAGAAAGCCATTTCCAGAGACCCTGCGTTTTCAATCGCTTTTTCTATTCGGTCACTTCCCTTGCCAACCCTTTTTAAGCCAGCTGAACAAATATTTGATACAGGTCCATCATGACTAGTACAAACATCCAAAGCTTTTTTTGATCCACCAGACTTTAATGACTGTCTTAATGCGTCCATAAATCCTTCAGAGTCTGCCTGTGATTGATTTAATGAATATGCACGCTCTCCGACTAACCCTAGGCCTGCTAATAAAAGTAATAAAATTGGCCACATAAACGGGCCACCTTCTAAAAATAATTCTACCATTTAAATCCTCCTAATGTGTTAAATGTTCAAAAACTTAGCTTATAACATAAGCAATGTCAAATATTTATAATAGACATAAAACTGCATCTTCAATGTCTTTGTTTAGGCGGTAATTAAGTTTAACTGCATAAATTGGAATACCTATTTCTTCTTTAAAATCTATTAATTTAACCCAATCTTTTTCAGTGCATATAATTGAGCGTATGTTATGTTGTTTTATATGAGAAAGAATTGTGGGCATATCTTTTTTAGTAAAACTGTAATGATCAGAATATGTTAAATGCTTTTCAACGTTGATATTTAGGCTTTTTAAACTACGTTCAAAGCTTTTTGGCTTACCAATACCACACAAGGACATAATACTATTTAATTTTGATAGTTGTTTTATGGTTATCTTAGATGTGCTATCTGATGATAATAACTTTTCTTGAAAGCTAGTATTCAGAAGCAAGCTGTTATTTGGAGGAGTTTGGCCAGTATATAAATTC
>JGI26060J43896_10000304_pt1 | contig 17669 bp, 24 predicted proteins | sample MarorgKNORR_S2LV_6_FD_43896 | JGI IMG/M metagenome (IMG submission 43896) | reverse complement strand
GAAAAGGAAGAGTTGTTTGATAATGGAATAAAGTACATGCTGTTCTCGCATAACAAGAAGATGGGATCTGCAAAAGGCGCTGTTCTCCTAGCTGAGATGCTATACAAAAAAGATAAGTTTTAGTCNTTAATTCTGTAAAAATTTCAATAATAGCTTTATTAGACCACCAAATACAGCTTTTCTGAGTGTTTTAGATGGCTAAAGTAGATAATTTGGATTTGAAGATTTTATCTGAGCTTAGTGATGATGCAGCTATTTCTATTCCAAAACTTTCTAAAAAAATTGACGTGAATACGTCAGTAGTTTACAGTAGGATAAAACGACTACTCAAAAGAAAGATGATTGAGAAATACACTATTGAGNTTAATGATAAAGAATTGGGATATACTGTCAAATCATTTACAGGAATAAATATTGATTCAAAACAACGGGATAATGTGATTAATGGACTATTTGAAATCAATGGTGTTAGAGAAATTTCAGAAGTAACTGGTAGGTTTGATATCTTAATTACAATGCATGCAAAAAATCTTGCTGAGATGCACCGTCTTATTTCAGAAGGAATCGGAAAAATTCAAGGAATTATAGGTTCCGAAAGTTTTGTTGAGATGAAGAGACGAAAAAAACAAACACCCTATATGGTAGATTGATAAAGCGGATGTAAGAAGATGATATGANAGATGCAAACTTTTAACCCAAAATCCAGCCTTTCTGTATACTATGAATTAACTAAACCAAAGATTTGGTATCTTCTGGTTTTCACTGCTTTTGGAGCTGCAATTACTGCTTCTAATATTTACAATATTCCAATTTCTCTTGCAACATGGGCATTAATGCTTGGAGGTGTAGCAGCTGGTTCGGCTGCAGCTAATACCCTAACAAACTATCATGATAGAGATATCGATGCTATTATGGAACGAACTAAGGGCAGACCAATTCCAAGTGGGCGAATTAACCCTCCTGAGAAGGCAAGAAATTTTGGATTGATACTTGCNGCAATTTCATTGATATGTGCTTTTGGTATTTGTTTTACTACATCTTTTTGGAATGGTATCTTGGCTGGTTCTTTTATGGCGTTTGGATTAGCAGATAATATTTTGGTATACAGTTATCTTCTAAAGCGTAAAAGNAGATCAAATATTATTTTAGGAGGATTTTCTGGTGGTGCACCTGCNTTGATTGGATATGTTGCTGTAACTACAACAGGTCTTTGGGACTTTGGTCTTATAATTGCAGGATTAGTGTTTGTTTGGATTCCAATGCATATCTGGGCATTAACTTTACACTTTAAGGATGATTACAAAAAAGTAAATGTTCCTATGCTTACTGCTGTTCAATCAGAAAAAACTTCTGCTAGAATAATTGCTGGTACAACATTAATGATGGTACTCTTCAGCGTAGTTCCATTTTTCCTTACTCATGATAATGGAGAACCATTAATGCATGAAATCTACCTGTACACTGCAATTGCATCTGGANTTTTGATGGTAATTCTTAGTTTCTGGGTAGTCGCAAAACCAACTGAAAAAGCTTCATGGGTTCTATTCAAGTTTTCAAGCCCATACTTGGCGGTACTTTTTATTGCCTTAATGGTAGATTCTGCTCTTTAATTTAGTCAAATAACAACACCTTCAAAGACTATTAGGATTTAACCTGCATTCCTCTTTGTGATTTTACGATGTACTTGTCTCTTATCCGTACACTAACCCAATCAATTATCAGCACAGTTGCAAGAACGACCAGCATGAAAACTGCAGCCTTTCCATACTCGAAGAATTTGATATAGTTAATAATGTAAAATCCAATTCCGCCCGCACCAACAAGACCAAGAATACTTGTCTGTCTAATGTTATAATCAAAAATATACAAAATCTGGCTAAGTAAATGTGACGCTGATTCTGGTAATACAACAAATCGAATTAACTGAAGTTTGGAAACTCCAATAGCTCCTACTGCATCCATAGGATCAGCATCAATGGCTTCTATGGCTTCGTATTGTAATTTTGCGATAAATCCNANCGTGTACATAATGATTGCTAGTACTCCCGCAAATGGACCAAGACCAACTATAATCACAAACAATATTGCCCAAAGTATTGAAGGGAAAGTACGGATAGCGGCAAGTAGTGCACGGACTGGTACATAAACAAACTTGCTGTTCAAATTTCTTGCAGATAATAAGCTTAATGGAAGTGCAATTGCCACACCCACAACAGTACCAATAAATGCCATCTCAATTGTTTCTAACATTGACCAAAATGCAGTTACAAAAAGTGAGGAATCCACTTCAGTAATATCTTGTAACATAATTCCAATATTTGGCAATCCCTCTACAAAGTCTCTAGGGTCTGCATCAACATTGACAGACATGACTACAACCCCCGCAACTATTAGACCAATGATTAGATTATTCTTTTGATTCAGTGTTAAACATCTCCAAAATTTCTTTTTGCGTATAATTTCCCGTCTGAAAGTCAACAATCCTGTCCGCCTCAACTCCAATCTCAAGAATCTTCTCACCATCCTTGATCACTGCCACTCTATCAGCATACTCTAAAGCAAGCTGAAGGTCATGATGAACCATTATTGCAGTAAGTTTCATTGTAGATTGTGCTTCTGCCAAAACATCCATGATCTCTCGTGCGGTTACATGATCCAACTCGGAAACAATTTCGTCTGCAAGAATAATTTCTGGTTTTTGAACAAGAGCTCTTGCTATTGCAACTCTTCTCTTTTCTCCACCACTAAGCATGTAGACCTTCCTCTCAGCTTTCCCCTGAAGACCAACTTGTTTTAGAATTTTTTTAGCATTATTAATCTCTGAATCAGAAAAATTTTTGAAAAACGAATTGAATCCATTAACACGAGGTAAAGCCCCGATCAAAATATTCTCAAGTACTGTAGAATTTTTTATCAAGCCAAGATTTTGTGGAATGTAACCAATCTTATGCATAAATTGTTTGAATTTTCTATCAGATGTATTAGGTACTTTGTAATCAACTAGAACTTTTCCCTTACTTGGGTGCATCATCCCGTTTATCAGCCTCAACAAAGTGGATTTACCAGAGCCAGATTGTCCAACAATTGCATAATTGGCTCCTCTGGGGATTGATAATCGGATATTTTTTAGTACATAATCCTTTGAATCGTATGAAGCAGAAACATCATTCATCTGAACAATTGACAATGTTGATATTGATTTGGATGTGAATCCTTTTTGTTCTTGCATATTAATCAATTATTTTGGAAGGTCGTAATTCTTCTTATCAAAAGTTGCTTTTTCAATTCCAGGTAAGAGATCTAGATATTGCCCAAAATTACCAATGTGCATTTCAGCAGTTGTTGGTAATAATGCATCTGCACCATAAACATCTTTTAGGATTTGGTTATAATCCTGATGATTTAGTTTCACCATAGAATCCACCAAATGTTGTTTTGTCTTATCTGAAAGACTATCTGATACAACAAAAACATGAGATGGTACTAGACCGAGTGTATCAACTTTTTTGAGTTGGGCTTGCTGTTCTGGAGTCAAATATTTTTCTGGAGCAATATCAGAGCCAAATGCCATTTCAACTGAGCCGTTCAAGAGCAACTCAAGTGCTGCTTTGTATCCTCCACCAAATACATGATATTCAAATGAATCATTAAGTGCTTTTTTTAATGCAACAATGTCATCTCCATCTACTGTGATTAAACCACGATCAACTAGTGTACCAACCGGTCTAACAAATCCTGATGAACCAGTAATGCTAGTAAATGCTACTTTGTTTCCAATTGCTTCATCAATTGATGAATAATTTGAATCAGCTCGTTGCCAAACTGTAGCATANTAACCCACTTTGCCTTTCTTCACTTCAGCCATCACTACTTCAGCATTAGCCCTATCATATGCAATCCANCCAGGACCTGTNTCCATGAATGCGGCATCAATATGNCCAAATTTTAGNCCCTCAATAATTATTTCATAATTTGATGGTACAACAATTTTGACATCNACTTTTCCATTAAATTCAGATTCCAAAAATCTTGCAAAAGATTCAGCTTTTGGTGTCAATTCATCTGCTTTTTCAGATGGTATAAAACCAATAGTGAGTTCAGTGACGTCAAAGTTTTGTTCGGATGATACATCAATTATTCCAGAATCAATTAGATATTCCATCGAGTTGACAAACTCTGTCTCGGAAATCTGATCATTCGCCCACCAGCCTGCTGTATTTTTAATCCAAGCCGGAACAGCATCACTTTGTGCTGAAGCCGCTAATGGGAAAGTAGCAACCGCAGCAATTAGTGCAAAAAGCAGAATGGTCTTTCTAGTCATGATTTTTGAATTTGTACCCAAAGTATTTTCTTAGGATAAGCTAAGTTATTTAAACGATCTATACATTCTAGTTTCTTATTCTAAGAATGTGGAATAACTATGGTTCCTGTAACTTTGTCTTGTATTTTTGCCACAGCATTCCAAGTATTATTGCCTCTGCAATCCAAAATGTCGTAACAGCCATAACAGACATTGTTCTAAAACCATTCACCAAATCCATTGGAGCAGTAACTTCGTCAGGACTTGGTGGCATTATGAAAAATACAGNTGTGATAAAAACTGCATAACCAACAAATGCAAGATACTTTTTGTTTTCAAGCTTCTTGTACAGTCTGGAAAAAGCAACAGCTGAAAAACCAGAGATTGCAATAAATGAAAGATAAAGTATTGCTCTCAGTACTACAGTATCCGTATCTCCAACGGTTGGAGGGTTTGCTGGATATTTCAAAAATGGTATTAAGAAAATGGTAACCCACATGATTGCGGCAAGAACAAATGTTTTCTTCACAGTATGTCCTTTTGGTAGGGAATTTCTTGAATAGGCAAATACAATGCCAAACAATGCACCTATTGACATTCCTAGAATTCCACCTGCTAGTATCTGGCCACTTTTTTGCCAATCACGATACGAGTTGTATTCAACCCAAAACTGAGGTGTGTCTTGTACTTGACCAGACGCAATGAGACTTTGATTTTCAATTTCAATTGCCTCATCTAGATATGGCTCTACGATTGCTAAATTTACTGCACCATGTATTGTGCCTGCGGTAAAACCAGAAACTAGGACTATCACGATAAAATATCTGGCATTCATTTCTTCAAATAGTCTTTCAGGTTTGCTTTACCCTTTGGAATCCTACCTAGCTTGAATCCTTCTGGCCTCTTTGAGGCGGGTATTGTGGCATCTATTCCCATTTTCGTGGTTCGTAATCTCTTTTGATCACTAGAAGGATCAAGACTAGAGCCTCTCACATTTTTTATTATTACCAGATCCTTGTCAGCCTGAAACCTAGTAGCCATGGCAAATTCTACAGCTACGGCATCCGTAGGATCAATATCATCATCAACTACAGTCACCATCTTCAATGATCTATGATTTGCAAATGTTTCGTTAATGATTTTCTTAACATTAGTTGATTTGGTTTTTGAGATTTGGACTACAGCATGAAGCCAGTTAGCTCCACCACTAGTAAGGATCACCTGTTTTGTCTGCGGAAATCTTTTTTTCATTATACCGTTAAGTTTAGCCTCAATAGGCATGCCCATGAGTAGTCTTGCCTCGGTATAGCCAGATAGNATATCATGATAAATCGGATTGTTCCTGAAATACAATTTTTCAATTTGGATTATTGGAGCAGGTCTTGGCATGTCATATGTTCGAAGCATTTCCACCATCCATTCCTTGTGTGTCTTGTTCCGTAAAATTTTTCCTTCCATAACAATTTCCGCAGTTGATGGTACAAGAAAACCAGTACTAGGNCATTTTGTCAAAGTGAGTTTATTGTTCAAAAGTGAGTTAGCTATNTCAAGTTCATTTTTTCCCCATTTTGCTTGGAATGCACATGCAATTGTAATTGCNGGATGAACGCCAATAGTAATTGCAACCGGTAAATCCTTTCCTTGATTTTTTGCAAACATAAATGTTCTATGAAGATCTCTTCCTTCTACCATTCTAATTGTGAATTGATTTTTTCCAATTGGCATTANTCTATGAATAGAAGAGTTTTGAGATTTTTTTTCCTGGTTTTGTGTATAAAGTATAGATGATGTAATAAAAGGACCNGATTCATTTTGAAAATGTGTTACAGTTGGAAGAATGGANATATCTTTAGAACTATTTTCAAAAAACTTTGCATTNGTAGAAATTTTTGGTTTNTTTGCAGAAGAAATTGCCCTGAGAATTTTTTGATTAATATCAGATTTCTTNGANCCNATTGCCTGCATAAATCTAGNTCTATTNCCTACCAAATTTGAAACCAGTTTGAATTTGCTTCCTTTGATATTTTCAAATAGAACAGCTTTTGAGCCATCAAGTTTTTCAGTAATACTCGCAATCTCATATTTTGTTGAAACCTTTTTCTTTATGACAATCAGATCGTTTGTCTTTTTTATTTCTTGTAGATACTTTCTTAGGTCATCGGTCATTTCCTAATCATCTCCATTACCTTCGTCATTAAAATTTTAGCGGTATTACTATCAATTTCTTGTGGAAGAAAAGTAGAAACAATATTGATGCCTTGTATGATCGATGATATTTGTTCTGACATTAATTTTAAAAAAAGTGATTCCTTTTTTGAAGGAATAATTATGGTGCTAGTTGGTACAGGACCGCTAGTGATTGATGCAGACATTGATCCAATATTCTCTTTTCCTTCAGTTATGGAAACAAAACTTCCGTTATCAAACCGTAATAATTGAACAGAAAACCTACGGTTAGCAATATCAAATAGGGAGTTGAAATAACGAGATTCGGTCGACAATAAACTTAAGAATTATTTTAAGCCTTTATTGCTATCGATTCCTTTACTTCAATTGCATCTGCTTCTATGCGTTCACGCAACTTTGCCTTATATTTCAAATTTCGTGGCTTGGTTCTCAATCGATATCCACAACATGGACACCACAAACCTTCCCACTTGATGAAAATCTCACATATTTGGCATCGTCTTTGACCAGAAGCATACCTACCAGTGCCTACTGGTTTTTGTGCCTTGTATCTTGAACAAATTCCTTTACATGTCATTTTTCTTACATATAGTATAGGAATAATACATATTTAAGGATAGATCAGTGATAATTTGGGTTATCATTAGGTATTTTTGTAAGAATTTGATTGATTTATATAATCTATTCAATTCATTTCAAGAATAATAATAAAAACAGTTATAAATAATAGTTTTTCGCGTTTTTTATCAAATATTTATGTTTTAGATAGTGGTAAAACAAGAAATTTAGAACCTTCACGTTGTATATGGATCTAGCTGAGTGTTTCCAATTTTTACGATCTTCTTTTTGGCATCAAGTCCAGCAAATATCCTGATTAGATACAACACCAAATTTTTCATAGAAACGTAGAGCAAATGTTCAATTTCTCTTTCATAATAGTAGATAGACAAACCGATTTGCTTTCCAGGATCTAATCCAATTGGCAATTCCAATACGAGCAGAATTTAGTGTGGCGATATATCAATGAACACATACTGATTTGGATATTATGGTACTGAAAAATCACTCAATTACTTGTAATTCTAAGTATTGCCTGAGCAATGTCACCTTTTGTTTCACCCAAGGCCTCTTTAGCTTGTTCCTCGTTACAGCTTGCCTGCTGACATACCAACATTATATCATCTTCTGAAAATATTTGAACCTCTAATTCTTTTTCTTCAAAACTTTCTGCAATAACCTGAAATATTGAATTTTCTTTGGACTTCATCTCAGTAACAGAAGGCTTGGGAATAATAATCTCTTTTTTATCAGTTTTTATTATGACTTCTTGAACATTTGGGATCTCTGTCATATCAAGACCCATTTTATCCATCATTCTTCGCATTTGCCGATTACCTCCTCGCATCATAATGATCTATCCTCTTTGCTGACTTTTTAAACTATCTCTAATTTTGAGTGCGACTCCAATTGTCTGTCCTTTCATCATTTCTGAAGATAGAATAGCTTTCCCAACTGCAATTACCTTATTCTTGTATAATACTGGAACCTCACTCTGAATTCTTATGTTTTTACCACATGATATGATATGACCACAAAATACAGATCTTCCATCCTCCACAAATGGCTTTGATTCTTTATCAATTTCTAGACAATTTTCCCTGAATCTTTTACTAGCCAAAAGCATTTGTGCAAAATATGGAGTAATGGCTAAACCACCATCAATTCTTAATGTACAAAGAAGCTTTTGTTTATGAGATACTTCACGAATTCGTCCGGTTCTATGTGAAAATAAAATATCAATATCTTTTGGTAGATATTTTGAAACTCCTGTTCCAAATAAAGCGTCAATAGTATGTTTCAATTTTGAGATTGAGTTCATCAGAATGACGTATCTAGGTATCTAAATATTTCTTGATACTATATCATAGAAGTCAATTAATCTATATAGAAGTAAAAAAAGAATATAGTTATAATGAGTGAGGAAGAAACACGCAAAATTCAGTTTACGGGAAAATCTACCTACATTGTATCTCTACCAAAAAAATGGGTTGGTGATCTTGGACTAAAAAAAGGTGATCAAATTCTAGTTCAGCGTAAAGGAACATCTAGTTTACAGATTGTACCTTATAATACCAGAATAAAAAGAGAATCTGAAATAGCTACACTAGAAATTGATCCAAAAGAACAACCATCATCTGTAGAAAGAAAACTAATTGCACTTTACTTTTTACATTTTAAAACTATTAGTATAAAACCAATTAAGGGTAGAATTACACCGGCACAAAGAACTGGTATTAGAAATGCTGTTAAGAAAATATTGATGGGTTCAGAAATAACTGCTGAATCCTCTGATGGTATAACTATTCAGATTCTTATTAATTTAGTAGAACTTTCCGTTGTTGGTGCTTTGAAGAGAATGATATTGCTAGCAAAATCAATGCAAAATGATGCTTTACTTGCAATAAAGGAGGGAAATACGGAACTTGCAAATGAAGTTATCAATAGTGATGATGATGTAGATCGATTTTCATTTTATATTACACGCCAACTCGCTATAGCAATTGAAAATGAACATTTGTTAAAGGAGATGGGATTTCAGTAATGCCCGTGATTGTCTAGGTTACCGACTTATCATAAAAAATATTGAAAGAATGGGAGACCATGCGGTTAGAATATCAAAAGATGTCTTAGATTATAAAAAACCAATAAGTGGTAAGATTTTTGATGCGATACGTGATATGAGTGATTTTGCAATTTCAGTCATAGATGATGCAAGCGATGCATTGTTCCAAGGAGATATTGATCGAGCAGAACAAGCAGTGACTGATGCACAAAATATTACAAAAAAGGAAAAACGGATTATGGATTATCTGAAACTAAATGTTGATGAAGAAGAAAAATATAGGATTAGAAGGATTGTTGAAAATACACGAAGAATAGCTGAATATGCTAGTGATGTTGGAGAAATTGTTCTAAATATGAATATTGAAAAAATTATCAAAAAACCAAAGATGTAGATTTGGCTATGGATTCTGCAATATTAATTACATATGATCAGGATGACGTAATTAATGAAACACTTGCTCTTTGTGATTCGGCAGGTTTCAAAGTTGAGTCTGTTATAAAGCAGGATTACTTACAGAAGCCAAAATACGGTATAAGTGAGGGTAAAATTCAGGATCTAAGTGATCTCATAGAGAGAACTAATCCAGACGTGATAGTTTTTGATGAAGTGTTAAAGCCTAGCCAGCATTATAATCTGGCTTCTGCATTGAAAATGGAAATACTAGATCGAGAAGCTTTGCTTTTACAAATATTTGAAAAAAGATCTTCTAATGCAGAATCTAAACTNCAGGTACAATTAGCACAAGCACGTTATGAAATGTCAAGAGCAAAAGAAAAAGTCAAGCTTTCAAGACGTGGAGAACAACCTGGCTTTATGGGCCTTGGGACATTTGAAGTTGATGTGTATTATAATGAAATTAAGAGGAGAATGATTAACATTAAATCAAAATTAGTAAAGTCAGGAAAACAGCGTGAATTACATAGACAAGCTCGAAAACGTCTGGGTTTTAAAATAATTTCACTAGCAGGATACACGTCAGCTGGAAAAACTACATTATTCAATAGATTAACTGGAGAACAGAAAGAAGAAAACAGTGCATTATTTACTACACTTTCAACTACTATCAGAAAAGTAATGATTGGTAAAGAAACGGCATTAATTTCAGATACTGTTGGATTTATCAACAAACTTCCAGCATACATGATTGAAGCTTTCAAATCAACGTTAGAAGAGCTTCTGTATGCTGATATCATACTAGTATTAATTGATGCAAATGATGGATTATATCAATTAGAAAAAAAATTCAAAAACTGCTTCAGGATTCTCAATGAGATTGGTGTAGAACCAAACAAGATGATTTTTGTTTTAAACAAATCGGAGTCATTGAGTGATGACGAAATTTTATCTAAAGCAAATTACTTAAAGTTTAATGAAAATAAAAAATGGATGGCTATTTCAGCAATTACTGGAAAAAACATTAACAAACTTGAAAAACTAATTAATGAATATTTTCAAAATAATATATTAGAAAACAAAAATGATGTTAGGACGAAAGCGTATGGAAATTGAAGTATTAAGAATTGGTCAACGGGTTGTAAGAGATGATAGAGTTACAACTCATGTAGCTCTTGTGGCAAGATCGTTTGGAGCCAAGAAAATATACATGAATGAAATTAATCCTGAAATAAATGACACTNTTTCTAAAATNAACANAACATGGGGTGGTGATTTTAAAATTGAAATGATTGATGATTGGAAAAAAATAATCAGAGAGAAGAAAAATATGGCTACAAAAATTGTTCACCTTACTATGTATGGTCAAAATATCAATGACATTCAAACTAAACTACAAAATGAGGATAAACTCTTGATTGTGGTTGGGGCGGAAAAAGTTCCTAGAGCAATCTATGATATCGCAGATTATAATGTGGCTATAGGTAGCCAGCCTCATTCTGAAATAAGTGCTCTTGGTATACTGTTAGATCGTATTCAGCAAGGAAGACAATTTGATTTAAAATTTAAAAATTCTGAGAGAGTTATAATTCCTCAAGAACATGGCAAATCTGTTCAGATGAATAAACTAACGGATTAATACTAGGATTATTGTGTGATATTATTGATTGAGAAATATGAAGATCCATTTGTAAAAATTGCAAATATGATTGGTGGGGACGAATATCTCAAAGTTGCTAGATCACTCTTAAAAGCACAGGATGCAACAGATGAAGAAATTGCAAGCTCTACTGGATTGAGAATTAATATGGTCAGAAAAATTCTTTACGATCTTTTTGGTAAAGCATTGATTACAGGGATTAGGGTAAAAGATGAAAGAAAAGGTTGGTTTGTGTATCGTTGGCGTTCTAGAAAAGATGAAGTAGAGAATTTTATTGAGGCACAGAAAAAGAAAATTTGTGATAGACTTCAACAAAGACTTGATTATGAAAATTCCTCACAATTTTATCATTGTGGAAATGATGATTGCCTCAGAGTTACATTTGAAGATGGGTTAGAACAGTTTTTCAAATGTAGTTCATGTGGACAGGTTTTAAATCTGAAGAAAAATGAAAAAGCAAAAAAATCATTTTCAAAGAGAATTGATGAGATAAAAAAAGACATGCGTTAGTGATTAACGCTTTATTCCAGTTACACTAATCCCACTTTCAATTTCCTTTAATGTTGTAATTCTCAATTTTGCATCACGAAACCATTTCTTTACTTCTGATGCAGTATGACGATAAGCAAATTTTGGATAATACCAATCAAAATTTACTCCTACACTTCTTTGAAAATTATCTGATTCGTCCCAGAAACATTTCAAGAAATTCCAATAGACAAATCTTTGTACATCATATGTACCAGCCTTAACACCTAACAATGGAATATCACGTGGTATTGTTATTTTCTTTTTTAATTTAGATAATGCCTTTCCAAGATATGCCATATCTTTGGAAAATTCAGTGCATTCCGCCACAGACATCTTAACAGTTTTTTTTCTAACATAATCATCAACATATTCGCGAATGGGTGCTTTCTTATTATAAACATAAATTGAGATGAAACCAGATTTTACCAAAAATTTTGTTAGATATTTGAAAGATGTTGCTGTATTTTTGGTATGATGTAAAACTTGATCTGAGAAAATATAATCAAAAAATGATTTTTTAAATGGAAGTTGACGTATGTCAGCTTGAATAAAATGTATGTTAGAACGACTTCCATAATTTCTATATGCAAAATCAATACTATCACTTGCATCAAGCGCAAATACGGTAGTTGATTTATTCACAGATAACATCTTTGCNCTATTACCAATNCCAGTTCCGGCATCAAGAATATTATTTTTAGATTTAAGGAATTCCTTAAACATGTTAAATGATTTCCAATCAAATCTTTCCAAAAACCACTTCCTTTGAAATTCAATCCAATCTTTTGCATGATGATTTTGATGATGGGTTTTCCATTTTTCTGAAAATGCCATTTCTGTTCTAACGAAATCTTTTGTTTGATCAATAACAAATCTAGGTATACCTTTTGAGATTTTGAATTTATCATTACACTTTTTACAAATTAATGTGCCTTCTTTAATCTCATTTTTTAACTGTGATTTAATTTTGAGCTTAAAGCTGGAACTGCAGGTTGGACAAACTATATGATCTAAAATTGAAAGTTTCATTATAAAATTACATTATACCTATTTAATAAAAGACATACCATTAACTTTCATAAAGTTTGATATATTTCGGCAGTAAGGCTTCCCAACTAAAATTTTTTGTAATAAATTCATATGCGTTATTAGCAAGTGTATTACAAAGTTCGATATTGTTTAAAAGGTAATTTATCTTATCAAGTAATTCTGTAGGATTGTTTGGCGCAACTAATAAACCAGTTTTATTATTAGTTACAAGCTCATGAACACCGCCTACATCAGTAGCGACCACAGGGATTTTCAAGAAAAATGCTTCTTTAATAGATTGAGGAATACTTTCAACTCTAGATGGTAACACAAAAACTTGAGATGCCTTTAGTATCTCCATAGCTTTATTCCATGGAAGTGATGTACAGTATTTCACATTACCATCAATCTTTGATTCAATTTTTTTGAGAATGTCTGTTCCTTTTTCAAAACTATCACGTCCAACATAAACAACTTGTTTTTGATTTTTTTTAACGTCTGGAATGTCTGCGAATTTTTTTGGATCCAAAGGCGCGGGAATATATTCAAAATCTTTTCCTAATTTTTTCTTATATTCCATCTGAACATATTTTGAATCAGTTGTTAAAACATCAGCCCAATCTAAAACCTGATCTTCTTTAGAAGTAACAATACTTCCTGCTAATTTGGAATGTAGCGTTTTCACTTGTCTGAATAGATACCATGAATTGAAAGTATTTTCTTTTTTGCTTTGATGTGTTTCATTATGAATGCTGATGGAACGTTCCATGCATGAACCGCATCGTAAGTTTTTGAATTAGATAATGCCTTTAAAGTTCCAAATACAGAAAAGCTGACATTTTTTAGGTTTTTTATTGGTATATGTGGTGTATTCATTAACTCTATATCGTGACCCTCTTGACTCAGTTTTTCTGAAACACGAAATGCATGTGGTCCTATTCCACCTGCACCAGAAAATGTTGGAGAGATAAATAGAATTTTCATTATATCAAATTAGATTGTAAACCAACCTGATTTCATATAAGACAGTCCTATGTTGAGAGCAAATATAATGAAAGTGCAAGCGTAAATAGCCCACATTATTCCATTAGCTTTTTTCTCTGAAACTTTCTTATCAATTATAGTTTGAATAAATTTACCTCCATCCAGTATAGGGAGAGGAAGCATGTTGATTATTCCAATAAAAAATGAAATCATCCATAACCAAAGAAGAAACATGGACACTTGAGGATCCCATTCTATTATGTTGTAGACAGGTTTGTAGGATAATGCATTTTCCCTCATAATACCAACTAATCCTTTTTCAGGATCGTCTGGAGAAGGCATAATCTCAACAGGTAATTGCAACGAAGTTCCATCCCTTAAAATTGTAACAATAGCTGTATCTCCAGGATTTAGATCAACCTTGTGAAAATCCGGCGGAGCTACTATCACAACACCATTTATCCCTGTTATAAGATCATTTTTTTGTAAACCAGCTTTTTCAGCACCACTATCTGGAATAATTGAAAGTATTAGAACTCCATCAGGTGCTTCATAAAACCATCCCAACATAGGTTCAGGTAGGATTAGTGCAAAAAATGGATTGGTTAGCAGTAATAATCCCAAAGCAAATGCAAAGATTACATTTGCAGTTGCTCCAGCACCTATAACTCNTAACNTTGATATTTTTTTTGCTTTATCAAAATCATCTTCATCNGGTTCTACAAACCCTGCAAACATTGCAATAAATATAGCAAATCCTCCTGTTTTGATCTTTATTTTTTCAAGCGTTGCTACTATACCATGAGCACCTTCGTGAACGATCAAAACAATTGGAATTGATAATAAAAAATATAATATCGCCGGGGCAGAAGTTAGTGTAACACCCGGTATCAAAACTGTCAATTCAGCAAATTCAGTTGGCTCTACAAAAAAGTTTGAGATGTTTGTCAGTAAAAACCAGAATGCAAAACCCATCATTAAAAATCCTGCAACAACACTAACATCTGCAAAAACTCGAATTCCACGTTTGGTTCTAGTGAGTATTTTTGAAAGTGCCGATTGAACTTGGGTATTTNTGTAGGTTAAACTATAAGCCTTTATTTGAAAACCATGATTTTCCAGTTTTAGAGATTTGGCTATAATTAAGATAACAACCCATGCTATCAAAACATAGATTATTGCATTTTNAGTTAAAAAATCAAGTTCCAAATCGATTGGTACTTTTTTTATTCACGTAAATTTATCGGTTACTATGCAACCTATAATCATAATATCCACATTTCCTAGTAAACAATCGATAACAAAGATCTCCAATCAAATAGTAAGGAAAAACCTTGCAGCATGTGTCAATATAGTAAAGATTTCGTCTGTTTATGCGTGGAAGGGAAAAATCGAAAATCAGCCAGAATATCTTGCCTTATTCAAGACCACCAAAAAAAATGAATCAAATCTAAAAAAAGAACTCATAAAACTTCATCCATACGATATTCCAGAAATTGCAAAAATTAACGTCAGTTCTATGAATAAACCATATCTCAACTGGCTCATAGATTCAACAAACTAACCTTCCACTGCAAATCTTAGAAGAGAGATAATTCCACCAAGTCCAGTTACTCTTAGACCAACATCTGTAGTCGCATCTACACTATAGACTTTGGTGCCTTTTGATTCTACATCATTTAGAAAATCAATAATTTTCTGCTCATCATAATTTTGAATTACTCCCTCAGAAAAAACAAGGGAGTCTATCGCACCATATTCATTTGCATTCATNGTTTCTTCTAAACCCATGGTAAACTTTCTNCTTTTTTTGTTTGCAAGAAACATAATTTGATCTATGATANCATGTACTTTTGCAAGTTTACTGGTAGAGATAATTTCCTTCATTGATTTTGATTTAGTAAATAGATGAATTCCATCCTCACCTCCAGAATCAATACCTTCAATTATTTTTATCTGGTGTTTTTTCCCAATTTGCATATTCTGTAGAAAGTTTGCAAATTTCTTTCTTGTTTCACCTGGTCCAAATATTATAATCTGATCATCATTTTTTATTATAGGTAGCATCGCTTTCGAAATTTCATTAAAGAAATCTTCAATTTTAAATGTGGTTTTGTAACGTTTTCCACTTGATCCTGAATACATGTTTGGCAGTAAATGCAAATGTGTTCCCCTTAATTTTCCGATACCACAATCACCAGTATCTATTGCAATTAAGATGTAGGTTGATTGTTGATCTCTGTTTCTTATCAGTTTTTTTTCTATGCTATTCCATTTCTTTTTGATTAAGTTAAATGATTGATCAATTTTGATAATAAATGAGTGATGTGATCCGTGAGGAACTGATTCATTATTAGACTCCTTGATTATTCCACCAACTCGAATTCGATCTAGTACGTTATCTAATGATATTTTTTCAACTTCAAGTACTAGCCTAATCTTCACTCGTTCTCCTTTGTCAGGTCTCGCAAAATCTTTTTCTTGTTTGATAACACGAACGGTTTCACCAACAACTTTATCTCCTTTTTTGATAATTCTACGAAGAGAGACTAGATCATCGGAATCTTCTGGTATACATGATATTGAGTTTTCGTCAATAGTTTTGGTTAGCATTTTATCTTTTTAATGAGAAACAAAAAATGTTAATCTTTTTTGTTATTCTTGACATAGTTTTCTACCCAATCGAGAGTAATTACACCACAAGATGACAAATTAACAATAGAGTTTGATGATGCTTCACCAGTAACCTTCCCGTTATTCCTGCTATGCTGACGCCATTTTAGACTAGTATTTCCAGTCTTTGAATTATATATTATTCCTAAAACATCTATTGCATTTACAAATGTAATATCTCGAATTTTTTTTAAAGTAACCTTGTCAGCGGCTTCAACGTATATTGAACCAAGATTTTGTTCACGTTCAGCAAAAACTTCAGTATCTTCTATGTAACTTTGTGGAGCAAATGATGAACATGTGCTTGCGATGATAAATTTTCGAAAATTTTCCAAAGAAGCAGGTGTGTCTATAGTTACCATTCATTTTTCATGTCTATTGCTATTTATCAAGTTTATTGAAAAACTCATTTAGTATCTATAACAACTCTTTTTGCAGGCATTGATGAACATATCCCTTTGATTTGGTGATAAAGATCTTGAGTTCTGAGCCTGCGATTATTGTTTTTGTATAATCATAAAGAATTAACCAAAATCAGTATCACGTTTTTGTGACTGTTCCTCATTTGCTCTTGCAGATTCCCTGTATTTCGTATCATGATTTTGTAAGCCATGACCACATTTTACACACCCAATGAATTGACCATTTGGGTTTTTTTCAAATTCTTCACATCCACAAAAGCATGTCATTATTTCATTTACCTATATAGCTCTATATTTTCATCTTATTATAATTATGTGAATTATCTCTAGTTAGAGTCTTTATTTTCACAACATTCTCCCATGGGAATGTCATGAGAGTGTGGACATTTTCGTGGATGCTTTAGCATAGTACACAATGCATCCGTAAACTGTTTATTCATATGATGCTCAATTCCACAGACCATTTCTTCATCAATCTCAACCTTTAGTGCACTATCCAACAAAACTTCAAGCAATCTACTATTTCTCATCATACTTGAACCAATTCTTTCACCATTCTCAGTAAGAGAAACTCCAGCTTTGTTATACTCAACTAGATCTTTGGTATTTAGTTTTTTTAACATTTGGACTACACTGGGTTGCCTAACGTGAAGCATTTTTGCAATGGTACTAATTTTTACAGGTTCATTCCTTTCATTGATATGCCAAATTGCTTTGAGATACATTTCAACATGTTCTGCCTCAGCAGTGCCAATAAAGAGAATTTCATCGTCAATTGAATTCATTACTTTCCATCCTCTGTATCTTTTAACAAGTATTCAAAGTATTCTTTTGCAAATCCAGATAGCTCTGCATGATCTGTAC
>JGI26060J43896_10000300_pt1 | contig 17818 bp, 18 predicted proteins | sample MarorgKNORR_S2LV_6_FD_43896 | JGI IMG/M metagenome (IMG submission 43896) | reverse complement strand
AAAGTTGCACTAAATACAATAAAGCAGTGCCTGCAATTATCTCAATCATTATTTATCTCCTTAAGTTATTGATTTTATTACCTTTATTCCCACTCAATAGTTGCTGGTGGTTTGCCTGAAATATCATAAGTCACTCTTGATATACCCTCTATTTCATTGATGATTCTTGTTGAAACAATATCAAGAAAATCATAAGGCAATCTTGACCATTTAGCAGTCATAAAATCAATAGTTTCAACAGCTCTGAGTGAAATAACATAATCATATTTCCTGCCATCTCCCATAACACCGACTGATTTTACTGGCAAGAAAACAGCAAATGCTTGGCTGACTTGATAATAAAGATCGTGTTTCAAAAGTTCATCTATAAAAATATTATCAGCAAGTCTTAATAGATCTGCATATTCCTTGTTAACTTCTCCAAGTATCCTTACTCCTAAACCAGGTCCTGGAAATGGATGACGATTAACCAACAAATCTGATAGGCCTAATTCTTTTCCGATAGTTCTNACCTCATCTTTAAAAAGATCCCTTAATGGTTCTATCAANTTGAGTGTCATGTGATCAGGAAGACCTCCAACATTATGATGAGACTTAATCACATGAGCTTTACCAGTTTTTGATCCAGCTGACTCTATTACATCTGGATAAATCGTTCCTTGAGCTAACCATTTAACATTTTCAATTTTATTGGCTTCGTCTTCAAAAACTTCTATGAAAGTATTGCCTATGATTTTTCTTTTTTCTTCTGGATCTGTAATGCCTTCCAATTTACCTAAAAATATTTCTTCGGCATCAACACGGATGACTCGAACATTGAGATGTTTGGCAAACGTATCCATCACTTGATCACCCTCATCAAGTCTCAGTAAACCGTTATCAACAAAAATACAGGTCAACTGGTCACCTATGGCTTTATTCAGAAGTGCTGCCACTACAGAGGAGTCAACGCCGCCTGAGAGGCCTAAAAGAACATGATCATCCCCTACTTCTTCTCTAATCTTTTGGATATCTCCCTCAATGATATTGCCAGGATTCCAAGCTGAACCGCATCCACATACCTTGTGTAAAAAATTCTCCAAAATAGCTTGCCCATTTTTTGTATGGGTAACTTCAGGGTGAAATTGCAATCCATAAAAGTTTTTCTCTATATTGCAAATAGCTGCTAATGGTGAATTCTCACTATTGGCAAGTGAAGTAAAGCCATGCGGTAAATCTTCTACCCTGTCTCCATGACTCATCCACACATCTAGTAAATGATCTTCTTCATCAATTCCATCAAATAGCTGACTCTTATGATCAAAATTTATTTGGGCGTAACCAAATTCTCGATGCGATGAGGACAATACTTTCCCGCCCANCTGTTCAGTCATGGTCTGCATACCGTAACAAATACCCAAAATAGGTATGCCCATTTCAAATATCTCTNGAGGGGCCTTAGGAGATCCTTCAGCAAATGCGGACTCGGGTCCACCTGAGAGAATGATACCCTTCGGTTTGAATTCAATGATCTGAGAGGCATCCACATCCCATGAATAGATTTCACTNTANACAGAAGCCTCTCTGACTCGGCGTGCAATTAATTGAGTNTACTGTGAGCCAAAATCGAGAATTAATATTTTATCTAATTTTGTATCCATGCCAGATTTATAATATTCCTAAACTGTANTATGAAGAATCAGTCGATGGAATAATTGGGTGGTTCCTTGGTGATCGTCACATCATGNACATGGCTTTCTTTCTTACCAGCATCGGTTATGCGAACAAACTCAGTTTTGGTTTGTAATTCTTTAATATTCTTGCAGCCTGTGTAACCCATTGATTGCCTCAAGCCACCAATCAGTTGTTCAATATTATTGGTCAAAGGTCCTTTGCAAGGGACTCTTCCTTCAATGCCTTCTGGTACTAATTTATCAGCCGATTCAATATCCCCTTGGAAATATCGATCACTTGAGCCGTGTTTTTGTGCCATGGCTCCAATCGAACCCATACCTCTGTAGGCTTTAAAACTTCTTCCTTGATACAGTTCTACCTCGCCTGGTGATTCATCGGTTCCCGCAAATAAACTGCCCACCATGATCGTACTTGCACCTGCGGCAATGGCTTTTGAGATATCACCTGAATAGCGAATACCACCATCAGCAATAATAGGCACTCCTTGCTTGCCAATTGCTTCATAGACATCTGAGATTGCAGTTATTTGTGGCATACCAACTCCTGCAACAACTCGAGTGGTGCATATTGAACCTGGTCCGATACCGACTTTCACAGCATTCGCTCCAGCATCAACAAGGGCTTTCGCCGCCTCACCTGTGACAATGTTTCCAACAATTAATTCTAAGTCTGGGTACTTCTGCTTGGTTTCTTGAACATGATCAATCACACTTTTCGTGTGTGCATGTGCTGTATCAATAACAATGACATCGACACCGGATTGAGTCAGCATTTCAATTCTATCGTTGGAATCATCACCGATGCCAACCGCTGCTCCCACTAGAAGAGCGCCATTGTCATCTTTGGCAGCGAGTGGATTATCAGTTGCTTTTTGAAAATCCTTAGCCGTGATCATTCCTTTGAGTTTAAAATGGTCATCCACCACAAGAACTTTCTCAATTCGATGATGATGCAACAGTCTTAAGACTTCTTCTTTATCCTCGCCTTCTTTGACTGTAATTAAATCTTCTTTTGCTGTCATCACACTACTGACCAGTGCATCGAGTTGTGTTTCATATCTCAAATCACGATTGGTTACGATGCCAACGGTTTCATCATTGTCCACCACGGGAACACCTGATATATTATTCTTCTTGGTAATCTCCAAGACTTCTCTAATGGTTTTATCAGGAGAGATTGTAATTGGGTCTGTAATAATGCCACTTTCAAATTTTTTGACGCGATTCACTTGAGCGCCCTGATCCTCAACACTGAGATTTTTATGAATAATACCCAATCCACCTTCTTGAGCAATTGCAATAGCCAATTGAAATTCAGTTACTGTGTCCATTGCAGCTGAAATCAGTGGAATATTTAAATGTATACGTTGTGTGAGTTGCGAGCTTAAGTCGGTCTCGCGAGGCAGAACTTCCGAGTAGTTCGGTTTGAGCAAAACATCATCGAATGTTAATGCTAGTTTTTCTTTTGCCATTTGACACTCCATGCACTATGGATTTTGTCAAAAGCATTCTACACATCAATGAGAATTTGTAAACCTCCGGATGGATAGTTTTGTATAATTCAATAATAAAAGTTATGAATGAAGACGACCAAAAACATGTTTTTACTGTTTCCGAACTGAATCGAGAAGTCGGTCAACTGTTGGCATCCAATTTTGGAGTCATCTGGATAGAAGGCGAAATCTCCAACTACATGAAATCGGCTGCAGGTCATTCCTACTTTTCTTTGAAAGATGAAAAATCCAATATTCGTTGCGCTATGTTTCGACAGCAAAGCGCCTCCATTTCTTTTTCCATGGAAGATGGACAAAAGATAATTGCTAGAGCGAAAGTTGGACTCTATCAAGCTAGGGGTGATTACCAACTAATTATTGAATACGCAGAAGAAGCTGGAGAAGGCTTGCTTCGCCAACAATTTGAAACTCTAAAGAAGAAACTTGATGCTGAGGGTTTATTTGATCCTTCCAAGAAAAAAGCACTTCCCCATATNCCCACAAACATTGGCCTCATCACATCCTCATCGGGTGCTGCTATACAGGATATCTTTAATACCATTAATAGGAGATACAACGACTGTAATCTTATTGTTTATCCAACTCTGGTCCAAGGGCAATCAGCAACACAGCAAATATGCAATGCCATCAAGATTGCTAATGAACGTATGGACTGCAGTGTACTAATCATTGCTCGAGGTGGTGGCTCATTGGAAGATCTATGGTGCTTTAATGAGGAAAGTGTTGCTCGAGAGATTTACAATTCATCCCTCCCTATTATCTCAGGCATTGGTCATGAGACTGACCTCACTATAGCCGATATGGTTTCTGACTATCGAGCGCCTACACCGACAGGTGCAGCAGAAATCGTTCTTCCTGAAAAACAAGACATCGTCGATGATCTGAAAGATTTAACCAAGCAGATGTATCAATCCATTAGTTATGCCTTGCTTGGTATCAAAAACCAACTGATCCAAAAAGATTCTAATTTGCAGCAAAAACATCCCGCCAGCCAGTTACAACAATTCAATCAGCGTCTGGATCAACTGTCTCAAAGCATGAGTTTTATATCAAAAAATTATCTTGAACAATTAAAGAATCACTTGAATCAAAGAATCACTGAAATACAAAGCATGAATCCTGTAAAAAATATCCACGATTTAAGCAATCAATTGGAGGGTATTAAAGCTAATCTTTTAAAGTCCATCCAATACAATAAGAACATCAAAGAACAAAGTCTTTCTATTGCATTAGCAAAGCTTGATGGTGCTTCTCCTCTTCATGCCTTGTCCAGAGGTTATGCATTTGTTAGTGATAGCAAGACAAAAAAGAGCATCAAAAGTATTGCTGATATTTCCATTGGTACTGTTGTGCAAACTCAATTGCAAGATGGTATTTTTGAATCAAAAGTATCTGATTTAAAAAAGGATAAAAAATAATTACTTCTTTTTCTTTCTCAGGCGAATAATTCTTTTTCTCTTTTTCCACTGTCTAAAACTGAGCTTATTCTTCTTCTCAGCATAAGGGTTTGAGCTGTCTTTAAAGACCAAGCGAATGGGCGATCCCCAAAAAGAAAAATAGTCTCTGATTCTATTTTCAAGAAATTTCTTATAATTGTCTCTCAACTTTTTAGTCTGCGTGCCATAGATTATGAACATGGGTGGCTGACTTCCCGCTTGATGAGCGTACTTTAATTTTATTCTCCTGCCTTGATTGTATGGCGGTGGATCGGACTCGACCATATTTTCAATTAATTTGGAGAGTTTAGACGTGGATACTGTTTTCAAAGAAACATCAGCAGCATCAATAGCCGATTTGAGAACGAGAGTAATGTTCTCTTTGGTCAAGGCAGAAACATTATTAACATCCACAAAATTCACAAATTTTAATTTACGTCTTATTTGTTTTTCTATATTTTCCATTTGATATTCTGTCAAAGCATCAAGTTTATTAATAGCAATGGTTAAAGCTCTTTCATTTTTCAGGACCAATCCAATTAAAGAAAGATCCTGATCGGTGATGCCTTCCATTCCATCGATTAGAACTATAACTGAATCTGATAGCTCAACTGCCTGTAAAGCTTTAACAATACTGAATTTTTCAATATCCAAATCAATATTTTTTCTTCTTCGGATACCGGCTGTATCAATTAAAACCAGTTCTCTCTGTTTGTATTTAAAATCAACATAAATACTGTCACGAGTGGTTCCGGGTTTATTTTGAGTGAGCAAGCGATTCTCTTTGATCAAGCTATTAATAAAAGTAGATTTACCAACATTAGGTCTCCCAATTAAAGCAATTGAAGTGGTTTCATCTGGTAATTCAAGAAACTCATTCTCTGCTAAATCTTCATCTAGAAAAAAGGCTATTTTCTCTGATAATGCTTCACATTGATCGCCTCTAATTGCTGATACTTTGATTATTTCCTTAAAACCAAATTTGAGAAAATCAGTGTCAATTGACTCTTCAGGAATGCCTTCTGTTTTATTGATGACAACGATAATAGGTTTATTTTCTTTTCTTAAGCTTCTAGCGATTTCAAGGTCATTGCTCACCAGACCTTCTCTCCCATCAACCACAAATAAAATTAAATCCGATTCTTGTATAGCCAGTAATGTTTGTTCTTGGATGACATGGGATAAATCTCCATGATCATGAACTAAACCGCCAGTATCAATTAAAATGGATTGAAATCTTTCATTTCTGAGATAACCGTATATACGATCACGAGTCAGTCCCTCAAAATCTGCTACTAACGCATCTTTTGTGCCTGATAGACGATTAAAAAGTGTTGATTTGCCGACATTGGGTCGACCAACTATTGCTATGACTGGAAGCATTTCTCAACCACCGCATACTAGGAACTATTTGAAAGAGTAAGAATGGAAATCAGATCTCCATCGTCAGTCAAAATATAGATAGTTCTATCTAATACCAAAGGAGTTGAAGTAATTTTTGAGGAGCCAACACTAATTCTTTGTTGCGTATCTCCTGTTTTCTTATCCAACCAATGAATGTAACCTTCTAGATCACCAATGATTAAGGAGTTTTCTAATAAGGCTGGCGCAGAAGGAAATCGGTTTAATAAATTCTCTTTCTTCCATATCTCTCGACCGGTAAAACGTGACAAGGCCATCACAGAACCATCTGCCTGTGACACATATATATCATCGTCATCCGTTGCTATACCAGAATAAATTGAGGCTTCTACCAACCAAATTAGATTGCCAGATTCTAAAGCCATACCCCCCAATGCTCCTTGATAGCTTCCTGCATAAACTTCACTGCCTTGAATCACTAAAGGTGCATCAATGTCTGTAATTTTCTCAATTTCTGTTCGCCCACCAGGAGGAGTCAACATCGTTTCCCATAAGAGCATGCCATCATTGANATCGTAAGCACTGACTTTACCATCATCAAAACCACTCAAAACTGCATTAGCGAAACTGACAGGTCCTGTTGTGCCCCTGAGACTCAATTTAGGTACTTTATGGTTGACTGTCCATAACGCACTCCCATCTTCTGTTGATAAAGCTGTCAGATTACCATCCACAGTTCTAATGAATATTTGATTGCCCTTGATCGATGCTGGTGCAAGTATTTCACTGCTGACATTGACAGACCATATCAACTCTCCTGTCAGTGAATCAACAGCGATTAATTCACCATTACTGGTTCCAAGAACAAGAATTCCATCTTTGTATGCAGGGCCTGATGTAAATGCTAAATCAAAATTATTTTTCCAAATTTTTCTACCATTTTTAGCATCTAAAGCAGTCACATTGCCATCAAAACTAGCAGCATAAATAGTCTCTCCATCCGTACTGGGACTCAATCGAATACCCAAACCCTCATGGCTTTTCCCAATTGATGTCTTCCACTGCTTTTTCACTGTTATAGTTTCTTGGAATTCAATGAGTTCAGCGGGTAATAGTGAAACGTCTTCATCGTCATCACCAAAATATGAACAACCCTGTATCATCGCAATTGCAATAAAGATACTGATGGTTCTACTGGCAGAAACACCTCGAGAGAAAATGTCTTTAAAGAAATCCTCGCTCACGATTCATCTGCCATATCGGTATCATCATTCATGCCCATTTCATTGGCTTTCATTTTGACAAAATCATATTCAAAGTTTCCAGGTGTCATCATCTCCAAAGCTTTTTTATATGCCATTTGAGCATTTTCTATGTCGCCTTGAAGAGAATAAATATCGCCTTTAATGGACTCGTATTTTGGTTGGTATGATTGTGATATCTCATTCACAGAAAGCAATAAAGCCATTGCTTCAGTCAGTTTACTTTGCTCAACTAAAATTCGAGAAATTCTAAGTCTAGCNATGTGTTTGAGTGAATCATCTGAGGAGTTTTCNAATAAAAATTCCAATTGCACAATAGCATTNTCATAATCCACTGAATCCATATAGAGTTTTGCCATGGCAAAATGACTTTGGTCTTGATAGGGAGTATTGGCAAAATTATTATCCATTTCTTGTAACAGTGTTTGCGCTTGAGANAGGCGTTGCTGTTTGACNGAGAATTCTATTTCTGAAAAAAGCCTTGATGCATTCTCAGCTTTTTTTAATTGACTGTTTTGAAAAGACTGCAAACCAANAGTACCGCCAATACCAATAGCAATAAAAGCTAAAATAGATAATCCATTATCTTTGAGCCATTTTTTAACTACTTCTGCTTGCTGNTGATCTGTTAAATTATTNTCCATTTCTTATTACCCAAAATTATAAATATTGTTTAATTTCATCCANAACCTTAGCTTCNTCAACGCTTTTTTGTTCTGNATCTGANTTCATTNATTTTATTGCTACAGTTCCTGATTCTATTTCTTCCTCACCTATAATCAATGCCAAGTCCGATCCAGATTTATCAGCTCTTTTGAATTGCTGTTTAAAACTGCCTCCATCCATATTCATAATCACGCTAACCCCATTGTCCAGATCTCTAATTTTTTCCGACAAAACTAAAGCCTGACTCTGAGCTTCCTTGCCTGCAGCAACAATATAGATTTTGGGTTGCTTATTCTGAGGGTTTTCATTGGATACTGCAACTAATTCAGTTAAACGCTCTACCCCTATGGCACAACCAATTGCAGGAATATCTTGGCCTCCTAATTCTTGAACCAAGCCATCGTATCGACCGCCTCCACAAACNGTTGCTTGTGAACCCAATTGATCCGTTGTCCATTCAAAAACTGTTTTGGTGTAATAATCTAGTCCTCTGACTAATTTATCATTTAAAATAAAAGGTATGCCGTTGGCTGTTAAGGCCTCCTTCAATATTTCAAAATGCTCACTTGATTCNNTATCAAGAAAATCCAACATTTTTGGCGCTGTCTCTATAATTGATTGCAGATCAGGATTTTTACTATCCAAAATCCTCATAGGATTATTCTCTAATCTATTTAATGAATCCTCATCAAGGATAGCCCTATGATCAGAAAAGTAATTCTTTAACTGAGTCCTGTATTTTTTTCTTGAAACAGGCATTCCTAATGAATTGATCTCAAGTTGTAAATTGTCCACTTTCAATAGTTTCCAAATTCTTGCCGTCATCAAAATAATCTCAGCATCAATTTCTGGACCTGAGAAGCCAAAAGCTTCCATATTAATTTGATGAAATTGTCGATACCTTCCTTTCTGTGGTCTTTCATAACGGTACATAGGACCCATGGACCATAATTTTTGGGTTTGATTATAGAAGAGGCTATGCTCTATGCCTGCTCTGACAATTCCAGCAGTGGCTTCGGGTCTCAAAGAGAGAGATTGATCCTTACGGTCTTTAAAAGAATACATTTCCTTGGAAACTACATCTGTATTTTCTCCAATAGTTCTATGAAATAGCTCACTCCTCTCCACAATGGGGGTTCTTATTTCTTTAAATGCATAGGCATTAAAAACACTTTTTACAGTCTCTTCAACTGCTTGCCATTTCTCAAGTGCCTCAGGTAAAAGAACCTGCATTCCTCTTATGGATTTTACTTTTTCACTCAATATAACTTCCGTAAATTTAATGCATAGAATTAATTATGCGAAAAAAACATTCCTACAACAGTCACTAGTAATAAAACTAGGCTTACTCCTGCAATAATCCTCAAAGCAACCATATGCTCGATTGTTTTTGAATTAGAATCTTCTGACATTTTTTTTACTCCTTTTTTATGCGATTAATTTAGTTATGAGAAACAAACATTCCTGCAACAGTGACCAATAATAAGATCAAACTTACTAGGGCAATAATTCTTAATGCAACCAGATGTTCTGTAATTTTAGGTAATACAATTTTTTCTTCCTCCAATTCTAGTTGATTTGTTACCAGATCAATCAACTCAGCTGAATCCAAATCCAATAGTTTTGAATAATTCCTAATATAACCTTTTATAAATACATTTCCTCCAAGTTTCTTAAAAATATCATTTTCAAGATCTTTAAGAATGTCAGGATCTGAGAAAAGTTTTGCAGCAACTTGCTCTATCGATAATTTTCTTTTTTCCCTAGCCTCTTTCAGTAAAGTACCAACGCTTGGTAATTGCTCATTGCTTGTCAGATTAATAGTGGATTCCTTCATTACATCCTAATTTAATGGTCTTTTGAGTTTCTGTCTTAATGATTTCTTAGCTAAATTATTAACAAGACCAGACAATTGACCACAAGCAGCCTGTATATCATCACCTCTCGTTTTTCTTGTTATGGTCATTATCCCAGATTCTATAAGTATATTCCTAAATTCATTGATGTTATCTCGCGTTGAACATTCGTAATTAACTCCTGGGAAACTGTTAAAAGGTATCAAATTTACTTTGGCCGGTTTATTTTTCAGTAACTTTGCTAATTCATGTGCATGATCTTTAGAATCATTAACCCCTTTAAGCATCGTGTACTCAAACGTAACAGTTCTTAGATTCTGCTTTTTAGCATAAAGCCAGCAAGCATCTAATAATTCATTAATTGGATGCTTGCGATTGATTGGAACCAATTCATTCCTTAATGCATCATTAGGAGCATGCAGTGATACAGCCAAAGCCACATTGACCTGTTCTGATAATTTAATTAATTGAGGAACTAAACCAGAAGTACTCAAAGTAATTCGTCTTCTAGAAATATTAAAACCATTGGGATGATTCAGAGTTTTAATTGCTTTTATTGTTTCAGTGTAATTTGCAAGAGGTTCGCCCATCCCCATAAAAACAACATTAGTAACAAGATCATCGCGCTTGAAACGCTTTTTTAAGTCTTGTTTGGCAACTAAGACTTGACCAATAATCTCACTCGTTGACAAATTTCGGTTAAAGCCCTGATGCCCAGTTGCACAAAATGGACAATCAATAAGACATCCAATTTGACTGGATATGCAAAGCGTTCCTCGATTTTCTTCAGGAATATAAACTGTCTCTATAACTTGTTTTTTATCCTTTGGTATCAACCATTTACAAGTTCCATCCTTGGATTGTTCTAGTGTGGATGGTTGATCAAAACTGAGTGTACAATTTTCTTCTAAATAATCTCTGAGAGAGGTATTAAAGTTAGTCATCAGTTGAAAATCATAAACACCCAGATCATAAACCCAACTCATTAATTGCTTTGCCCTAAATTTTTTCTGGTCTATGCCTATAAAAAAATCAGACAGATCATCGTAAGGTGATCCTATTAGATTATTTAACTCGGGAGACAAGGGAGAAATCAATTAGCCAAAAAAGAATTGGATCTCTTCTCTAGCTGTGTCTGCTCCATCCGAACCATGGACGGTATTCATTTCAATGCTTTCAGCAAAATCCTTTCTAATGGTTCCTTCATCGGCTTCATCAGGATTGGTAGCACCCATTAACTGACGATTTAAAGCTACAGCATTATCNCCTTCAAGAACTTGCACCATGACAGGACCAGAAATCATATATGAGACAAGATCATTATAAAAAGGCCTTTCTTTATGCACCGCATAAAAGCCCTCTGCTTGCTCAGTGGTGAGATGGATCATTTGAGCTTGAATAATCTTTAATCCAGCTTGCTCAAAACGTTTGTAAATTTCCCCAATGACATTTTTTTTGACTCCATCGGGTTTGATAATTGAAAGTGTTTGCTCCATATCTAAAATCCTTTATTTAATTTATATACTGAAGCTTTCACCGCAACCACATTCACCTGTGGCATTCGGATTTTTAAATTTAAAAACTTGATTTAAGCCTTCGTCAATAAAGTCAATTTCTGTTCCCTTTATAAAAGGCATGGATTCATTGTCTATTAGGATTGAGACTTCAGAAACTTTATAAACCTTATCCATATCATTGATTACAGAAGCATAGTCAAGCACATAAGAATATCCGTTGCATCCTGTAGACTTCACACTAATTCTCAATCCCAATGCATCAGGATTATTCGATAAGTTCTTCTTGAACCTTTTCATAGCATTGTCTGTAATTGTAATGTCCATCTATTTACCTCTGTTTATCTGCTTTATACAGTTTTTTAGAGCATCTTCCAATAAAAAAAGCCTATCTTTTTTATTTATTGGTAATTTAAGTGTTTCTTCAATATTAAAATCTTGAATCTCTGCTGCTTCCAATAAAGTCTTATTTTTAATTTTCTCAACATAAAACGCAGTAATAGCAATCATGAATGGGCATCCAGATACATTATATTTTGCATCAACGATTCGGTCTTCTTCTAGCTTTAAATATAACTTAACAAAATTACCATTCGCTTGAGTAGCAACACCAATATGAAAACTTATATCGGCATGATTTGCAGTAATATAAGCGCACTTATTGTCACTAAAATATTGCCTTAATAGACTTTCCATGGTTATTGTCCCTTGATCAATTTTAAATGAGTAACAATCTTTGTAAGAGCTTCAGCTGCAATGGAAACTTCATTCATCGTTGTGTATCTTCCGAAACTAATTCGTAATGTTCCTCTAATTTCTTCTTGGTTTAAACCCATCGACTTCAACACATGAGAAGGTTCATCACTATCAGAAGTACAAGCTGAACCTTTTGATAATGCTATTGTTTTCATTCCAAAAATAATACTTTCGGCATCCAAGTCAGGCAGGCGTAAACTCATGATCCCAGGAAATGTTGAAACTTCATTGGTATTAATAACTGCATCTTCAATACTAGCAATTGATTTCAAAAACAATGCTCTGCATTTCGTAATATGATTCAAGTCATTATTCATATGCTTTTTAGCCAACCTGAATGCAGCAGCCATACCCACAATCTGATGAGTAGGAAGCGTACCAGGTCTGATTCCTCGTTCTTGACCGCCTCCTTGTAAAATTGGTGCTATGCGACCCAACGTTTCACCATTGATATAGAGTGCACCAATCCCTTTAGGACCATAAATTTTATGAGAGGCCAATGACATCATGTCTACTTTAAATTTTTTTACATCAATGGAAACTTTTCCAATGCTTTGTGCTGCATCAACGTGAAAAATAACATTCTTTTTTCTACAAATCTCACCAATGGATTCTATATCATTCAAAACACCTGTTTCATTATTGATGTGCATCAAACTAACCATCAGCGTATCTTCATTAATAGTTTTCTCTAACTTATTTAAATCTATTTCCCCGTTTTTTTTTGGAGACAGTAATAGAACTCTTAATCCCTTTTTCTCAAGTGTTTTAAAGGGTTCAATAACTGATTTATGCTCAGTCATTGATGTAATGATGTTGCCCGATTTATTTTTTAAATTGAATTCATAAGAACCCAATATTGCTAAATTATTTGCTTCTGTTGCTCCAGATGTCCAAATGATTTCTCTTTGATCTGCATGGATTAGGTTGGCTACATCCCTTCTGCAATCTTCAATTAAATCATATGCGTGTTTTCCATATTCATGATCAGTTGATGAAGGATTTCCAAAATCATTATTACTTATGGCACTAACCATTTCATCGACTACCTCATTGGCAAGAGGTGTTGATGATGCGTAATCAAGATAAATCGAATTCATGGTTTCTTATTACTCGTTGATTGAAATGAAGCTAAGATGCCTCTCATAATATTCATTTCATTCTCATCCAATTCAGCTCGATTAAACAACACTCGCAACCTTCGCATTAATTGTCGAGGATTTCTTGGATTCAAAAAACCAGTTTCAAGCAATACATCATTTAAGTGGCTGTAAAAAAGTTCCATTTCCTCATTGGAAGCTAAATCTCTATCAATGACTGTCTCTTTCATAGTCTTATCATTTACTCTTAATTCATAGGCTATGACCTGAACTGCAGCAGCTAAATTCAATGAAGAATAGGTTTCACTGGATGGAATTTCAATAAGATGATTGCAGCAATCAATCTCACTATTTGTAAGACCAGTTTTCTCGGGGCCAAAAAGAATCGCTATACTTTGTTTTTCTGCCTTTTCATTAATCTCTGCTGCAAACTCTCTAACCGTTGAAGATGGAACACTAATTCTTCTCCCTCTAACTGTGGTCCCTACAATAAATCCGCAATCACTAATGGCTTCTTGAAGATTAGGAAACACCTCAGCATTAATCAAAACATCAAGAGCGCCGGATGATCTTGCTCTGGATTCAGGATGAGGATGCTCTTGTTTTGGTTGCACAAGTGCCAATCTAGAAAAACCCATGGTAGCAATAGCTCTTGCTGCAGCTCCTATATTTCCCGGATGCGAAGGTTGAAAAAGGACAAATTTAATATTTTTTTTCATCTGTTATTTTAATGATCTCTCACAAAGTCAAACAATTAGTTAGAAAGTTTTGTTATTCTACACATTATTCATTTCCTTAATTAATGTAACAAGAGATTTTATCATGCAAGGTTTACTAAATACCGCAGTTCAAGCAGCCCGAAAAGCAGGTGATATCGCCCAGTCTAATTTCAATCGAATTGATGCAAATGATATTAAAACTAAAGCTTACAATGAATTCTTTACCTACGTTGATGAAGAAGCAGAAAGAGCTATAAAAGAGGTTATTCAATCCAGATACCCTGATCATGATATTCTTGCTGAGGAAAGTGGNTACCAAAATAACAATTCAGATTATTTATGGATTATAGATCCAATCGATGGAACCACAAACTACATCCATTCATTTCCAGTTTATTGTGTATCTATTGCTCTAAAAATTAAAGGCAGACTGGAAGTGGCTGTTATATATGACCCTTCCAGACAGGAACTTTTCTCAGCAATTAGAGGTGCGGGAAGTCAATTGGATGGCAGGAAAATTAGGGTCAGTAAACAAACTGCACTCGAGGGTTCTCTTCTTGGAACTGGTTTCCCTTATCGGGATCAAGAAGATTGGTTGGAAGTTTATCTGGATATCTTTTCAGATTTTACAAAAAAAGTAGGTGCTATCAGAAGACCTGGCTCAGCTGCACTTGATCTGGCTTATGTTGCATCAGGAAGATACGATGGATTCTGGGAATTTGGACTTCAACCATGGGATATTGCTGCAGGAATCTTATTGATTCAAGAAGCTGGAGGGATTGTTAAAAATCTAATACCCGATCAAGACGTTTTAGAAACAGGTAGCATCATTACTGGAAATCCAAGAATCTTTGAACTGATGAATGAAGTTATAAAAAAATACGATCACAGGCTAAAAGAACTGTATTCTTAATGAACGCTATCTAGGGCATTCCATCATCCACTTCTTCTTTCTTTGTCACGATTAAATCAGTGGTTGAAACATTGAGATACAGAACTGTGATGGAGGCTACAAAAATTGATGAATAGGTTCCAATCAGAACACCTATAATTAGAGCAACTGAGAAACCTTCTAAAGATTTCCCACCTATTAAATACAACGCAAATAAAACAAACAAAGTTGTTCCACTGGTTATAATCGTTCTACTGATCGTTTGTGTGATGGAACTGTTGAGTATATCGATGGTTTCAGTGTTCCTCATAGCTCTAAAATTTTCTCTAATACGATCGAATATTACTATCGTATCATTGAGAGAGTAACCAACAACTGCAAGTATTGCTGCCAAAACAGCCAGATCAAAAGAAAGCTGAAAGATAGAGAATATACCCAACGTAATAAGCACATCATGAACCAAAGCTATGACAGCTCCAATGGAGAATTTCCACTGAAATCTAGCCATGATATAAATCATAATCAAAATTAATGCAAAGATCATTGCTAAACCACCTTGCTCGGTTAATTCTTCACCAACTTGAGGACTGACAAATTCTGACCCTCTTAGTTGCACTGAATTGGAAGATGAATCTAGGCTATCAAGAATCTGCTTACCGACCACCTTATTATCAAGATTTTCCCTGGGTAGAATTCTAATCATAAGATCTCTGGATGAACCAAAATTCTGAACAATCGCATCAGAAAAACCAGCGTCTTTAAGGTTTGCTCTAACTTCCACTATGGATGGAGCTTCGTCATAAGCAACCTCTACTAAAAATCCACCAGTAAAATCAATCCCTGGATTTAGACCTCTAAAAACCAGTGAGCTTATGGATACAAGCATTAGAATGATAGACAAACAAGTTGTTACATAACGAATGGATAGAAAATTTATCTTTTTTATATTCAACTTTTATATCCTCAATTTTTTAATGGTCCTTTGCCCATAAACAATATTAACAACAGCTCTTGAAGCAAGAATTGCTGTAAACAAAGAGGTAATAATTCCTAATGAAAGCGTCACTGCAAAACCTTTAATGGGGCCTGTGCCAAAAGTAAACAACACTAATGCAGCAATCAATGTTGTTACATTAGCATCAGTAATGGTAGCAAAAGCTTTTTGATAACCCGCGGTAATACTTGCTTGTGGTGAGTTACCATTTCTAATCTCTTCCCTGATTCTCTCAAAGATTAGGACATTCGCATCAACTGCCATGCCGACTGTTAGAACGATACCCGCAATTCCAGGAAGGGTTAGAGAAGCTTGTAATAGGGACAGGAGTCCAACAATTAAAACCAAATTGATCAATAGCCCAAAGTTAGCAATTAAACCAAACCCTTTATAATAAAAAGCCATGAAAATAATCACAACCGCCAACCCTATTAAGATTGCATTAAAACCTTTATTAATATTGTCTTGCCCCAAACTTGGTCCAACAGTTTTTTCTTCAACCTTAAATATTGGTGCTGCCAAAGCTCCAGCTCTTAATAAAATTGAAAGATCCTTGGCTTCATAGACTGAAACACCTGTGATTTCGAATTGACTACTAAAGACTCCTCTAATGGTTGCAATATTAATGACTTCTTTATCTAGTACAGCACTATTTACCAACACTCCATCTTCTTCTTTCGTTTCCTGTCTTTGCTGAATAAAAAGTACAGCCATAGGCTTATTTAAATTCCTTTTTGTCGTTTCAAGCATTGATTTTGATCCCTTGCTATCTAGTCTGATAGAAACAGCAGGCCTTCCTTGTGAAAAAGACTGAGATGCATCAACGAGTTGATTGCCAGTAACTATAGCTTTCTTTTTCAAAAGAACAGGATTTCCAGATCGCTCATAGAATAAATCACAACCAATGGGCGCCCTTCCCTTTTCTTCTGCTTCAAATGCATTTTCATTTTCGCAAACAAGCCTGAATTCAAGTGTTGCAGTAGCTCCAAGAATCCTTTCAGCCTGGGCTGGATCTTGAACCCCTGGAAGCTGAACAATGATTTTATTCAAACCTTGTCTTTGAACTATGGGTTCAGCAACACCCAGCTCATTGACTCTGTTTCTCATTGTTAGAATATTCTGCTGAATGGCAAAATCTCTCCTCTCTTTAAGCTGATCCTCAGTCATTTCTACAATCATAGACGTGATAGATGAATTGGATGAATTTGTCACTTTTAATAAATTATCTAGATCTCTAATAGTTCTTCTCGCGGCCGTATAATCATCTGGATTAGACAATTCAATCCGAATTCTATTTCCTTCTTTTTTAATATTTCTTCTGATCCTTTGATCAATTAATGATTTATTAATATCAGTAACATACTGATTAACCCTTTGATCGATTGCTGCATCCAAATCCACTTCAAACTTAAAGTAAACACCACCTCTTAAATCAAGACCCAGGCTCATAGGATTTAAATCGAGTTTATTAATCCAATTGGGTGTTTTCGGAGCGAAAGTTAATGCTACAGTTGCCACTCTATTCAGATAGGAACGAATGGTATCACTCGCACCTATTTGACTTTCAACATCACTAAAACGAATCAGAAGCTGATTATTTTTAGGATTTATAGAACTAAAAGATTTATCTTTTTCCTGAAGATAAACTTTAATATCTTCAATTTCAGTTTCAGTGAAGGCAAGCCCATTCTCTTTAGCAACTATTAAGGCTGGATCTTCGCCATAAAAATTTGGAATGGCCAATAATAGTCCTGCTAAAACAATAACCATGACCAAAATATTTTTCCAAAGGGGGTATTGATTCATATAGAGATTAACCTTTTTTAATGGTTCCTTTAGGCATCAGAGAACCAATTGTAGTTCTTTGTACTTTGACTTTAACGCCTTCAGATATTTCCAATTGAAGGTATTGATCACCAATCTTTACAATTTTACCCAACAGTCCTCCAGCAGTAACAACTTCATTTCCTAGCTCTAATGTAGAAATCATTTCTTGGTGTTCTTTTTGTTTTTTTTGCTGAGGCCTAATCAGTAAAAAATAGAAAACAACAAATATAATAATTAAGGGGAGAAA